>Ga0209541_10004940_pt1 | contig 23449 bp, 20 predicted proteins | sample RifCSPlowO2_01_FD_184027 | JGI IMG/M metagenome (GOLD analysis project Ga0209541, IMG submission 184027) | Groundwater microbial communities from Rifle, Colorado - Rifle CSP2_plank lowO2_0.1 (SPAdes) (version 2) | ecosystem: Environmental > Aquatic > Deep subsurface > Groundwater | place... | reverse complement strand
AAACAGTAGCTATGTCTATATATACTGGAGCAATACAGAAACATATATCGGTATTGATGCTAAGGAAACGAGCCGTACTTATAAATCATTTAAACTTCCTTACGCATATTATCCTGACGGAATACTGGAAGTAGTTTCTCAGAATTAATCTCATCTTTCTTTTCTCCACCACCCTGAATTTAATCCTCAACAAACTTCCTGTTTTTCAGTTTCTCCGGCAAGAAGGACTGATCTTTAGTGGGGCCCACCTTTTTTTCCGACCAGGTGTATCCTTCTGCATAACCCAGATTTTTCATAAGCTTAGTAGGAGCATTCCGAAGATGCATTGGAACCGGTTCGTTAGGAAATTCATAAACCGCTTGTTTAGCCCGCATCAAAGCATTTGGTACAGCCCGGGATTTGGAGGCTTTGGCTAAATAAATGGTGATATGGGCCAAAATCAGCTGGGCTTCGGGCATGCCGACTTTGGCAACTGCTTCAAATGCTTCATTGGCCTGTATCAAAGCTCCACGATCTGCCAAACCAATGTCTTCGGAAGCAAGGATAATCATTCTCCTTGCGATAAACTTGGGATCCTCACCGTTTTCCAGCATCCGACAAAGGAAGTAAAGTGAAGCGTCAGGATCTGAACCTCTGACAGATTTAATAAATGCCGAGATGATATTGTAATGCTCGTCTGCTTTTTTATCATATAGACCGGCTGACTTGGTCTGAAAAATTTCCTGAATAATTGCATCACTGATATTTTTATCCTTATAGGAAACGACGGCCATCTCCAAAGCATTAAGCATGATTCGAGCGTCACCTCCTGAGAGTCTGATGATAAGCTCCAAGGCGGAAGCGGAAATGCTTTTCTGATATTTACCTAATCCTGTTTCGGTGTCGGTGAGAGCTTTTTTTATCAGTTTTTCAAGGTCGGAAGTTTCCAAACTTTTCAGGACAAAAACCCGACAGCGGGAAAGAAGAGGACTGATCACTTCAAACGAAGGGTTTTCGGTTGTGGCTCCGATAAGCGTGATTAAACCGCATTCAACATGGGGAAGGAGAGCATCCTGCTGCAGCTTATTCCAGCGGTGGATTTCATCAATAAAAAGGATGGTCTTTTTCTCCATTAACTGATTACTTTTAGATAGACTGATAATCTGATTCAGGGCTTCTTTGCCGCTGGCCACTCCTGAAAGTACGTGAAACTCAGATTGGGTTTCCTGGGAGATGATAAAGGCCAGCGTGGTTTTCCCGCTTCCCGGAGGACCCCAAAAAAGCATGGAGAAAAGCAAGTCCTGCTCGATCATTCTCCTTATAATCTTTCCCGTCCCCACCAGATGACTTTGCCCGACGAAATCAGAAAGTTTCTTGGGGCGGAGACGGTAAGCAAGATTCATACGGGGAAATTATAACACTTAATCAATATTTAGTAGGAAAAAAGTAATGGAATCCCTAGGTGTCCTATATAAATCACCTCCCAGGTGGACTCGCAGGTGGACTTTCTGATACCAGCTTTAAGTTCCCAGATCATCCTTTGATGCCTAAAACTACCAATGAGCTGGAAGGATCAATTTCTGTACTATCTAGGAAACACAATCTTCATAAAGGACTAAAAAGAGAAAGAGTAAAACCATTTCTTTCCTGGTTAATCTATTTTTACAACCGAAAAATACTATCCCAGAGGAAAAACTTAAGAGTCGGAAAAACCAACACTAAATTTTAATTAGGCCCAAATCCCTCGGTGTGAAGCTATTCCACTCCCGGAGTGGAATAGGGGGTGGAATAGGTAGAGTGGAATCGGTACTATCTCCGCGGTAGTGTAGGAAGTGGAGGAGCTGGTGTGACTGAAGGTAGTGGAATGACTTTTATTTTTTTGTAGATAAAGGGAGTCTCAAACTGAAAAGGAGAGATCTCGATTACTTTTATAGCAATGGTGTAATCTTTAAGCTCGGTATAAGGTCCGCAGATTAACGGAAAGTCTGGGTTGTATGGAACAGGAGGTGACATGGTTGGTTGAAGAAGGTTATAATTACAGGAGTAAGAAACCAAAAATGTTCTGACATTTTCCGTGTTGTAACCTAAATTTATGTCTAATTTTTCATTTTGATAGATCTTTAGATCTTTAATACTCTCCATAGGATCAAAAGAATCTGATATGTCTTGGTCTTCTGGTTCTGGAACCATCGCAGATTCTGGCCAAAAGCTTACTCCATATTTTACCCCGCTTTGGTCAACACATTTAGTTTGGGGTTTGTTGTCGAAACTTCCTAACCACACACACTGATAAGGTGGATCACAGGTTGTGTCTGTATAACAAACCTCTCCCAATCCGCCGCTGGTCATTTGAGACGGGGGAAGAGTCGGCATTGGCATGCATAAACCCGGACTGATACTTGTACCGTCTTTAGTCGCTTTGAAATACCAGGGATTAAATGATAAAAAATGATGCAGTGCACCTTGGACTTCTGGATTAGATTCTCCTTTACATTCTAATCCTGGATCGCATATGCCTTTACCCAAAGGATCAGGACAACACGGTGATCCCATTCCTTTTCCACAAATACTGCTGAACGTATTACTCCCTGTAAGACTTGGATCCTCCCAATAACAGAGAAAATCCACTTTTCCCTTTGTATTATTCATTTGTGCGATATAACTCATATCTTTAGGACTAAAATATGGTTTTGCATAGCAGACTGCGCCACTATTACATGGATAATACAATTGGTTGGCTGCATGAGACCCTTGGACCCAATTCCCGAAACATTTTTGTCCAGGATTCCCTACGGGACCTAAGGCAGGTTTTTGGGGAGTTGCTGCTTTTGATAAGGTTAAATTCTGGTTTGAGATAATTAGTGAAGAAAGAAGAAGGGTAACGGCTATGGCGATGACAGCAAAAGAAAAGATATAAAATGTTCTTTTTGAAATACAAACTTGAGATGCAGGCATATGGTTATTAATTTAAGATTAGTATGTAATCAGGGGCCTGTCAAGGAGTGTTATTAAAATTATTTTATCTCTTCCTTCTTCCAGGCGGCAAAGGTGCATTTGGGGTAATTTCCGCATCCGTAAAACTGTTTACCTCTTTTAGTTCTTTTCACTATTATATCCCCTTTGCACTTGGGACAGGGAATATCGATTTTCTCTACAATGTTTCTGGTATATTTACACTGCGGAAAGTTTGAGCAGGCGATAAATTTCCCGAATTTTCCCGTCCGATAAACAAGTGGTTTACTACACTGCGGACAACTCTCTCCAACTTCGGTCACGACTTGCTCGACCCTTTCGACATCTTTATAAACTTTATCCAAAGTCGTCTTAAAAGGACCAAAAAACTCAGATAAAACTCCCTGCCACTGCCTTTTACCGTTGGCGATATCATCCAGTTCTTCCTCCATCATGGCCGTAAAAGGCAGTTTGACGATTTCGGAAAAATATTTTACCAGAAAGTCCGTCACCAGATATCCAAGCTCAGTCGGATGGAATTTACCCGTCCTCCTCCCGCTCTCATCGGTCATCTTTTCGATATATTGACGATCCTGGATGGTGGAAATAATCGGTGCGTAAGTCGAAGGCCGGCCTATATCTTTTTCTTCCAGAGTTTTTATCAGACTGCCTTCTGTATATCTGGGCGGAGGCATCGTAAAACACTGTTCTTTTTTAAATTCTCCTCCTTCAAATTTATCCCCCGCCGAAACATTTGGCAATATTTTATCTTCGCTGTTCCTTCCCGAGATCTTCAAAAATCCGTCAAATTTTATGACCGATCCTTTGGCTTCAAAAAAATATGAGTTTGAGCTGGTGATTGTTATTGTAGTCGAGTCAAAAACGGCTTCTGCCGCCTGTGATGAGAGTGCCCTTTTCCAAATCAGATCGTATAATCTTACGTGATCTTTATTTAACTCTGTTTGGTCTTTTAACTTATGCGTCTTTGCGTCTTCAAGATTGGTTGGCCTGATGGCCTCATGCGCTTCCTGGGCGACTTTTGACTTAGTGGTATAACGCCGGAAATAACCCGCGTGATAATTTTTCCCGTATTCTTTCCCGATATAATCTTTGGCCGAAGCTAAAAATTTTTCGGAAAGGTTTACCGAATCCGTTCGGTGATAAGTGATATACCCTTCCTCATAAAGTTTTTGGGCAAGCATCATGGTTCTTTTTGAGGAAAATCCCAAAAAGCGACCTGCCTCTTGCTGGAGCTTGCTTGTGGTATATGGAGGTGGAGGCAGCCTTTTAACTTCTTTTTTATCCACCGCTGAAACTACAAAGGGAGATTTAATATCGGCAATGGTCTCTTGCGCTTCTCTTTCCGTCGATATGCTGGTTTTGGTGACTGTATATTTTCCGTCAAACAGGTCAAAACTGACGACTTCTTCATATTTTTTGTCACCTTTTTTTATTAGTTCTGCTTCCAATGCCTTAAATTCCCCAAATACCCTCCAAAATTCCTCTTTTTTGAATTTCTCAATCTCCCTTTCCCGCTCAACGATCAGCCGTACGGTCACAGACTGTACCCGTCCGGCGGATAACCAGCGCTTCCGAAGTTTATTCCAAAGAAGGGGTGACAATTTGTACCCCACCAGCCGGTCCAGAACCCGTCTGGCCTGCTGGGCATCCACTAAATGCAGGTCTAAACTTTTAGGATTTTTTAACGCCTCGTGAATAGCGGACTCGGTAATTTCATGAAAAACTATCCGGCTAAAAGTTGCTTTCTGTGAGTTTTGTTTTTCGGGTTTTAATATGTTTAAAATGTGCCAGGCAATCGCTTCTCCCTCACGGTCCGGGTCTGTAGCCAATACAATAGTTTGCGCAGTTTCAACTAGCTTCTTCAGTTCAACCACTCTCTTTTTCCTGTCGGGGATAATCTGATATTTCGGAATAAAATCATATACATCTTTCTGAATTTTAATCTCTACTCCCAACTTGTTCTTCGGTAAATCCCGGATATGACCGTAAGTGGCCTCAATCCGGTAATCTTTACCCAAAAATTTACTCAAAGTTCGCGCTTTTGTAGGAGATTCAACGATAACTAAATTAAGCATATGATTAATAACGATACATTTTACCAGAAAAGTGTCAAGACCATGTACTAGAAGTTCACCTGGGAGGTGAATAATATAGGACACCTAGGGATTTTTATCCGCTGATTAAAGTGTTTCCGACTCCGGATCGTTATTGTTTTAACATTCCAGGAAAATACTACTTTTAGGCTATCCCATAATTCCCACCGCCAAGATTTTTGATATATTTTTTCATCTCCATCATCGTCAAAAGACTGCCCAGCTTCCCTGTCTCCATCTTAGTCTGTCTGGCTATCTCATCAAAATGCAGATTTTCCTTTTGCAACAGCTCGATTATTTTCCTTTCCTCATTTGATAATTTTTGCATTTTCTCATTCATTTGGGTACTTGGATACTTATTTATTGGTATATTTTTAATTTTCAATTCTTCCAAAATGTCTTTTGCCTCGGTCACCAGTTTGGCCCCGCTTTTAAGTAATTTATTGGTCGCCCCGGACATCTCCGAGGTGATCGGACCAGGTACGGCAAAAACCTCCCGACCCTGCTCGGCCGCGTAGGAGGCGGTAATCAATGCTCCACTGTCGCTGGCTCCTTCCGTCACCACCACTCCTTGCGAAAGACCGCTGATGATCCTGTTTCTGGCCGGAAAAAGTCCGCGGGTGGCGTACTGACCTAGAGGATACTCAGAAATTACCAGGCCGGCCTTTTTAATAATCTGCCAATAAAGTTTGGAATTGCTGATCGGATGAATGATGTCTACCCCGCAACCCAAAACCGCAATCGTTTTGCCACCTAATTCAACTGCGGTTTCGTGAGCGACCGTATCCACTCCGTAAGCCATACCCGAAACGACGGTAATTCCGAAGTCAACCAGTCCTTCCGTAATCTTTCTGGTTATCTCCCTTCCGTAATTAGTAATCCTTCTTGTCCCCACCACCGCCACCCTTTTAAAGGTTGAACCTTTGAAGGTGTCCAAATTACCCCTGGTGTAAAGAAGAAACGGGGCGGCCGGAATTTCTTTTAGAATATCCGGATATTCTTTATCCAAAAGTGTAATGACAGCAATCTCTTTCTCCAAAAGCCTTTTTTGATACTTCTCAAAAGAAAAATCTTGACGAAAAGCCACAAATTTCCCGGTCAACATCTCTCCCAAACCGATCTTCACCAGTTCTTTCTCTGATGCCTCCCAGGCCTTTTGGGCATCGCCAAAGTATTGATGTAATAACTTAAATCTTAGCGGCCCGATCCCGGGGAAAGCGCTAAATCCTAACCAATATTTTTTCTCTTCGTCAATCATATATATTATTCTCTACTAATTGTTCAAATTAGTCCAATCACTTCTGTAATTTTTTGATAAATAGGAATATTCACCTGGGAGGTGAGTTACGTTGACACCTAGGGATTTATAGTTTATTATCGAAATATGCCTGGGAGAATTTTACCTCTTATTACAGATCAGATTTATCATATTTTTAATAGAGGAATAGATAGACGTCCGACTTTTACAAACAGACTTGAGTATAAAAGAGCCCGGGAATCTATAAAATTTTATAGGGTTAGTAACCCATCGATCCGCTTATCTAAATTCTTACGCTTAGAAGAAAAAAGACAGAGTGAAGTTATTTATTTGCTACAGAAGAGTAAAAAGTTAGTAGAAATTGCTTGTTATTGCTTTATGCCCAATCATTTTCATCTTATATTGAAGCAAAAAGCACATCACGGTATTTCCAAATTTTTAAGTAATTTTCAAAATAGTTATACACGTTATTTCAACACCAGACATAAAAGAGATGGTTCATTGTTTATGGATCAATTTAAAGCAGTGAGAGTAGAAACAGACGAGCAACTTCTTCATTTATCTCGTTATGTTCATCTAAATCCACACACAGGATATACAGTAAAGTCATTATTTGAACTTAAGAGGTATGAATGGTCATCTTTCCAAACCTATCTAAATAAAACTAGTGATTTTGTTGAAACTAATTTAGTGTTAAGCTTTTTTCGAAATATCAATGAATATGAGAAGTTTGTTTTTGGCCGGGCAGATTATCAAAGAGACTTAAAGAAAATAGAGCATCTACTTATTGAGTAATATTCCCTAGGTGGCCTATATAAACCACCTCCCAGGTGAATCATACAGGTGAATCATAAAATTGACAAAACCATCTTTCTTTTTTAAACTGGAGCTTGGAGGTTGATATGGCAAAGAGGAGAAAAAAACGCGTAATTAAAAAACAAAGTCAGAATAAATTATTTCCTTTTCTTTTGCTTCTTTTGATACTCCCTATCGTAGTTCTTGCCAGCCTGAAAGCCAATAATCTTTTTTCCCTGGGAGTAAGTAATGCAATACCCACAACTTTATCCAACAGCAAACTGGGGGTATTTTTTTTGGGGGTACCTAAAATGGTTGATTGGAAAAAAGTTGTTGCCAGCGGACCTAAAATAATCAACGTGCTTGATGCTCAACTTTTCTCTGACAGGTTTGCAATAATAACTGAATATAAATCAAAATACCCCAATGGTATTGTTATTCTCCGTATTATGGAAAAAACCCAAGGTATTGACTATCGCTCTTGGCCTGATGCGGCCTCTGCTGCTTCCGATTACTTCGTAAAAGTCATCAAACCCGGACTTGATAAAATTCCCGCCGATAAAAAAAATCTCATTAATTTCGTCACCGGACCCAACGAATCAGATAACATTCCCAATATCCAGGACTCCGTGGCAAACGTCATCTGGGTGGGAAAATTCTGGGAAACTCTTGCCCCGCTCATCCGGGGTTATGGTTTTACTCCGCTTATCGGCGATATTTCCGTAGGCAATCTTGAGGTAAATAATTTACAATACCTGGTACCGGCTTTAACAGCGATACAAAAAGCAAATGGGGCCTGGAGTTATCATGCTTATACCACCTATACAACTTCTCCAAAAGACGATGAATTTTCGCTCTTTAAATACCGCCGCTTTCACGAGTATCTCCAAAAAAACAATCCCGATCTGTCAAATATCCCGATGGTTCTTACTGAAGTAGGCATAGTCGGATGGCAAGTAAATGGAACTCCTGAGAAATATCAAGAGTGGTTAAAAGGATTTGACAGTGAAATGCAAAAAGATACTTTTGTCCTGGGTGGAACTATCTACCAGATGGGAGATGAAGTAAGCTGGCCGACTTTTAACATTGAACCTATCTGTAACTGGTACGTCAGCTACATTTCAGGAAAATCGCTTGACTGCGGATACGAAGCCGGAAATAACGGTACTCCCTCAATCAGCAACTCCCTGAGTCCGACAAGAAGACCAACAATCGCTGTTACTCCCAAACCAACCGCCATCCCCGTCCCCGACAATGTTTTTTACATGATTATGAAAATTTTCCCTTTCTGGGAAAAAAATCAATATCTGCCCTTGCCGAAACGTTAATCAACTCAATTTGATCCGCCTTCTACTATAGGTTATAATATCGCCTTATGGCGGGAGCCCAACACGAAATACAAAATTGGGGGGGTAATATTCCCTTGGGAATGCCTCCCCACCAGGAAGCATTCCGCGCGACTCAAAGATGGGCTTATGAACAAGCACGGTCTCTTGTTTTTGGAGTTGAACGTTCAAACCCGGGTGATTCTCACAGGTTGACTTTGGGTGACCTTAATCAACTTAGAAGATATGGCGATGGCGATCTAATAGAAGCGTTGGAACATACTATAGTTTTACACCGGTTGGGTAACCTTATCGTTAATAATCTTCTTGGATCAGTATCAGAAGGAGCTGTTGCCTATACTTCCGCGGCCAGACTCGGTGGTTCTCCTCATCCATTAATTCATATAGTAGATAAATTAGCAATCTTAGGCATGTTTGCCAATGATTTTGCTCGTCAATTAATAAGCAGCGACGTCAAAGAAGAGGTAGGCGATTTATTAACCCAGGTTTTAAGAGACATAGCAAAAAAATACACAGCTGATGCAAAATTATTAAGTTTGGGTGACCTGAGTTATTGGGCAGACAATGTGGCTAGCAGAGTAGCGGATGCCGAACAGTTTTCTCCCCTTTCACTGGAAATGATACCTCCTGCCATCAGTATCAGCACAGGACTGCTCGCTCAAGAACAGATATTACCCACGCTTATCTTTCTGGCATTTAACGTAGCATCTTCTTTTCCTTTACACTTAGCCTTGAAAAAGACAGACAGCCCTATTTTAGGCAAGCTATACAGAAAAGTCTCTCACCTTATAGCATCTTTGGCAAAATACGGTCCTGTGCTTGCTTCACTAACCAATAATCAATTATCAGAAGCACATCTAAATACGATAGTTGTCACTCTTGGTTGTAGCCATTTAGCTATCCTGCCTGAACATGTTGATGAATTTTCTGGTGGTCGGGAAGCCCTTGCGGAAATGCGAGAAGTTTTAAAGAATTTGGGCTTATCCCTGGCTTCACCAGAGTTACAAGGAGCACATCATAATAGAATATTATCAACACGCGATCCAGCTTCATTTTCAGGACATACCGATTATGATCCTACAAAATCAAATATTGTTTGGCGATATAATCTGGTCGATAAAGCAATACAAGCTGAGCATGGTGATAATATCCCACCGGGAAATTTTGCCTATTTCCATGACTATTCCTTTCGCCTCGGCAACAGAGTTTTTCTTGATAACGCCAGTCTGCTTCTTGAAGGAGGCCAAGTCCACCAGCTAATCGGTACGGATAGGAGCGGACGGTCAGCGTCTCTGCGTGCTCTATCTGATGAATTAAACCACCAAAAAGGTCTATCATTTATCAGGCTTACCGACGGAGACCATGAAGTTCATGAGGTAGGTCTTCCTGCCGTCGCACTGCACCAATGCGGTAATATAGAAGACAGCTACATTCCCTTTTTTAATGGAGTTCCGGAAATAGCTAATTTGGAGCAGTCCAAAATGTTTACGCCCAGTGAAATCGCCATATTTTATGACCATTATAATTATGGATTTAGAAATCAAGACGTTGAGAATCTCACTCCGATGAGTGCCTCGCTTCGAACTCGCTTAAAAATTGCAGAGGCATTTATGGTAGCGCACCGTGCTCCAGTACATTTTTTTGACGATCCATTCGCTAAACTTAATCCTGAAGAAGTCAATCGTGTAGCTCTTTTTCTTTCTCGCATGGCAAAAAAATGGGGTTATGTTATCTTAACCACACAGAGAAGCGCTCATCCAATTGCCGCAGATATTTTTAAACAGGAAGCCGCATTTGGAAAAGTATTACAAATAAGAGAGGGTGAATTCGAAAAAATAATTACCTCCCGAACCACTCTTCCAGAATCTTTTTGGCAATGGGGGCAGCCACATTCGACCCTTCTCCACCGCCCTCCACTAAAACTGTAATTGAAATTTGAGGATTATAGACCGGGGCAAAGACGGTAAACCAGGCATGCGTCCGGTTTTTGGGATCGCCAAATTCCGACGTCCCGGTCTTACAGGCCACCGGAATCTCTACCATCGGCTTACCCGAAACAGTAGCCTCATATGTCTGTAAAAAATCCAAATTATCAGCTTTGAACTTTGAACTTTGAACTTTGAACTTAAATAATGGCCACCCCGTCCCCCCGGAACTGCACGCCTCCTTCATACCCTGCCGGATAAGCTCCAGATTCTCTTTTTTTATGCCTACGTCTTTACAATTTTCATTTTGTTCTTTGGTTAAATGCGGCCGGCACAGCTTCCCCCCGTTGGCAATCACATTCGTCCAGGCGTTTACCTGCAGTGGGGTGGTCAGTATATCGCCCTGCCCGATGGCCACATGATAGGTATTACCCAGATACCAGTCTTGCCCCCGCACTTTCTTTTGCCAGGAAGGATCCGGCATGACTCCTTTTTCCTCCCCTTCAAGATCTATCCTGAGTATATTTTCAACTCCCATCTTTTTTGCCCAAAGGGCAATATTTTCAATTCCGGTGGCTTCTCCGGTTTTGTAAAAAAAAATGTCGTTACTTCGCTTTAATGCACCAACGATATCCAGGATACCCTCTTTCCGGCCATATTGGTTAAAATACCAGTTGCCAAAAGTAAACTGGCCAACTTGTAAAACTCCGGTATCCTCAAATTTTGTCTCGCGGGTGATGGCTCCTGTTTCCAAAGCCGCCGTACTTGTAATGATTTTAAAAGTCGATCCGGGCGGATAGTTGCCGGATATGGCACGGTTAAACAAAGGATGATCTGAATCATTTAATAAATTATCAATATTCACTCCGGTGATAAAGTTATTCGGATCATATGACGGCGATGAATATAAGCCTAAAACCGCACCAGTTTTGGGCTCAGTAATTACGATGGCTCCTTTTTTGCCCTTGAAATCACTTTCACCGATTTTTTGTAAATCCAGATCAAGAGTCAGAGAGAGATTTTCACCCGACTTAGGTTCAACTTTCCCCAATTGCCTCACCGTCGAACCCAGAGCATCTACCTCTGTCAAAACTTTTCCGTTCCTGCCGCGCAATAAACTGTCATAGGTCTTCTCTATCCCCATTTTCCCGATGATGTCTCCTGATTTATAGTTGTTTTGCTTTGTTAAACTCCTAATTTCCTCCTCATTCACTTCTCCCGTATAGCCCAAAACGTGACTTAACAGCGGTCCATATATATATTGTCTGGCCACTCCCTCAGTCACCTCTCCTGATTCTGTAACCTCTTTTTGATCAAAATAACGCAAACCGGATTTAGTTTGAAAGACCGGTATATTGCGAACCAGAGGAATACCTTTGCGGTCATAGATGATTCCACGCGGAGCGATAACTTTAGCTTCTCTAATCCGGTTTTCAGTCGAAAGCCGTCGATATCGCTGCCCTTCAAAAAAACTAAGAGAGAAAAGACGGGTCAGGAGAAACCCCAAACCAAATATCAGGATAAACAGAAAGAGATACAGGCGGTTATTATCATAGACCTGTATCTCCTTACCAGACTCTTTCGGGTATCCCTTTGTCTTTTTGACCTTGAAAATACTTTCTGCAAAAACGCTGCCAAATCCGGTAGACATAAACTTAATTTTTAGATTTTTAATTTAGCACGGTCACCGAAAATATGTGGAAATAATTTCGTTAAAAATAGGAAAAATATAGCAGTAACCGTAATGCCGGCTAAAAGTGATAAGTAGTCAAATTTTTTATAAAAAATCAGATTATAAAGAGTCATAAGGACGGTGATAAATGACAGGGGATAAAATAAATTACCGGAAGACATCTTTTTTTGATATCTTACCGCCACCCAGGTCGTTAACAAAAAAAACAGGCTGTTGCTCCCAAGTAGATTTAGAGTAAAAAGATCTAAAACTAATCCAATGATAAATACCAGCGGTACGATTTTTTCTCCCCTGATACTTGTAAGTATGGTCACCAGTATTAAAGTCAGGGGGAAATTAATCAGGGTAGACTCAATAATGATACCGGAAAAAAATAATAAAAATAAAATTACAATCATATGGCAGTAATTATAAAGATCATCTTCTCGCTATCTAAATTTATAAAAGATTCTATTTTAGCCTGTTTATAAGGAGTTGAATCGTCAGAATTAATATAGACTATTTTACCTATCAGGAGATTAGCCGGTAAACCATCTAATCCTGTGGTTACAATCTGATCATCAATAAATAACGGGTCTTTCTGCAACACTTTTTCTAACGCTATCGATTTCTCTCCTTGACCCGAAGTCTCTCCAAACGTTCCCCGGGAAGTTTTTACCTGTATCTGCATCTCACGGTCATATAAAAACATGATACTGCTTCTGCTCTCCGTAACGGCGGCAACTTTACCGAGGTATACATTTCCCAGGACGGCCGGCATACCTGGCTTTATTCCTTCCTTCTCACCCGCATCAACTTCCAAAAAGCGGGAAGTTCCTAAAATTTGGGCGGGGATTAATTTATAAGATGAGGGAAGAGGTATTTCTAACTGTTTTCGAAATGTTACATTTTCATCGGTCAAAACCCGGGTTTTAAGAATTAATTCCTCGTTGACTCTTTTTAAATTAGCTTGCATCTCAAGTAGAGTTTTTAGGTTCGGGTATTGCCGCAGTACTTCTCTAAAAGTGCTAAATCCAAGCTTACCTGTATAGACAGGCTTTTTAACGGAAATAATTATCCGGTCAGTTTGAGATTTAAAAGAATTTAATAATTTGAATGAATCCAGTAGCAGCAGAATAAATGATAAAGCGATGAGGTAGTAGATAAGATTTTTTTTTATCATTAAATTATAAAAATTATCTCAAACCGCCTGTAACTCTCACTCTGTCCAATAACTTTTTGTCATCCAGAAGTCTGGCGGCCCCCCTTACCACACAAGTGAGGGGGTCTTCTGCCACCCAGACCGGCATTCGCGCTGCTTCGGCAATTACCCGGTCAATACCGGGCATCAACGAACCGCCTCCTGCTAAGGCAATTCCCTGCTCTAAAACGTCTCCAACCAGTTCCGGGGGAATTTCTTCAACGGTTTCATCTATAGCTTCAATAATTTGATTAATAACCGGTGCCATCGCCTCACGTAATTCGGAGGAACTTAGTTTTACTGACTTGGGCAGTCCATTTTCCAGATCGCGGCCGCGCACAACATAGTGTTTTTCGGTAACGGAATGATGCACCGAGCCAATTGTAATTTTTGCCATTTCAGCTGAAGGTATACCTAAAAGAAGCGAGTGTTTCAGTCTGACATACGAAACTATTGCTTCATCTAATTCATCTCCAGCAATTCGTAAGGATCTGTTGATCACGATCCCGCCGAGAGAAATGACGGCGATTTCGGTAGTCCCTCCTCCGATATCGACAATCATATTACCGCAAGGCGATTCTATGGGAAGTTTTGCTCCGATTGCCGCTGCCATTGGTTCTTCGATAAGATATGCCACTCTGGCTCCCGCGCTGAGCGCGGCCTCCTGCACCGCTCTTCTTTCCACCTCGGTCACACCTGAAGGTATACCCAAAACTACCCGTGGCCTGGGTATTTTCGGGATAAATGAACTACCTCCTTCATGGGTCATACCAATATAATGATGCAACATGGCCTCCGTGGCGTCAAAATCGGCGATTACTCCGTCTTTAAGGGGTCTGAAAGCCTCTATTTGAGTTGGAGTTTTCCCGATCATTTTTTTTGCTTCACTGCCTATTGCTAAAATTTTCTTGGTTTTTTTGTGCCTGGCTACCACCGATGGTTCACGGATGGCTATACCTTTACCCCTGATAAAAACCAAAGTATTGGCTGTACCTAAATCTATGGCTAAATCATGTGAAAACAAACCAAAAAGAAAATCCAACATAAAAGCTCCTGAAACGTCAGGTGGCATTATTGTATCAGACAAAGAGAAAATCTTAAACAAACAACTGCCTTTGGAAATTTGTATATGTTTAGGGTAGAATAACCGTTAATGGTACCAATTCCGGTAAAAATTACGGATAAAATAATTCAATACTCCTTCTACCTTCTCTTTTTCCTCGTGCCTCTAATATTAACTCCCTTTAACTACGAACTTTTCGAATATAACAAAATGATGGCCGTTTACGGACTAACCATGATCATCCTCTGTGCCTGGGTCTCAAAAATGATTCTTAAAGGGCGTCTAAATCTCATACGCACACCTTTTGATATTCCACTTTTCCTGTTTCTCGTAAGTCAAATAATTTCCACTCTCTTCTCAATCGACAGCCACGTCTCCATCTGGGGTTATTACAGCCGTTTTAATGGGGGACTTATTTCCATCATTTCTTATCTTGTCTTATTTTATGCTTTTGTTTCTAATTTCCCCAAAGAAAAGATTTCCAGACTGTTAAAAGTAATACTATTATCAGGATTAATCGTTGCCGCTTACGGAATATTGGAACGTTTCGGAATAGACAAAGACCTCTGGGTGCAGGATGTGCAAAACCGTGTTTTTTCAACTCTTGGCCAACCCAACTGGCTGGCAGCATATTTGGCTGTTCTTATACCGCTCACGATTGGAATAGCTTTGCAATACTTTACAAATCAATTTTCTGATCTAAACGGGAAAATTCAAAATTCAAAAGTCAAAAGTCAAAATTATAATGCAAAATTCAAAAATACCGGTTTATTGGATAATTGGATAATTGGATTATTGTTATTTATTTCGAACGTTTTTTATTTAACGCTCGTTTTCACCAAGTCCCGTTCCGGCTTTATCGGTCTTTGGTCAAGTCTCATAGTCTTATGGTCAATTTTCCTCATTCCCTATCTCTTTCACAAACTTCAACCTCAAAAAATAACACACATACACGCGACAGCATCTATTTGTGTTAAATATATTAAACTTATAGGAATATATATTTTCTCGTTCATTTTGATATCATTTTTTTTTGGGACTCCTTTTCAAAATCTCAATCGCCTCACTCTACCTGAAATTCTCAGCCAGAAACCGGAAATCGGAAATCGGAAGGCTGTCGCTTCCCCCGGATCATCTGTAATAGAAATCGGTATCACTGAATCAGGCACAATCAGAAATATAGTCTGGAAAGGTGCTCTTCAAATTGTTAAAAACTATCCCCTTTTCGGTTCCGGAGTTGAAACTTTTGCCTATGCCTACTATAAGTACCGTCCTGTGGAGCATAACATGACCAGCGAATGGGATTTTCTCTACAACAAAGCCCACAATGAATACCTTAATTACGCGGCTACGACAGGATTTATTGGTCTTGGTACATATCTGCTTTTTATCGGAAGTTTTATCTGGTGGAACATAAACAAGCTCAAAGCTCAAAATAATTTGGATTTTGGATTTGATTTGAATCTTTGGATTTTGTCATTTGGTCTTTTTGTCGCTTGGCTTTCCATCCTCATCACTAACTTCTTTGGTTTCTCGGTCGTCATAATCCAACTCTTCTTCTTTCTCATTCCGGCCATTTCTTTTCTGCTTTCCAAAGATTTAACTTTTGCCTCACCACCGGTAACAAGCAACCGATCTTTCGATTTGGCTTCCGACAAACAACCCGTAAACAACTTCCAGTATGGATTAATTTTAATCTGTCTGCTAACTATGCTTTATGGAATCTATAGGCTATCAGTACTCTGGAGCGCCGATGTCTTATTCGCCTCTGGCTATCACGAGTCCAGATCCTCGCAGTACACCAGCGCCTACCAGTCACTGAGAAATGCAATTTTGGCAAATCCCGATGAACCTCTTTACTACGACGAATTCTCACTTCCGGCTTCACAAATAGCCGTGGCTTTGAAAGAGAGCGGGGACAGTTCCACTTCGGCCCAGCTGGAAAAAGAAGCCATACTTTCCAGTGACCAGGCGGTGTCAATCTCACCGAATAACGTCAATTTCTGGAAAACCAGAACCCGGGTTTTTTACACACTGTCTCAACTTTCAGAAATAAATACCTATCTGGAAAAATCGCTTGAGGCTCTGGTTAAAGCCCACAGTTTAGCCCCGACTGATCCAAAAGTCAGTTATAATTTGGCTCTACTCTATGACAAAAAGGGAGAGAAAGAGGAAAGTATGAAACTGCTGGAAGAGACAAGGGTCCTGAAACCGGATTATCGTGATGCTTATTTCACGGCGGCTCTTTTTTATGAAAGAGATAAGAAAAAAGACCGGGCCCGGGAAATGTTAAAATTTATCCTCAACAGGTTGAACCCAAACGATGAGGATGCGAAAAAGAGACTGGAGGAAATTAAATGATCGTTACCGTCCCCAACCCGGTTTTAACTACACCGGCCAAAAAGGTCAAAAAGATCGACCGAAAGATCAATAGTGTCATTACCAGGATGATGAAGGCTCTCTTAAATCAGGATAATCCCAAAGGGGTTGGACTGGCCGCACCTCAAATAGGCTTGTCCTATCGCATCTTTATAACTCATCCTACCTCCTCCAGTAAAATTGAAGTCTTCCTCAATCCGGAAATAGTCTGGAAATCAGAAACTCTGGTCGAAATAGAAAGAGCGGAAAAGGAGGATAAGAAATCTTTAAAAAACGATAAAAAGCTCGAGGGTTGCCTCTCAATTCCCAATGTCTGGGGACATCTGAAAAGGGCAAACGCCGTCAGACTGAAATATCTTGACGGGCAAGGAAACTCACAGGAAAAAGAATTTAAAGGATTTATGGCTACCATTGTCCAGCACGAAACAGACCACCTTAACGGTATACTTTTTACTCAAAGAGTATTGGAACAAAAAGAAAAACTGTATGAGATTGAGGTGGATGAAGAAGGGAAGGAAAAACTGGTAGAGATAAAACTATGAAAATAATTTTTTTCGGTACATCTTTCTATTGTCAGCCGATTCTGGAAGTTATCCACAAGAATTTTGAGTTAGTTGGCATCGTAACTAAAAAGGAGAGCCTTATCGAGAAATATGCGCTGAAATATAATCTTTCCTGCTTTACTCCGAATGATAAAAAAGAGCTTTTGTTTACGGGTAAAGATTTGAATAACCTTAAACCGGATTTGGCAATTGTTTCCGACTACGGACTGATAATTCCCAAAGAAATTTTTACCATCCCCCGCCATCAGACACTCAATATTCATTTTTCTAAACTACCCAAGTTTCGCGGCCCTTCTCCAGTGCAATATACTATATTAAATGGTGAAAAATCCGCCTGGATCACGATTATCCTAATGGACGAAGGCATGGATACCGGAGATATTGTTTTTCAGAAAGAAGTATCATCAATTAACACTCAACAATTAACAATTGACAACGAAACGACTGAGTCTCTCTACAGAAAACTATTTAAAATTGCAGCTATGGAACTTTCCCAAGTAATTCACGATTATACTAATAATAAACTTAAGCCTCTTAGGCAACTTAATTCCGCCGCCACCTACACCAAATCCTTCACCCGGCAAGACGGCTTTATTTCACATCAAGCGTTAGATAAGGCAATAAAAGGTAAGGGAGCAATAAAAATGGAAAGAATGTTTCGCGCTCTTTCACCCTGGCCGGGGGTATGGACTATCATTAATATCCCTCAACCGAAGCGCCTGAAATTACTTAAGTCACATATTGAAAATAACAGACTGGTACTAGATGAAGTACAACTCGAAGGCAAAAAACCCGTCAGCTGGAAACAGTTTATAGAAGGATATCCGGATTTTTCTTTTTTAAAATAAGTTTGCTATATTGAATTGATGGTAATAGAAAGTGAAGCAGCTTTGAAACGCGATGAAAACTCACATGGATATTGTGCTATTGGACTATCACTGATTAAAAATATTGGACCTGCAAGTCCAGAATTTGCTGAACACTTACAAACATGCCATCTTTGCTTAGACGCTTTAATTCTTGAGCAGAGAGCGATTAATAGAGATATAAGCGCAGCTAGAAAAAAAGGGGTAATATAAAAAAGCAAATTCTACACGACGGGTGAAAATACATTCCTAAAACAAACACCGAATCTATACCCACTAGCTACCCCCATCGGGTGCCTGAGGAAAAATCTGCTTTGAAGGCCTATTAAGTAATTGTTTTGTTACCCGGTAACTCATCTCGCAAATTATCGTAGCCGATACAATTGCCAATAGCCCCGTAATTAAGTCTCCTCTGGTTTCAAGATCCTGTCCCCAGCTTTTAAAATAATCCCATTCGCTTATGGTGTTTGTCACCAAGACCGCGGTAGTAATAATATACGGTATGGCGCGAATCAGTCTTGCTTGACTACTATTTTTCATTTTTTTGTCTTTCGGTTCAAGAGCTGCAGCTACAGCACCAGAAATTGCGATAGGAAAAATGGAAAGAATTCCGTTGCCCGCATGAGATGAAATCATATCGGGAAGTCTATGTCTATTAGGAAAATAGTTAAACTGATCTAAATTTGGTCTAATATGGACATAAGCATCTGTTAACGATAAAGCTGAGGCAAATATAGTATGCCCTACTCTCACGCCAACTGATCTTTTTTGTTGAGCAAATCCGTCTGCCAATGATTCAGCCGTGGTCCTAACGTTTTCCCGTAATCTAACCGCAGCTGGTTTGGATGGTTGTAAAAGTCTTTCTCCCATATGCTTTATTTATACTGATGGATTATATTGAAAACAGATCAGAAAGCAATACACAGGTTTGCAAACACTGCTTTGTAAAACCCAGATCGGGGTCAGACCTTGATTATATTACTTTGGAATGCTAGACTGATATCAACGTGCCACGCTCCCCTAGACTCAATGCGCCTAATCTGTTTTACCATGTCTTTGCCAGAGGAAATAATCGTGATACAATATTCTATGACGATAGCAATTACCAAAGATTTCTGGCGAATTTAGAACGCTACCGGTTGTCATTAAAATATACACTTTACGCTTACTGTCTTCTACCAAATCACTTTCACATCTTGCTAAAGGTCGACACAGTAAATCTCTCAAAAATCATGCAGATCCTTATGACTGCTTATACGATGTATATAAATAAAAAATATGACCGAGTTGGTCATATATTTCAAGGACGTTTCCAAAGTATAATCGTAGAGAAAGAAAGCTATCTACTTCAAGTACATCGTTACATACACCTCAATCCTCTGAAGGCAGGATTAGTGAATAGTCTACAGGATTATCCATGGTCCAGTTATACAAGTTATTTCACTTCAATTGATGGACTACCATCCTTAGATACTAAAGGAATCTTAGAGATGTTTTCTCCAGATCCAGCAAGACAGAAACAACTTCTTCATGAATTTACTCTGGCAGGTCTAAAAGAAGAATTTAATCCCATCAAGAAACAAATAAGAGGAGTACTTGGTAGTTCTAAATTTTCTCAAAAATTGACTAGAATGCTCAAAGGGGTCAGACCTTAGCCAAAATCAAGGTCTGACCCCAATTTACACCAATTTACAATTTACCCCAATTTATGTAGATTCGAAACGATCAAACCCTTGAAGTAAATTTGCGGGACACACTATACTTTTATACAAGTCTTTTATATAAGGTTTAAACTTTGTTTTTAATCCATATTGTGATAATCAGATAAGTTATAAACAATATTTCTATTAGAAACGCTATCATTGGGAAGGTAATTAGCCTATAAAATATCATTTCAATATTGTTATTTTTACTTTTTAGTATCAATAATTTTTTTAAAGTTAGCTCAGTAACAATATCAGTCAAAATTGGAAATATAAATTTGGTAATTCTTATATCTAATGATATTTGTATAAAAGGCTCATATGAATATAAGGCAGGTATAATTCCAAAAATATATTTATTTGTTATTACTATTAATAAAAAAGTATAGTATGCAAATCCAATTCCTGATACTATATCTTTGAAATTAAGGTGTTTTTTAGCCGATAAAATGAATCTGATTCCACTAAATACACTCCATACTAAATAGGTAATATTTTGGTTTGTCATAACATATAAATTGATTATAGTATATCTTAAAAAAGATCCACGGAAGCGTTTTGTGTAATCCAGGAATTGATATAGACCTAAGTATATTGGAAGTGACTTGCGCCATTCCTGATCCAAAGTGGAAAGGTGATTTTGATAATGGGGAATTTACTCTGTCTCCTAAGAAGACCTCAAACTTCTAAATCCCAAAACCAGAATAACTACCATTAATATTGCTCCCATTCCGGCCGGACTGAATGGACCGATTGTCTGATATATAAGTCCGGCCACAATCGGACCGAAAATTCGACCCACGGAGCCGAAACTCTGCAAAATTCCCATGCTCCCTCCCTGGTCATGTTCAGATGACTTTTCTGAAACAAGTGCCTGAACCACCGGGGCTAGAAAACTGTTGCCGATGGAAAAAACGGTTACCCCGATAAAAAACAAAACTACAGTAGAAGCAACTGACATCACCCCAAATCCCAAAATAGTCACAATTGAACTTAAAATAAACAACTTTTCCTCGGAAATAACCTTAACTGCGCGACCCACTCCAAATCCCTGTATGACTGCAGACATTACTCCTCCGAAAGTAAAAAGCAAACTTATCCCTACCAAATCCAAACTTAAAATATCACGCCCGAAAAGTGACATAATGGTAAACACTCCGGATTGGGCCCAAAATAAAAATAGATTGATCGAGTAAAGACTTATCAGGTCCGATTTGGCCAGGTCTTTCAGGAAGTTAGCAAAATGAAAATGTTTTTTCTCATACTTAAATTCTCTCTTGCTTAATGACTCGGGGAGAAAAAATTGAGTTAAAATAATACTAAGTATGGTTAATATGGAAGCGGCAATAAAGGTAAAAGAGGAAACACAATCCCGTAGCCGAGGAAATTGATAAAAACAACGAGGAATATCAAAAACTTAGGAGATTTGAGAAACATTTAGCTCTTCTTCCCGACAATCTCTTCGATTTTGAGGGTTTCGGCGGCGCGGTCTACCTTTTTGGGGGCTTCCGGAACTTTACTTTCAGGTAATTTTAGTTTTACCTTCACTTCAACTTTTTTCAAAGAGAAAACTCCCAACCTGCCGTCTTTCTTCAATCTTTTTATACAGCTGGTACAAAGTTTGACTCTTTGATAAACACCGCTTTTTAGCCCTTTTATTTTTTGTAAATTCGGTTTAAAAAGCCTTCTCGTACGGTTTTTGGCATGCGAAACCGCATGACCGTAACCTACTCCTTTATGACAATGTTCGCATATTAAAGACATGTGTTATACTATATCAAAATAATATCTGATTCACAAGATGCTTGATATCCTTGCCAAAAACCCTATCGAGTTTATCATTATCGCCGCCCTTCTGGTCGCCGCCATATCGATCCACGAATTTTCTCACGCGCTTGCGGCCGATCACCTCGGAGATCCTACTCCCAGAATCGCCGGAAGGTTAACTCTTAATCCTAAGGCTCATCTGGATCCTCTGGGAACAGTTCTCCTTTTTCTCTTTGGTTTTGGCTGGGGCAAACCGGTTCCCTTTGACCCGTTTAACTTAAGAGAACCCAGAAGAGACGCCGCTCTTATTTCTTTTGTCGGACCGCTTTCCAATTTGATTATGGCAATCACATCGGCCATTATCCTCAGGTTTACAACCATTCTTCCTTCGCTAACTCTCAGTGTTTTTATTTCGGATATTCTTTCAATGTTTATTTACTTTAATGTTTTATTGGCGATTTTCAACCTGATCCCGGTCCACCCTCTAGATGGCTTTAAAGTTGTGGCAGGAATACTTCCTCATAAATATTATTCTGACTGGCTGGAGCTGGAAAGATATGGAATGATTTTCCTGATCATGCTGATCTTTCCTTTCATGGGTTCTTCCGCAATAACTACTATTATTTCTCCCATCGTCAGATTTATAATTTCTCTGCTTCTACCGGCAAAAATCGGAGGAGTAATTTAGCTATAAAACTTTATCTCCCATGTTCTATCAAAAATCTGCCGCTACTATCATCCAGGAATTAAATACCGATCCGGCACGCGGTCTGACCACCCGGGAAGTAAACCATAGATTAGCCCAATACGGATATAATTTGCTTCCGGTAAAACCAAAAACCCCGTTGATCTTCAAATTTTTCCAACAGTTTAAAAATATACTGGTCATTATTCTGCTAGGTGCCTCTGTCATCTCTTTAATAGTGGGTGATCTGCTGGATACTCTGGCCATTTTTATGATCGTCCTCCTTAACGCCACAATTGGTTTCATGCAGGAACTTTCGGCGGAGAAAACCCTGGACTCTTTGAAAAAACAGGATATTCTATACGCTCTGGTGATCCGTGACAGTCAAACTGCTAAAATCCCTTTTGAAAATTTAGTCCCGGGAGATATTCTCGTTCTTGAAGAAGGAGAAAAGGTGCCCACGGATGCCAGAATCATTGAGTCATTTTCACTAAGAGTCGATGAGAGTATTTTAACCGGAGAGTCGTTACCTGCGTCCAAAAATTCAAAGCCGATATCTGGAAAGGTTTCTCTTGCCGACCAGAAAAATTTAATCTTTAAGGACACGCAAATCGTGGCCGGACGTGGAAAAGCCGTCGTTTTGGCCACAGGGAAAAATACCGAGATCGGCAAAATTGCCACCTATCTTGAAAGTAGCACCTCGGAAAAAACTCCCTTAACTTACGAACTTGAAAAAGTCGGCCACGTCCTGACCGTAGTCATCATTATTATCGCCGCCCTGGTTTTTATGCTCAATATCAGGCTGGAGCAAAATCTGGTCGAAAGCCTGCTGATCTCAATATCCCTGGCTGTAGCGGCCATACCGGAAGGCCTTCCTGCCATTGTCACTATTGTCTTATCTCTCGGAGTCAAACGGCTCGCTAGCAATAAAACGATCGTCAAAAAGCTGCCCGCGGTGGAAACGCTTGGTGCGGTAAGAATTATCGCCACCGACAAAACGGGAACGCTCACCCAAAACAAAATGAATGTCGTTAACATCATCACCGGAAACAATACTTACCAGATTGAAGGAAGCGGGTATGAACCGGTCGGCACTTTTCTCAGCGGAGAAAAAACTATTGACCCTTTAAAAATTTCTGAACTTGAACAGATTCTGAAAGCCGGAATTCTTGCCAGTAACG
>Ga0209541_10004939_pt1 | contig 23449 bp, 20 predicted proteins | sample RifCSPlowO2_01_FD_184027 | JGI IMG/M metagenome (GOLD analysis project Ga0209541, IMG submission 184027) | Groundwater microbial communities from Rifle, Colorado - Rifle CSP2_plank lowO2_0.1 (SPAdes) (version 2) | ecosystem: Environmental > Aquatic > Deep subsurface > Groundwater | place... | reverse complement strand
CTTACAGATAAAATACCTAAAATAATTGAAATTGCACCTCGTTTATCTGGTGGCTGGTTCAGCTCTGATCAAATCCCTCTTGCTACAGGGATTAATTTAGTATAACTTGCAATACGTCTATGTCTTGGTGATGATATAAAAAAAGAGGAACTTAAACTTCATTATACTAAAGGGGGGTCGCCATTCGCTATTTTTTTCCAAAATATGGTAAAATAATAGGAATAAAGAATCTGAATCTATTCAAAAATATATCATGGATACATAAACTCAAACTTTTTGTCAAAAGTCGGTGATATTGTAGAAAAGGTGACAGATCACACTAAAAGATGTGGCTTTGTGATAGCTACTGGAGAAACAAGAGATGAAGCAGTTAAACATGCTAAATGAGGTAGTAAATAAAGTTGAAATTAAAACCATTTGAAAGTAGTTGATATTTTAAAATTGAATGAAAAACTAAAGTTTCATATTAATTGTTAAAAACCAATTAAATAATTAACATGACACATCACAAAGGAATAATTTTACAGAAAATAGGAAAATACAAAATAATTGACTGCAATTTTTGCAAATTTATTCATATTTATCCAATTCCATCTGATAGCACATTATCAAAATTCTACATTAATGATTATTATAAAAAAACTAAACCACAATACATTAAGAAAAACGAAACAGAGATAGAATATTGGAATATTCTCTTTGATGAAAAATTAGAAACTATAGAACAATACCTACAATCTAGAACAAAAAAAATCCTTGACATAGGATGTGGACCTGGTTTTTTCTTACGAAGAGCAAAAAAAAATGGTTGGCAAATTCTAGGAATAGAACCATCTAACCTTGCTGCAACTTATGCACAAAGACAAGGAATTCCAGTAATAATTGATTTCTTTCAAAATATTAATTTGAAAAATTTAGGCAAATTTAATGCAATTCATATGTTTGATGTATTGGAGCATACAAGTAATCCAATAGAAATTTTACAAAATTGTTATTCACTTCTAAAAAAAGGAGGCATTATTGTCGTTGAAATTCCAAATGATTTCAACATTTTACAGAAAACGGTGCAAAAAGTTTTGAAAAAACATGAATACTGGTTGGCTCCGCCACAGCATATTAATTACTTTAATTTTTCTAGTTTAACTAAACTTCTTCAAAAAATCGGTTTTAAAATAATTTTAAAAGAATCTACATTTCCATTAGAGATTTTTCTATTAATGGGTCATGATTACATAGGAAATGATAAAGTTGGGAAGAAAAAACATAGAGAACGAATGAAATTAGAAATTAATTTGAAAAATGGTGGATTAAACCCACTCAAAAGGAAAATCTATCAATATTTTGCCGAGCTTGGAATTGGCAGAACGGCAATAATTTATGCAAAAAAATAATGTAATTAATTTACACTTTTCTAGACTTTAGAAACTCCTCATCTTCTTTTAATGATTTTATGTCGCCTTCTTCACGATTTACATTCTTATTAATGTCAACCAACTGTGGTTCTTTTTTAAAAAGTTCAATGATGTCTTTCATTAAAATTGGTCTTTTTTTTATCCTTGAAGCAACATTTCTAACCAATGTTAAATCTTCCATTCTATCCACAGCCCATCTATAACGAGATAGATCTTCTGGCAAAGTAACATTGAAAATTTTAAACTTTTCTTGGTGATTAGAGAAATAAGATGTTACATGTTCTTTTTCAGATGGTAATTCTGCATTTTTCCATGCAGTTTCAAGAGCCTCAAATGAAAATACTTCAACTTCAGTACCGCTTGGAAAAGTGGAAGGTAAAAAGTTAATAACATAATCATATGATTTTACTCTAAATTTATCAATAATACTGTCTACAATCTCTGGATCTATCAACGGCTTGTCTGAAGGTATTCTGACAATTGTTGATATAGAAAATTTTTTTGCACATTGGTAATATCTATCAAGAACATTTTGTGCACTCCCTCTGTATGAATCTGCACCTAAGTCATTGCAATATTTTACAATTTTTTCATCTTCAGCTAAAGTAGTAGTAGCAACTATTAATTTATTAATTAATTTACAATATCTAAGTTGGTTAATTACATAATACAAAACCGGTTTATCTTTTTCTACATCCATCATTACTTTGCCAAGTAATCTACTTGATCCCATCCTAGCTTGAACAATACAACCTATAGTCATCTATCTGCTTAGCTATAGAGTATTTAATTAAGCTTAAATTCATCACACTAAAACTCTGTTCATTGAAAACATTTGTTGCTGCTGAAATAGGATCAAACTGGGAAGGAAGTTTGCAAAAAGCTGAAAAACTAATCAAAAAATGTAATGAAGCAGGAGCTGACGCTGTTAAATTTCAAATGTGGAGAGCAAAAGATCTTTATTTGAATACACATCCAAGTTGGAATTTTATAAAAAAATCAGAAATAACATTCAATATAGCAACTAAACTAAAAAAAATAGCTGATAATGAATCAATCGAATTTTTCTGCAGTACATTTTATCCTGAAGCTGTTGATTTTCTAGAAAAATTAAACGTTAAAAGATACAAAGTTGCTTCTAGGACATGCTTGTTTAAGGATCCATATTCTAGAGAAACAATTGAGAGAAAGGCTAAGACAAAAAAACCAATTATTATAAGTATGGGAATGGGCGGAAATAAAAATCAAATACAAAAGATTTTCTCAAATAACAAAGTAACATTTTGTTATTGTATTTCTGAATATCCTTTAGCATATAAAAAAATCAACTGGAATGAAGCCCTACAATATAACGGCTTTTCTGATCATACGCATGGAATAACTGCCCCAATTGTATTTACAGCTTTAAAAAAATTTCAAAATGCTAAAGAAATATTTATTGAAAAACATGTAAAATTAAAAAACTCAAAAGGGCCAGACGCACCAACATCTATTACTATTGATCAACTCTCTGAACTAATATCGCATATTCGTCTAATAGAAAAATAAGTATTTTATCTGAGGTTTAGTTCTTTAGATTAAGTTCAAAAATTATGGTTTTTTATATGGGCCATATTTCTGTCATTCAATGAAAACAGCAGTAATTACTACTGGTGGACTTGGAACCCGATTATTAACAAGTACAAAAGCTAATCCGAAAACGATGTTGCCCTTATACGATCGTTCTTTTGATAAAAACCCAGAACCTTTGTTACGCCCTTTGATAGAAATAATTTTTGAAAATTTGTATGATCATGGTTTTAGAAGATTTTGTTTTATTGTTGGTACAAAAACAAAACATTCTATTTTAGATCATATGCTTCCTGATCCAAAATTTATATCATTATTAAAAAAACGAAATAACCAATTTGACAACAGATTCGTAAAAGCACTTACAAAATTTTATAACAAAATAGATAAATGTGAAGTTTCGTGGATTTCACAAAATACTCCTATGGGTTTTGGTCATGCCCTGCTTTCTGCAAAAAAGTTTGTAGGGAACAACACATTCTTACTACATGCAGGAGATGCATATTTTCCAAGTTATGATTTTCTTGATGATTTTATTGCTGCCTATCAAAAAAATAATGATATCTCTGGAACTCTATTATTACAAGCCAAAAAATCTTTGAAGGGATTTGGGATTGCTCAAACAATAAAAAATAATCCATTAGATCTAGTCTTTCATGTAGTAGAAAAACCAAAGAAGCCATTGAGTAATTTGGTTATTCTTCCAGCGTATATTCTAAAACCTATTATTTTTGAAGCTTTAGAAAAAACTGGTTTAGGACACAATAAAGAACTACAAGTAACAGATGCAATAGCTACACTCATGAGCTGGAATCATAAAATTACAGCATTTAATATAAAAAATATGCCGTGGTTTGATATAGGTACAACAAGACAATATTACAAAGCTTTAATTTATTCATATAAACAATCTGTAAAATAATTACATGATTTGTACTTGTTTTTGTTTAGTAAAGTATTAGTTTACACAGTTTTGATACGTGATTAAATGAATCCAAAAATAATCTTTTGGATAAATGATGATTTATCATCCTTAGGATTACCCAAAATCCTTCAAGAAAAATATAATTTTGACATTTATGCAATTCTGGATATCACTGATAAACCAAAACATTTTTTTCAAAAACAACAATTAATAAAATTTTCAAAAATTTGGTATTTTCATGATCATATATATAAAACCACAAAAACACCAGATATAGAATTTTTACAATTAATTGAAAAAAAATACAAAGTTAATCTTTGGTTACTTGCATCTAACGAACGTTTTTTTAATGAATTTAATCACTTTTACAAGTTTTCATCTGATGAAATATTATTAATTCTTGAACAAGAATGTAAATTATTTGAAAAAATACTTGATGAAGTACAGCCTAATTTTTTGATTATGGGAATTACTACATTACATCACAACCATCTTTTCTATGAGATTTGCAAAACTCGAGGTGTCAAAGTATTGATGATAAGGCAGTCATTTTTGGCTGGTAAATATATCATCGCAAGTGCAACTCATATGATAGAAGATACTCCAAATAATACAAATCATAATTTTAGTTCTTTGTCAGAGTTACAAAACTATTTAAAAAAATATAGTGCTACCATGCAAATACATTCAATAAAAAGTAAATTTCAAAATTCTAAAATAAATTATTTAAAAGCTGCACTTCAATATTTATTTTCAAGTAATAGCAATGTAAAAACTCATTACACTTACTATGGCAGATCAAAATTTAAAGTTCTGACCAAGATGATTATTTATACGCTAAAAAAAAGATACAGAGAATATTTTATGAATACAAATTTAACCCGTGACCTCGAAAACAAAAAACCGTTTATTTATTTTCCATTACACATTGAACAAGAAAGATCGCTACTCATTGCAGCTCCTTTTCATACTAACCAAATTGAAGTTCTTACAAATATTGTAAAATCACTACCTGTAGGTTATGATCTATATGTAAAAGAACACCCTGTCATGATTTTACGTGGATGGCGATCTATTTCTGATTATAAACAAATTATGGATTTACCAAATGTTACACTCATCCACCCTTCCATAAAATCTGAAGATATAATAAAAAAATCTTCACTAGTAATACAAATTGGTGGTACTTCTGGTTTAGAAGCTGCATTCTTCAACAAACCAACAATTATTTTTACTGATTATGATTATTCATGTCTTCCTTCTGTCTACAAAGTAAAAACATTTGATGAACTTCCTAGTGCGATAAAAATATCATTAAAAAAAGAAGTAAATATTTCTGATTTAAACAACTATCTTAATTTAATAGAAGCCAATTCATTTGAAATTGATTTAACCAATTTATCAGCAGTGTTTGATGATTATTTTCACTACAGTGGTTATTTGGTAGATGTAGAAATACCAATTGAAAAAATGAAATTTTATTTAGAAGAAAATAAAATCACTTTCGAAAAACTAGCTAATGAATTTGTTAAAAAAATTCAAAAAATATAAACATCAACTATCTATCTAATTCACTTTATTTTATTAATTTTTCATTTATTAAAACTTGTTTTAATTCATTTTTTGTTAACAATTTAACCTTATCAGAAGAATATCTATCAATAAGAGTAGATTTTTTTATATTTGGAATTTTTTCATAACTATAATTCTGTGTATTATTATCATAAATTATGTAATCATACTTACTCTCATAGGTTTTGCGAATTTCATTTTCATTAATTAAAACCTCATGAAATTTTTCACCTGGTCTAATAGATATTTTTTGGGTTTTAGCTTTACTTTTTAATATTTCTAATATTGCATTTTTCATATCTATTATTTTGTAAGCCTTTAATTTTGGTATGAATACTTCGCCTCCTCTAGCGTTTTTTATAACTCTTAATATCAAATCTAATGCTTCATTCATTGTTATGTTAAACCGTGTCATATTTGGATCAGTAATTGTGATTTTTTTGTCGCTTTTAATTTGATTTACTAAAGTGGGTACAAGTGATCCTCTACTACCTAATACATTACCGTATCTTACACAAGCAAATTTAATCTTGTGGCTTCCTTTGTAATAGTTTGCTAAGATGAATATTTTTTCCATCAGTAATTTTGTTGCACCATATGCATTAAATGGAGATACAGCTTTATCTGTTCCAATAGCTAGAGCAAATTTTACATTTGACTGTAAGCATGCATCTACTACATTTTGAGCACCAACAACATTTGTTTTTATTGCTTCAAATGGATTATATTCTATAACAGGTACTTGTTTTAATGCAGCAGCATGTATGACTATATCAATATCTTCTAATGATGTTTCCAGTCTTTCTTTATCTCTTACATCCCCAATTAAGAATCTTAATCTTTTATCATTGAATTTTGCTTCCATTTGACTTTGTTTTAATTCATCTCTGCTGAAGATTCTAACTGTGTCTACATCAGTTTTTAACAATCTTTCAGTTAATGCAGTTCCTAATGAGCCAGTACCTCCAGTTATGAGAACTTTTTTGCCATTAAACATATCAAAATAATTTCATAAAGACTAAAAGAACCTTGCGACTCTTTTGTATAATGTATAAATTAAAATTCTAAATAAAACTAATTAATTCTATTAACCAAATGAACAATTTTATCAACATCGGCTTCAGATAAATTGGGATGTATTGGGATTGAAACTATTCCCTTCCCTACCTTTTCAGTTTGAGTTAATTTCTGATTATTTTTATACATAGACATAGTGTGAATAGGCCTATAATGAATGCCTGTCTCAATACATGATTCTAACATTTTTCTCATGAATTTATTTCGATTTTTTACTATAATCCAATACAAATGGTAGGAACAATCCTGATTAAACGGCATTTTTTGTTCAACTTCAAGTTCTTTTGAATATATTTTTGCATAATGACATCTTTTGGCATTCAATTTGTCCAATTTTTTTAATTGTTCTAATCCAATGGCTGCAGAAAATTCATTCATATAATAATTCCACCCTAACTTTGTAACATCATATTTTACATCTTTTCTGTTTGAGATTCCACACCATCTGCGAATTTTCAGATCATCGTAAAAATAATCACTATTTTTACCATTTAATGTAATTGCACCTCCAGTTGGCATAGCTAAATTTTTTACTGGATGAAAACTAAAGCAGACAGCAGTCCCATGCGTACCAATTTTTTTATTCATATAAGATGCGCCAGCAGCATGTGCAGCATCTTCAATCAATGTTAAGTTATATTCTCTACATACTTTTTGTATATAATTTAACTCACAAGGCATACCTGCAAAATGAACTGGCAGAACCACTTTTGTTTTCTTTGTAATTGCTTTTTTAATTTGATTAACGTCTATGCACAAAGTATCCGGATTTACATCAACAAAAACTGGGAGGCCACCATTATAAATTACAGAATGAGCAGTTGAAACAAATGATAACGAGGGTAATATTACCTCTTTATTTTTTATATTAATTAATGATAATGCTAAATGCAGCGCCGCTGTTCCACTATTTAACGCTACACATTTTTTTGCCTTAATGTAATTTTTGAACTCGTTTTCAAATTTTGAAACATTGCCAATTCCAGAACCTGATGCCCAAAATCCACTTTTTAGAACGTTTTTGATGGTTTTTTCTTCCTGTATTCCAAAAACAGGATCAAACAACTTAATTTTTTTCATTTTAATTAAACAATCTCAGGATTTATTATTTCATATGTATATTGTAAACCATTAAAGCCAAGTTTTTTAAAAAATTCTTGATGTTTTTTGTTGTTAGGTGCAACATTTGCAAGATATCTGGATCTGGGATTTTTTTTCATTAGTAATTTTATTGCCTTTTTACCAATCCCTTTTCTTTGAAAATCTTTTTTGATAAATATCCCCATTTCATCTTGTAATGAAATGTATGTTGAACCTACTCTATTATTCTTAAATTTTATTATATACCATTTTGCATAAGGCCTCTTCATAACAAACTTAACATGTTCATCGTATGTTGGTAATTCTTTATGAGATATGTTTGCTAAAGAATTCCTAGTCTTAAGAATCTCATATAGGAATTCACAGTCTGATTTTGTAACTTCTTCTAATGTCACGTCTTGAAATTCATCTATCACATAACTTAATCTTCACGTCATGTATTTCATTATATCTATGAAATCTTCTTTAATATTATTAAAAGCATAACTTAAGAATTTGTGAATTCCTATAAAGGTAATTTCTTTTTGGCAATAACCTAAAATGTTTCTACAATCAATTAAGGATTATATAAAAACTAAATCTAATAAATCTGTTTTTGTATTTATTAATTTACTATCTATTTTTCAATTTTCTATTGATCTTGGATGTGGAAAATATCGTATTTCATTTTTATACGCTTGCATTTTATGTTAATTTTTCCTGCTTGCAACAAAATTCCATTCAACAAATTTCTTTTTTTGTGGCATTTTCCTAGTAATTACTTTATGCTCTAAAACCAGAATAATTGAACTAAATTAAATTTTACGGAGAATTTTGTTTTCTGGATTTATATCAAAATTTTGTACATGCTTTTAATACTCAAATTTACATTCTGTTTATGATTTATTATAATAGTAAATACCCCCAAAAAGTTCCAGGCAGAGTAGAAAATAATATACAGAGAGTCTAAAATTGTGTAACAATGAAGAGACAGAGAAGTTTTAAGAAAGTAGCAAATATTGACAATTGAGCGATGATAGATGGCTGGTTCAAAAAATTCAAATTTCAGTGAAAAGTTAACGCCTTATCTAAAACGAAAACTTGAAGAATATGGTAATGAATTTGGTCTAGAGTCTGAACAATATAAGGCATTACAAAAACAGTATGTCAAATCTCCTAAAGAAAAAGAAATCAATCATGAAGAACGCTTGAGGCATTATCAATCGGAAGTGCATGTTCACTATGAGGGAAAACCTTTGAGAGGTGTTGAGAGACTATATCGTAGAACGATTCTATTGGAACCCACAATGGTTTGTGCTGCTCACTGTCGTTGGTGTTTAAGGGGACAATATCCAGTTTTTTCTCTTACAGAAGATGAGATAATCAATGTTGCCAAGTATTGTGGAAGTAAGGAAGTACAAGACGATCTTAAAGAGATGCTTATTACTGGAGGAGACGCATTTATGGTACCTAAACGTCTAGAATTAATTTTTTCAGAAGTAAAAAAGTATGCACCAAACATCGAAATAATTCGTATTGGTACTAGAGTGCCTGTCCAAGAACCGTCACGAGTAAACGATGAATTGATTAACGTGTTAAAATCTGCTGCGCCTCTAAGATTAGAAATTGGGACGAACATAAATCATCCAGCTGAGTTAACAGCAGAAGCTAGAAAAGCTTACACTGACCTCTACAAAGTAGCTTTCAAGATTTATGATCAGACAGTTTTATTGAAAGGAGTCAATGACGATGTTAATGTTCTCAACAAACTATATGATATGTTTAGATATTTGGGAATTGAATCTCATTATCTATTTCATTGTATACCAATGCAAGGTATGTCTCATCATAGAACTTCTGTTCAAAGAGGGTTAGAAATAGCATCTCAAATAACTAATTCAGGTGGTGTTTCGGGTCGCGCTAAACCGATGTTCACTTTGATGACCGATTTAGGAAAAATCACATTATACCACGGAACAGTTTTAGAACGTAATACGAATAATGAGATCTTGATTCAATCACATTATACTGTAGAAGATTTCAAATATCGGAACCCTTCTTGGCAACTTCCTAAATCTGCTTTTGTAGATGGAAATGGCTTTTTGAGAGTCTGGTATCCTGATGGAAGCGATGATGATAATAATCAGGGAAGTACATTAGGCAAACGAGATGTGGATCATTATTTTTCTATCCCTATAAACAGAATAAATCGATAGTGTTGTTCCACCATTTAATCTAGAATCCATTCTAGTAAAATTAAATGTCATCTAGAATCTACGACATTACCCCATTGAGCTAATGCAGATGCGGCTACTACCCATGTTCGTTGATCGTCATAGACAGGTATTCCTTTTGCCTCAATTAATTTAGAAATCTTTTGTGTATATGGCCCACCATTGCAACCAACTAACAAAGGCTTGATTCGTTTCTTTGAAAAATCAACAAGATAATCAATTATTGCTTCTTCAAGGGGTTCATCTTGGAAGACAAACCATGGCATAACAATATCCACATTTTTTTCATTATAGAATTGTTGGATTATAAATCTGTAATCGTCTGCGTTAGCTCCACCAGTAATATCTATAGGATTGCCTTTTTTTCCAATCACGTATGTTGGAGGAAAGTGTTCTTTCATTTTTTTGAGGGTTTGTGCAGATATGGTTGCAATAGATAGATCTTCTCTTTCAAAATGATCAAGACTTGCAACCATTGGACCTGCACCGTTACTACACATTGCTACGCGATTACCTTTTGCTTTGGGTTGCCATGCCAACGCTTTTGCTACTCCTACAAGTTCGTGATAACTATCAACAGAAATTATTCCAGCTTGTTTAAATGCGCCCATGATAATTTCGTTGGAACCTGCCATAGAACCAGTATGTGAAGCTGCTTGTTTTGCTCCAGCTTCGTTTCTACCAGTTTTCCAGATAACTATTGGTTTTTTCTTTTCTTTCAAGACTCGTTTTGCAGTGTTAATAAATTTCCGACCATCACCAAATCCTTCTACATAAAGACAGATGACTTTGGTTTGAGGATCATTTGCAAGATACCAAATCAAGTCTGCTTCATCAACATCAGATCTATTTCCATAGCTAATCATTTTTGAAAGACCAAACGAGTCAGCCGTTTCTAGCATACTTATAGCCATTGTACCACTTTGTGAAAGAAAAGCAACATTTCCTAATCTTGGCCGAATCATTCTTGCTTGACCAAAGAATGCGCAATCAAGACGATTTACAGCATTAAATATTCCAATACAATTTGGGCCAATAACTCGTATTTTGTATTTTAATGATAACTCTTTGATTTTGGATTCCATGGCAGCTCTATTACCTCCAAGCTCTTTACCATTACCTGAAATAATTACAACATTGTGAATGCCTTTTTTTTCACACGATTTCATAATTGGTGTAATTACAGAAAGATCAACACAAACAATAACAAGATCAACTTTTTCTTTAATCGCATCTAATGATGGATAACATTTGATTCCAAGAATTGATTTTTCTTTTGGATTGATTGGATAAACTTTACCATGATAATCATGCTTTACAAGATTTTCTAAGATTAAATTTCCAATCTTACCTCGTTTAGCAGAAGCTCCAACTAAAGCAACAGATTTTGAAGTAAAGAACCGTTCTATGAAATTTATATTAGCTTTCTCTTTTGAGATCGAATTTTTTTTTATTCGAGAATTAAGAATAATTTTTGCGTCTACAACATTGTATGATTTAGGATAGATGATGAGAGGGTTAAAGTCTATACTGTTAATGTAATCAGCATTATCTACACCTAATTTTCCAATCTTAACAAGTGCTTTTGCAAGTATATTCATATCAATTGATTTACTTCCACGGAAACCTTGTAGTAGTTGTGAACCCTTTAATTCGTTTAGCATTGATTTTGCATCGGATGTAGTGATTGGAAGCATTCTAAATGCAACATCTTTGAAAACTTCGGTAAGAACACCTCCTAATCCTACCATTATTACTGGACCAAATTGTGGATCATTTTGTATACCAACAATTATCTCCACGCCCCTTGGAACCATTTTTTCAAGCAAAATTCCTTTTACGTTAACACATTTCTTTTTGGAAAATAGTCTATACATATCATTGAACGTCTTCTTTACATCAACAACATTATCAATTCCAACTTTAATTCCACCTACATCAGTTTTATGTAAAATTTGTGGAGATACCACCTTCATTACCAGAGGAAAACCAAGCCTTTTTGCAACTTTAACTGCTTGCTGTGAAGAAGTTGCCAAGTAATATCGTGGTACGGAAATTTTGTATTTTTTTAGAATTTCTTTAGATATATCTTCTGTAATTACTTTGTGATCAGTTTTTATCACTTCATCAAAAATTTTTGTTATTGAACTCATTAGATCATTCCAAAAAAATTTTTATTTTCTATTAATAAGTTTTAATCATTTTTTCTCAAAAATTTAGCAGGAGAACCAACTATTACCGAATTTTTTGGGAAATTTGATCTAACTAAACTTGATGTACCAACAAAACAGTTATCTCCAATTTCACACCCCGCATCGATAACTGAATTTGGAGCAATCCAACAACCCTTTCCTATTTTTGCTCTACCACATATTATACTGCCAGCAGTAATCTGGGCAGAGTTTTTAATAATAACATTATGACCAACATGAACTAGATCATCAATTTTGACATGATCTTCAATAACAGTTTGATCTATCTGTGATTTTTCAACGGTACAATTTGAACCAATCCAAACATTTTCTCCAATTACAATAGACCCTAAATGTGGAAAATGAAAAAATCCCTCTCCTATAAAACTAAAACCAAATCCTTCACTACCAATTGTAGTGTTGGATAGTATTACAGAATTCGAACCAATTTCTGTTTTGCCATAAATACAGGTGTTACTTAATATCTTAGTTTTATCACCGATTTTTACATTATTTCCGATATAACAATTTGAACCAATATACACGTCTTTTCCAATTACAGCATTTTTTTCAACAATGGTAGTTTTATGGATCCCAACTTTAAATTCATCCTCTGTAAAAAATTTCATTATGACACGTTGAAAGTCGAGTCTTGGATTTTTTGAAGAAATTATTGGTACGTTAACTTTTCTTTTAGTTTCGTAAGTAGCTATAAGAACAATATTTTTGAATTTTTCTAATTTTTTTAGATCATAATTTACATTATCCTTTATTTTGAACTGAAAATTCACAAGAGCAGAGTAAAAAAGTATAGAATTATTTTTCACGTTATTAAGTGAGCTAAAAGAAGTCACATTGAAATCTTTTCCGCTATAATTACCTTGTAAAAAAGCAGCTATTTTTTTTACAGAAATTTTGTTTTTTCTTTGTTGATACATAATTACTATTTGAAGCTAAGCTGAGTCACTTAAATATTTTAATACATAATTGACTGCTATTATTTTTTGTAATTCTACAAATTGCGAAGCCAATTAAATACTTAATATTTACAATATAATTCTAAAAAAATTAAACTTGGGACTATAATTTTAGTAATCAAAAAACTAATTCAAATATTTCAAATAGCCTCATTTTTGATAGTATCATTTTTGTATAAGATGAATACGAGTTATTATTTGTTGAAAGAAAAAAATCTTTTCATTCGTGTTGATTCAGGTATTGAAATTGGAATAGGTCATATGATGCGATGTTATGCATTAGCAGAAATTCTTAAGATGGATTTTGATGTATATTTTCTTTCAAGAAAATTAAAAGGAAATATTTGTGATTTTATAGCAAAGAAAGGATATAAAGTATATTATCTTCCAACTAAAAATCAAAACAAAAAACAAAATAAATTTTCAAAAAGCAATAATAAAACTATAGAAAAAGATGTTTTAGAAACAATGAAAATTCTAACTAATTATAATGATAAACCATCATGGCTTTTAGTAGATCATTATGATCTTGATATACTATGGGAATCAAATTTACGAAAGTCTGTTAAAAAAATCATCGTTGTTGACGATCTAGCTAATAGAAAACATGACTGTGATTTATTATTAGATCAGAATCTTTATGAACAAATGAATAAGCGTTATACAGGATTAGTACCAAAAAATTGTAAAAAATTACTAGGTCCAAAATATACATTATTAAGATCTGAATTTTCCAAACTTAGAAAGACTTTAACAAAACGCAAAAAATTACAAAATATTTTAGTTTCATTTGGTGGTAGCGATCCAAGAAACGAAACTGCCAAAGTACTTCAAGCAATTAAAAGCCTTAATGGAAAAAGCTTCACAGTAGACGTAGTTGTAGGTAGTATAAATCCACATAAAGAGAAAATAAGACAGATGTGTTCTTCTATACCTAATACAACGTTTTACTCTAACGTAGATGATATTGGTGAGTTGATGTCAAAAGCACATTTAGCGATAGGTGCTGGAGGAAGTACAACGTGGGAAAGATGCTGTTTAGGATTGCCATCTATAGTTTCTATAATATCTGATGACCAAGCTGAAGTGATTAAATTACTAGCTAAAAAAAATTGTGTGATAAATTTAGGTAATTTTCAAAATTTGACACATTATGATTATGTTGAGGCAATCAAAAGTATGAATAATAAAACTATTGCGAAAATGTCATCTAATTGCATGAAAATTGTCGATGGTCTTGGCTGTTTTCGTGTAGCAGAAATAATAAACTCGTTATAAACAGTGAATGTTGCATTGAACCCAATTACAATAAAAAATTTTAAAATTGGTTCGGGTTTTGAACCATTTATTGTAGCTGAAGCAGGATTAAATCATAATGGTAAAATTCAAAAAGCATTTGAAATGATTGAGGTTGCTAAAGAAGCTGGTGCTAATGCCATAAAATTCCAAACTTTTAAAGCTAGTGAGTTTATTGGAGACATTACTTTAATGCACACATATTTTTCTCAAGGCAAAAAAATTACTGAACCTCAGCTTGAACTCTTTAAAAGATGCGAATTCTCTCGTGAAGAATGGTTTAAGATTAAAGAAAAATGTGATAAAGAAAAAATTATATTTTTATCCACTCCTGAAAATCGCTCTGATTTAGATTTATTACTAGAAATTGGAATTCCTGCCATCAAGGTTGGATCTGATGAACTCATTAACTTACCTCTTCTCAAAGATTATGCATCAACTGGTTTACCAATTATTTTGTCATCCGGAATGGCAAATCTAAATGAGATTCATGATGCTTTAAAAATAATTGGGGCATTAGATGACTATCCAACAATCATACTTGTAACAACTTCTGAATATCCAACTCCTCTTGAAGATGTAAATTTACGAAAATTTGAAACACTTTCAAAAATGTTTCCAAACATCCCATTAGGTTTTTCAGATCACACTCAAGGTTTTTTGGCATCATCACTAGCATGTACATTTGGGGCATGCTTTTTCGAAAAACATTTTACATTATCACATGACTTAGAAGGACCGGATCATTGGTTTTCAGAGGATCCCATAGGATTGAAAAATTGGATTAGCTCTATAAAAAACGCGTACACTATGTTAGGCTCAAACGAAGTTAAACCAACAGCTAGAGAATTAGAAATGAGAAATCTCTCTAGAAGAAGTATTGTAGTATTATATGATATAAAAAAAGGTGAAAAGTTTAACAAAAACAATATAGGATTACGAAGGCCTGGGAACGGTTTACCGCCAAAATTGATTGAGCAGATTTATGGGTCAAAAGCAACAAGAATAATACAAAAGGGAACACTTATCAAATTTGGTGATTTTGAATGAAATCTTATGAATTTCAAGATTCATTTTCTACTTTAATAAATTTTAAAAAATCTTTATCATTCATTAATATTTATAGTAGATGAGCTTCAGATAGGAAAGAAATGATAAGAGGATTTTCTCAAGAATGGGATCATGCATACAAAGATAATAAACTAATGAGTGTTTGTCCATGATCTGATGTAGTTAGTTATGTATTGCGTTATGTTTATTCTAAAAAAGGAATTCGAGTATTGGAGATCGGATGTGGATCAGGTGCCAACATTCATTTCTTTTTATCATTAGGTTACAAATACTATGGAATTGATGGTAGTTCAACTATAGTAAATAAACTTAAGAAAAAATTTCTACAAATTAAGAAAAATTTAGTTATTGGAGACTTTATCAAACACATACAGTTCAATGAAAGGTTTGATTTAATCGTGGACAGAAGTGCGCTTACTTTCAATACTACGGAAGGAATTAAACAAAGCTTAGAACTAGTTTATGAAAAAATGAAATCCAATGCTAAGTACATAGGTATTGATTGGATTTCAACTGATCACCCAGATTATTTAAAAGGTACTAGAGTAGATAAATATACAAAAACAAGTTATAAGGTAGGCCAGTTTGTAAATCTTGGGGTTGTTCATTTTTCGAACAAATCACATTTGTTAAATTTATTTAAAAAATTCAAGATTTTAGTTTTAGAGCATAAAGTAGTTACAAGGAAAATTCCAGAAGAAAAGAAATTTACAGAGTGGAATTTTGTTGCAATGAAGATTTAATTATAAAAGCTTTGAAACAAAAATTTTTCAACTAATCATTAATTATAACGGTTAATATTACAAGAATTAGAGTAAAAAATTATGAACATTCTGGTAATTGTAGCCCATCCAGATGATGAAGTGTTAGGTATGGGTGGTACAATGTTAAGACATGCTTTAAAAGGCGACAAAGTGTATGTGATTTATCTTACATCAGGAATAACTTCCCGCCGTTCTATAAATTTTAAAAATATGCCTAGATATGACATTAATAAAAGTGAACAAAAAAAGATAGAAAAACAAATTGCTGAATTAAAAAAGGATGCTACAAATGCATGTAGAATTTTAAGAGTTCATAGACAAAAATTTTATGATTTTCCAGATAATGAAATGGATTCAGTTCCACTCTTAAAAATTATCAAAATCATAGAAAAAGAAATTGACGAAATTAAACCATTTAGAGTTTATACAAATAATTATGGAGATCTTAACATTGATCATAAAATAGTTTTTAATGCTACTCTTACAGCTTGTAGACCATTCCGTTCACATGTTAAAGAATTAATGTGTTTTGAAGTACCGTCATCAACTGAATGGAATTATCCTATAGATTTTAGCCCAAATTATTTTGTAAATATAGATTCATACTTGAAAAAAAAGATTAAAGCACTTTCAATGTATAAAAATGAAAAAAGAAGTTTTCCCCATCCTAGATCATTAGAAAATATTCGAATTAATGCAAAAAAATGGGGTGTTGTTTCTGGAATAAATACGGCTGAAGCTTTTAAAATTATAAGGATAATAGAACATGATTAACTATAAACCACAGTCTCTTGATACATTGAATTTAGATTGGAAAAAGTAGTTAAGTATTTTATTGCAATACTTCTTTCCATAACAAATTGCTAAATATTTCCACTATAAAAAAATATGATCCTAAATGTATGCATAAAGTATATGATAAATGGCCAGAAATTGCCAAAGAGTATTTTGAAAAAGATCTTACAAAAATTGATGTTGATGATATAGACCATATTGTTTTTGCAGGCATGGGTGGTTCAGGTTCAATTGGAGATGTATTTTCAGCGATATTATCTAAAACAAAAATCCACATTTCTGTAGTTAAAGGATATCATCTCCCCAACACTGTGAATTCAAATACATTAGTAGTTACTACGAGTGTATCTGGAAACACAATAGAAACTAATACTATCTTAGATTTGGCAAAAAAGGCAAAAAACAAGATTATTGCGTTTTCATCTGGAGGGAAAATGGAAACATATTGCAAAAAATATAAACTAGAACATCAGAAAATTCCTTTAATACATTCACCAAGAGCATCATTTACTGCATTTCTGTACAGCATGTTAAATGTTCTAGATGGCATACTCCCATTAACTAAAAATGATATTTTAGAATCCATAAATAGTTTAGAGAATCTCAATGAAGAGATTAGCTCATCAAATCTCACAAAAAACAATCTTGCACTGGATGTAGCATATTGGATAACTGGAATACCGATTATCTATTATCCGTGGGGATTACAAGCTGCTGCAATAAGATTCAAAAATTCATTACAAGAAAATGCAAAGATTCATGTTATTACTGAAGACGTAGTTGAATCATGTCATAATGGAATAGTTTCATGGGAACAACCTTCAAACGTTCAACCTATTCTATTAGAAGGAAAAGATGATTATATTACAACGAAAGAGAGATGGAAAATTCTAAAAGAATACTTTAAAGTTAATGGAATTGATTATAAAGAAATTCATTCAATCAGCGGCAATATCCTATCAAAGATAACACATTTCATATATCTTTTAGATTATGCGTCAATTTATCGTGCAGTAATAGCAAAAACAGATCCTTCACCAATAAATTCTATTGAGTTTCTCAAAAGTAGAATAACCTCAATAAAGTAACTTACTTTAGAATTTTGGAATATTCTAAATTGATTTCTTTTATTAGATCTAGAGTTTGATTTTTTATCAGATCTAGATTAGGTAAAATACAGTTGTGAATCAAGCGGCCACCTGTTGAAACAAATAGGTGATTTTTGGTATCAATCGAATAGACATCTTGCTCTTTTTCCACATGAATCGTCTTTGTGGTTCGAATCATGTACAGATTATCATTTATGACGTGCCACAAGGTCTTAGTATGGCTTCTAGTTATTTGAGACTGTTCGAATCTTCCAATATAGGCAAGGTTATTGTATTGTGTTTCTTTCTTTGAAACCAGAGAGTACAACAAACCTCCTTTGATGGTCCTTCCTTCTATTATACTAGGTGAATTAACTGCATTAATCAATGTCATCATGTATCCAATTGAAAGCAACAAGATATCAAGTCCTGCGGCCAGCAGTTTAGAAGATGTACCTGCCTGAACCATTCCAATCTCAGGCATAAAACAACCATCGCCCCTAAAATATCCCGATAGGAACTCTTCTTTCATACTTCTTGATACAAAGTAGATGAATTCTGGAAGACACTTGGCATTTGCTCCTCTCCCACAACCTAGAGTATCTGCAATAAATAGTGAAAGAGGAGTTGATTTTACACCAACATGAGTCACACTGTTCTGTGTTGTCAGATAATAGTTTAATCCAAGAGATTCAAGGATTCTACAGATATCAGTGATGTATTTAGTTTCATTTTTGTTAAAAGAGAATCTGATAGAATATCCTTTTCCATAGTTGCTGATAGCGCCTTCAGAGACATAATATCCCAATAATCTGCAAAAATCTTGGTTTATGTTGATTGACTTTGGTATGTTATAGTTTGATCTCCAGTTTTTTGATTCAAAATTGAAGGATTGTTTTGTATCAAGATCTGGAAGCTCTGCAATAAACGGTACATAGTCATTTATCATGATGTTTTTTGCAAATGTTTCTGACAAGTCATCAGAGACTAACATCAGGTGTTCATCAGTAGTTGTTATAGAACGGTTTGTTCTTGATGTAAGGGTTACCATAGTGCCAGAAAAGTTTCTTTTCCATTTTGCAACAACATGATCAAAAAATGGTTTTTTCTTTTTGGGATCGTATGATAGAACATTATTTGTGTAATCTTTTTCTATGTATTCTTTGATGGAAACTGGTTTCATGCCCATCATGGTCTTGATGTATATGATCTCGTTTCCATCAAGGCAGTGCCCTCCAATAAATCCTGGAAACATTTTTGGTCTGTTTCCTAAAAATTTATGAATTTCATCCGAAAATGACCACATTTCATCATAGTTTACACCATAATTATCTGCAATCATCTTACTAATTTGGGCATAATTTATCAACCATCCATAGTATGATGTATCTACAACTATTTTTGCTAATTCGAGAGTTAGTGGGGATGTAAATTTTTTTGTTTTAATGCCTACTTTTTTCATTCTTTTTACAAAAGCTGAACTGGCCCATTTTGTGTCTGGAGCCCAATCATACACTGCAAAATTTTTTGTGTAACGTTTTAGATCTTTTAACATTCGTTTATGAACGCCCCTCGTAGCACTGTAAATTACTGGAATTTTCAGTACTTTTTGTAAATTTTTACAAGTATTAGGGCGTATGGTACTATGGATCACAATAGCTTTTGGTTTATATTTTTTTTCATAATCTAAAACTATTGAATTAAACTTATTTGAATATGGAATACAAATATGTAGAAATTCAACGTTGACAGTTTCTAAATTAGATTTTCTTTTATTTTTTAAGATGACTGAGTTTATGTCATATGGTTCAACTAGTATTGATTTTGATAAGATTTTTAATAGAGGCATACCAATTTCGCCCAAACCAACAATGACATCTTTTTTCTGTTTCAAATATCTCTGAATTATTGTAAAAATAAGAGGTTAAAAATTATGTTATATAATGTGTTGCAGTAGTGATATGATTTGTATGTTTTTTAGTTTTATTTTGTGATTTAAGGGATTTGTTACTAATTTGTTAGCCATAGCGTTTATAATAATAGGTTAAATAATAATACGAAAAGACAGAAAATCATTTTATTGTAATATATTTAAGAATAAAAATATGCAAATAAATCTTAGAGAAGTAACACAAAAAGACTGGGATTTCATATTAAATCTGAGAAATCAATTTTATGTAAATTCATTCTATGAACAAAAAAAACCTATTCAAAAAGAGGAACATTATGAATACATGAAAAAACAAAATTGCAATCCAAATTTTTATCAATGGATTGCAACATATGGAAATAACGACGTTGGTTATATTCGAATTTTAGATGAGGACATCAACATAATGGTGAAAAAAAAATTCCAAGGAATGGGAATAGGTACAGTCATGTTAAATTTGGTAGAAAACAAAGCACTTAGTTTAGGAATCAAGAAGTTAAAGGCAATAGTTCTAGTCGGAAATGAAAATAGTAAGAAAATTTTCATAAAAAATAATTACAAATTAAAAATGTATTTGTTTGAAAAAGAGCTAGTTAATTAAATGCTAAACCTACACCGCAAACAAAGTAATATTTTTTTACAAACAATTTCCTTGAAAATAAAATTATTTTCACGTTTGAATTCATTCCAATCTTTGTTGACACTTGGGTATTCAAGGCTATGAATGTCGTGTGCAGCCAATATGCCATGATCTGATAGCATTTTATAATAATTACTGAGATCTTTTTTTACATCCTTATACTCATGGCTTCCATCTACAAAAATTAGATCATAAGGTTAAAATTTTTGTATGATTCGAAGAGTTTCTTGTTTATCTGAATTTCCATAAATTAAGACTAAATTTTTTCTTCTTAGATTTGCCATCAAATCTGTAGAGCTCATATCGGCAGTAAAATTGTCCACTGCAACTATTTGTTCAAAATTAAAAAAATTTATTCAATATCGTATTTACTTTGCCCGAACTAAATCCAATTTCTAAAAAATTACGAATTTTCCTTTTTATCTTTTTTTCGTAATTTGTTAAAAAAAATATCAAATCAGACAGTTCTTCAAGATTATGCATTATGTGAGATCTGGTTCCATCAAACAATCGATATCCACCAAATTCAGCATTTGTCTGATGTCTAAAAAATTCTGTTAAACTTTCCTTTTTTTTAAATCTCTGAATACATATTTGTCTATTTTCATTTGAAACACAAATTCTACTAGAATGCTATTTAAAAACAATTACACAGATAGAAAAAATAGAACTTGAACAAAATGAACAAATAATAAAAGCATGCTTTAACCATCATTAAAATTCTATGACAATAAAAACTGTAGACTGGATAGAAAATAAAATTGTTATGATAAACCAAACAAAATTACCAAACAAACTAGTATATGTCAAATTTTCAGATTACAAAGAAGTTGCGAAGGCAATTAAAAATTTAGTAGTTCGTGGTGCACCTGCAATAGGTGTTACAGGAGCTTTTGGTTTGGCATTAGCTGCATTACAAAGTAAAGCCAAAACTACAAATGAACTCATTCAGGATTTAGAAACTGCAAAAAAAATTCTTTTTGAGACAAGGCCAACTGCAGTAAACCTGTCATGGGGTTTAGAAAAAATAATGAGAATAGCTAAACAGGGTCAAACAGTCTTTGAGATACAAGAATCTGTGATCCATGCTGCCAAACAAATGGCAGAAGAAGATATAAAAATTAATATGACGATGGGGAAACTTGGTTCTGAATTATTCAAAGATAATGATACAATAATGACACATTGTAATGCTGGCGCCTTAGCAACTGTAGCATATGGTACTGCACTTGGTGTTATACGTGCAACCAAAGAAAGTGGCAAAAAAATTAAAGTTATTGCAACCGAAACTAGACCAGTACAACAAGGTTCGCGATTAACAGCATTTGAATTAAAACATGATGGGATCGATGTAAGTTTAATCCCTGATACAGCTGTAGGATATACTATGGCAAATGGTTTAGTTAACAAAGTTATAGTAGGTGCGGATAGAATTCTACGTACAGGTCACGTATTCAATAAAATTGGAACATATCAAGTAGCATTAATTGCAAAACAACATGGAATACCGTTTTATGTTGCAGCTCCTTTATCATCATTTGATCTAAAAAGTAATCCTGAAGATGTAATAATTGAACAAAGAAATGCACGCGAAGTAACTCATGTAGGCGAGAAGAAAACTGCCCCCGATGATATCAATGTAATTAATCCAGCTTTTGATATGACTCCGCCAGAACTTATAACAGGAATAATTACTGAAGCAGGTATTGCAAAACCTCCATTTGACGAATCCATCAAAAAATTATTTGAAGCTAAGAAATAGAAAGTTTTTATTGATTTCATGAAGAATTTTTACAATATGACTACAATTAAACCAGAACAGATTAGAAACTCATTAAAACAATGTATGGATCCAGAAATTCCGATAAATATTGTTGATATGGGACTGATTTATGGAATTAATGTTTCTGACAATAATGATGTTAACATAAAAATGACTATGACAACTCAGGGATGTCCTTTACATGAGACTCTTGTTAGTGATGTAACAAGATATGCAAAAAAGGTCCCGGGTGTAAATAATGTCAAAGTAGACATTGTATGGGATCCTCCATGGTCAATTGATAAAATGTCTGATGATGCAAAGGCGATGCTAAAGAACACGACTGGCAAAAATACACCTGCTCCAATTGATTATGAAACAGCCATGCCTCAAGGTACAGGTTCTTTGATAAAACAGGAAGACGGCTCTATGGTTTTGGCAAATGAACACAATCAGGGATTTATGGTAAATCAAGCAATAATTGATTTTTGGAAGTCATGTAACGGAAAAAGAAAGATAACTGAACTAGTTGATATCTTTGCGCAACAAACAGGCCTACAAAGATCACAGGTAGAAAAAGAGGTCATACAATTAATCAAACAACTCTTAGATGGAGGCCTTTTAGTCATTTCAAATCAAGAAGCTCCAAATGTAGAATTTAAAAAAAGTAACTAAATCTCTTTAATTTCACTAATTGTTCCCTGTACCGAATCCATTTTGACTATAGTTTTTTTGTCATTGAATTCTAGTGCCACATACCAATCTCCGCCATCATTGTCATATTTTGTTTCAAGTGTCTTGATTTGGTCTGCTTTAACATTGTATGTTTTAATAATTCCAGAAGTTGCCAGCGCAATGGCATCTTTTTCTTTTTCCAGTCTTCGTTTCATTAGTCCTATACCAGGCGTCATACTAACAAATTTAATATTAATACACAAATAAATTGTTTGATAAAATTTTAGTTTGAAAGGGCTCGGAGGGCTTCGATCCCTCGGCCTGGCGGTCCGAAGCCGCCCGCACTGTCCTGACTGTGCTACGAGTCCAAACAAGTAAGACTTTAACGAG
>Ga0209541_10004934_pt1 | contig 23464 bp, 23 predicted proteins | sample RifCSPlowO2_01_FD_184027 | JGI IMG/M metagenome (GOLD analysis project Ga0209541, IMG submission 184027) | Groundwater microbial communities from Rifle, Colorado - Rifle CSP2_plank lowO2_0.1 (SPAdes) (version 2) | ecosystem: Environmental > Aquatic > Deep subsurface > Groundwater | place... | reverse complement strand
GCGTCAGAATCGAATTGGCGCCGCCGCCGAGGCGAGCGAGTTGGTGGAAAAGTTGAAAGTCAAAGAACTCAACTTGAGTCCACTCCGGACGCTCAAGGGCGATATGGCTCGGGCGGTCCGAGAGGAAGGCGTTTCGGTGGCGAGCGTCGCTTTGAGCGAGCAGGCGCGACGTCAGGCGAACGGCTCGCCAATCGCCGCCAAATCCTCCAGTGCTCGGGTTTGGTTTTTGTTCCTGATTTTTTTGCTGATTCTCGGCGCCGGCGGTTACTGGTGGTGGTTTGGTTGGCCGGCTTTTTTGCCGCCGCCGGCGACTTGGTGGCCGTTCGGTCAAATCGTCGCGCCGCCGGCACCGAGCGGACCGGCCGGTCTCATCTTCGCCGAGGAGTCGGTGGCGGTCTCGCTTGACGGGACGGTTGAGGAAAATTTGGCGGCGCTCCATCAAGCGGCCGGTCCGACGGTCGCCGCCGCCAGTTCCACGCTCTCCCTCTCGCGGCCGCGGCTCCGCCAAATCAATTTTACTCGCGGCGCGGTGCCGGCCGGCTGGAACGCCATCAGCGCCGGTTTGGGTTTCAGCTCGCCGCCGGCGCTTGGTCGGGCGCTGACCGGCGAGTTGATGTTCGGGGCGATTCAGTTCGGGTCGGGCAGTCAGCGTTTCCTCCTCCTGAAAAATCGCGACTATGCCCAGGCGCGGGCCAGCTTTTTGGCTTGGGAGCCGGAATTGGTCGGCGCTCTCTGGTCGCTCTGGCGCTCGACCGTGGCGACCGGCGCCGAACGCCAGGCCGTCTTCGTTGACCGTTTGCTCCGAAACAAGGACTTGCGTCTGGCCCAAACAACGGCCGGCGAGACCGTTCTTCTCTACACTTTCTTGGACCCGGAAACGATTTTGATTGCCGCCGACGAAGCGACCTTCTCCGAGGTCTTTGACCGCTATTTGAATGTCCGGATTTAATTTGTTACACTGCCCGAATGACAAACCCCGATTGGGAAAAATTTAAACAGCAACTTCTGACCGAACGCGCCGAGTTGGAAAAGGATTTGGCTAAAGTCGGCCGCGAGAGTCCGGACCGGCCGGGCGAGTGGGAAGTAACGCCGCTCGCCGAGAGCGAAGCGACGATGCGCGACGATGTGGCTACTCATCTGGAAGAGATGGACGAGCGCGAGGAGGTGGAAGTCGGTTTGGAAGAACGGTACGAAGAAGTCAAAGCGGCTTTGGCCCGACTGGAAGCCGGAACTTACGGCGTTTGCGCCGTCGGTGGCGAGCCGATTGAATCCGACCGTTTGGCGGCCAATCCGGCGGCGCGGACTTGCAAGGCCCACCGCGACTCGGGCGACTCCCGGTCTAGTCCGACGGCGGTTTAATATGCTGGCGCGAATCACCGCCGCTCAAGTGGTCGGACTCAAGGCCGACATCGTGGAAGTGGAGGTGGACATCGCCAAAGGCCTCCACTCTTTCAATATCGTCGGTCTGCCGGACAAAGCGGTGGAGGAGGCCAAGGACCGCATCACCGCGGCGATTAAAAATTCCGGTTTTCCCTCGCCGCAGAAAAGCAACAAGAAAGTGATTGTCTCGCTGGCGCCGGCCGACCTCAAGAAGGAGGGGCCGGCGTTTGATTTGGCGATTGCTCTGGCCTACTTGCGGGCGACCAAGGCGATTAATTTTGACGCCGAAGACAAATTGTTCGTTGGCGAATTGGCGCTGGACGGCCGTGTCCGCTCCATCCGCGGCGCTTTGATGATTGCCCGTCGGGCCAAACAGGCGGGGATTCGCGAATTGTATTTGCCGGCGGCGAACGCCGCCGAAGCGGCGCTCATTCGCGGCCTCACCGTTTTCGGCGTCCGAAGTTTGCGGGCGCTTTGTTTCCACCTCTCGCCGCTTGACGATCCCAAAACCGGCGAGCCGGTGGTCGGACCGAAGTTGCCGCCGACGCCGCCGACCGAGATTGTTTATCGGCGTGAGGAATACGGCTCGGATTTTGCCGAAGTCCGCGGTCAGCCGACGGCCAAACGCGGTTTGGAAATCGCCGCCGCCGGCGGTCACAATATCGCGATGTTCGGTCCGCCCGGCACCGGCAAAACAATGTTGGCCAAGGCCTTCCGGAGCATCTTGCCGTCGCTTGATTTTGAGGCCGTTTTGGAAGTAACCGGAATTCACTCAGCGGCCGGACTTTTGGAAAGCGCGCTTTTGACCGAGCCGCCCTTCCGCTCGCCGCATCACACTTCCTCCTATGTTTCGCTGGTTGGCGGCGGCAACTGGCCCAAGCCCGGCGAAATTACGCTCGCCCATCACGGCGTTTTGTTTTTGGACGAGTTCCCCGAGTTTGAGAAGCGGGTTTTGGAAGCGCTTCGTCAGCCGCTTGAAGATCGGGTGATTCATGTGGCCCGAGCGCGAGGGACGATGCGCTTCCCGGCCAATTTTATTTTGGTGGCGGCGATGAATCCCTGCCCCTGCGGCAATCGCGGCTCGCGGGGCAAGGAGTGTGTTTGTTCGCAGGCGGCGCTGGAACGGTATTCGCGCCGACTTTCCGGGCCGATTATTGACCGGATTGACCTCTGGCTGGAAGTTGGCCAAGTGGCGCCGGAAAAATTGTCGGCCGCGGCCGCCGCCGAGGAGGCCTCGGCGGCGGTGCGCGAACGCGTCCTAGCGGCGCGAGAGATTCAGCGGCGGCGCTTTGGCGAGAAGGCCGCTCTTCGCGTCAACAGCGAAATGGGCGCGCGCGAACTGCGCCAGTTCGCGCCGCTCTCGCCGCTGGTGACCAAACTTCTAAACGACTCGGCCGGCCGGCTCAATCTCTCGGCCCGCGCCTACCATCGGGTAATCAAACTCGCCCGCACCATCGCCGACTTGGCGAATCAAGAAAACATTTCGGAAAATCATCTGCTGGAAGCCCTCCAGTATCGGCCTAAACTCAGTTTTTAGTCCGCTATCGCCTTGCCCCGCTTCCATAAAACTTCGAAGTATTCTTCGAATCCTTTGACGGTCTGCGAACCGGAGAGATCGAAGACATACGACTCGTCGCCGTAAATCAGGAAGCCGACCCGATCGCGCCAAACCATAATGTCGATGGGGGAGCGCACCGTTTCCTCGATGGTTCGTATTTCCAGCAAACGCCGATCGCGATTTTGAGTGAGTTCTTCCTTTTTCGATCCAAAAAGCAAAATTTGCCAAGTGATTTTTTTCTCCCGCCGCAGTTCCTCCATTCGTTCGTAGGCAAAATCGTCCTTGGGGAAAAGTTTGAAGAAGCGGTCGCTGGTCACGCCAAGAATTTTCACCACAGAATCCCCCGGTTGCTTCCTCAGCGCTTCAAGATAATATTGTTGGACTCCGCTGACGCCTCGCCAGAGTTTCACCTTGCCCGCCGGTCGTTTGGTGTTGGCGAGCTCCATCAATTCGGGCACAAGCGCTTGCGCCTCTTTCAGTTGAATCCGCGCCCGCTCCTCGACAGCGCCCGGGTCTTGGACTACGAAATGTTTGCGGCCGCCGACTTCGTAGCTGTTTATCAGCCCCGCCTTCTGCAGATTGACGGCCGCGTTGTAGATTAATTGCTTGTGCAGGCCGGTTTTCTTCTCGATATTGCCGACCCGACACTCGCCCAATTCCAGAACGGCGAGGTAAACTTTGGTCTCGTTTTCTTTCAAACCAAGCCCGGACAATTTTTCCGCTAAAGTCATAATGATATTGATTAAAAGCCCTAAAACGGCTTATTTATTGAGTATATCAGACAATAATTCCGTACACAAATTTTGTTGACTTTATGATACAGATTTGCTATACTCGTCAACGGAAGAATCGCAAAGGGTGATTCTTAAAGTAGAAACAGAACATTGAAAGGTAAGCAAATGAAAATCCTAGTTGTGGATGACAACGAGAATCATCGCAAGGCAGCCCAAGTATTACTAAGGAACCACGAGGTCACGGTAGCCGGCACTTATGCCGAAGGCGAAAGGTGTCTCGAGTCGGAAACACCAGATGTCGTTTTGACGGACCTTCTGGTCCCCCCGGTGGTGATGCACAACGGCACGGAGAGAGATTTTGGTGAGAAATTCCCGGATGAGAAATTCTCAGAAATGCCACTCGGGACCATCTTCGCCTTTCTCGCCCTAAAAAAAGGGATCAAGATGGTGGCAGTGGTGACAGACGCCAATCACCATAAGCATCCGGCGTCGGCAGCTCTCGATTCTTTTAGGGCTAGCCGTGAATTGGAGAGGTGTGTTTTGCGGATTGGGGATGCGGCCATTCTCCTAACCAACTTCGGATTTGATGGGTGGATCAACTCGAAGACTGGCGAGCCCTCAACTTGGGGTGAGGTCAAGGACATTGGCGAGGGGAACTGCTTTCCCTGCAAACGCTGGGATTTTGTTCTCGCCGCCCTGCTGCAAGGAAAGAGCACTGAGAAGGAATGAGTTGGTTTTACCTAAAGCCTCGCAAGAGTAACATCCTGCGGGGCTTTTTTTATGCTAAAATCGGAACAAAGATGAAAGAGCAAACAAAAAAACTGGCGATTTTTGAAGGGAAGAAAATACGACGATATTATGATGAGAAAAAAGAGCTTTGGTTTTTTTCGGTCGTGGATGTTGTCGGCGCGTTAACAGACCAACTTAATCACAAAAAAGCGCAAAGTTATTGGACGACACTGAAAAACCGCCTGAAACAAGAAGAAAGCGAGGTCGTCACAAAATGTGACCAACTCCAAAATCAAGACCATACTTGATGGCCATTTGGGTGATTGCTTGCTTTCTGCAAATAACGAAATGCCCCAACTTCCCATTTTTGATACAATGCAAGCGTCCCGCCGTTGGGCGGGACGCTTAACATGAACACTTCCCTAACAATCTATTATAACCTCAAAACTATCGTAGCACAAATCTTCAGTTCCTTGAAACTTAAAGACCGCGATCACCCCAAAGGTCGGAAACCGATTCTCACTAACACCGAAGCCGTCACTTGTGTGGTCTTGAAACAACAGCAAAACATCGCCACCAAGAAATCACTCTACGAAATTGTCGAAGCGCCGTTGTCGTACAACCGGTTCGTGGTCGCGCTCAATCGCACCGCCAAGTATCTGGGGAGAATCATCGCCTTCATTCTCCAATTGTTTAATCGCCACTCCCACTTTCTCAAGTTCACCGACTCGACCGACCTCCCCGTTTGTCTCAACAAGAACGGCAAGAGTCATCGGACAATGAAAGATTTAGCCACTTGGAGCAAGACCGGCAAGGGTTGGTTCTACGGCTTGAAACTTCACTTAACTAGCGATGTTGATGGCAAAGTTCTGGCTCTGAAACTGACCCCGGGCAACAGTGACGACCGCTCTATCTTCCGCCAGATGAATGAGAAACTCCGTGGCTTGTTTGTCGCTGATGCTGGTTATGTCTCCGAGAAGTTGCAACAAGATTTCTTTCTTGATGGCGAACGAAGGTTGCTCACCGCCGTCCGGGCCAACATGAAAAAGGTGGCGACTAATTTAGAGATCGCGTTGATTCGCTTACGAATGCGAATCGAAATTCACTTCCGCGTTTTGAAAGGCGTCTATGGGCTAGTCACTTCTTGGCCACGATCGATTGACGGCTACCTGACGCATTACCTTGCGGCCATTACCGCCCGCTTGCTTAACTAAATTATTATTAAAAGTTTCTACTCTCGATCTCGTCTTTAGTTTCTAGTTTTGAGATTGTTTTTATTAAAACCAAGCGGGCTTGGTGTTTTGGGCGTGGGGAGGGGAAGGCGTTTCGTTATTTGAAGTTGCTTTTGTTCTTCCGTAATAACCATCCGCCCAGTATATCATACCCGCTGTTAAAACGGATTCTTCGCCCCGCGGACTTCAAAGTGGAGATGGACGCCGGTGGAGTTGCCGGTGTCGCCCTCGTAACCAATCGTCTGGCCCTGATTGACAAGCTGACCGACCGCCACAATGTTGTTGTCCAGGTGAGCGTAAAGAGTTTGGGTGTTGTTCGGATGTTTAATCACGATGTATTTGCCGTAGCCGCCGTTCCAGCCAGCGCTTTTACTCACGAGCACTGTACCCTCGGCCGCCGCCATTATCGGCGCGCCGCGGAAGCTGGCGAGGTCCACGCCGTTGTAACCGTGGAGACCTTGGGTTTTGACGCCGCCGGCTATTGGTCGTTGATAATAACCGACATAAGTCGGACCGTCGGCGCCTTTAACTTGTCGCGTCGCCACGCGCGTGGGTGGCGGGGCGCTCGGCGTTTGGTCGCCGTCGGGGATGATAATTTCCGTCCCGACGGCCAAAGTGTTGCCGGTCAAATTATTGAAACTGGCGATTTCCGCCGCCTCGGCCCGATATTTTTTGGCGATGGTCGCCAAGGTTTCGCCCTTGGCCACCAAATGCCGGACGCCGGTGACGGGTAGAATCACCAAAGTTTGACCGGGCTGGATGGTTTTGGCCCCGCCGAGCTCGTTGGCCCAGAGAATGGTGTTGACGCTGACACCATACATTTCGGCGATTTCCGAGAGGGTGTCGCCGGGTCGGACGACATAGACGCTGATTTGGTCGCTCTCCGGTTCATCGCTCAAGTTGGCGGCAGTGCCACTTGGGCCGGCATCGGGCAGGAGAGCGCTCTCGCCGACAATGGTAATTTCGCCGCCGCCGGTGGGATTGGAGCGGCCGCCGCCACTAGCGCCAAAGGTTCCGACCGCCGCCAGATTGGCTTGCAGGCCGACTCGCTGAACATTGCCGCCGAAAACGCTCGCCGCTTGCGCCGGCGAGCGAGGCAAAAATTGATTGATGGCGAGAATGGTGGCGCCAATCAACAAAAAAGCAAACGACGCCTGGCGAGCGAGCCGGCGAGTAAGAGGGGCTTTAGAGTCATTTGGGGGCGTATAAATAAGGTTGTCTTAAACAACGCGGTCTTGACCGCGTCAAGCTTCAATCCTAGCATTTTCAGCCGCCCACTTCAACCGCCGCCAGTTCAGATGTGGATAAGCAGTGCCGGCGATTTTTTGTGTTAAACTGCGGGCGATGAACTCGCTTGAGGGATTAAACCCGCGGCAGAGGGAGGCGGCCGAGCACGCGGCCGGGCCGCTTTTGATTGTCGCCGGCGCCGGCGCCGGCAAGACCAAGACCCTCGTCGCCCGAGTCGGCCGTTTGATTGAAAAAGGCGTGGCGCCGGAGAAAATTTTGGCGATTACTTTCACTAACAAGGCGGCCGGCGAGATGCGCGAACGCGTTGAACAACTTCTAAAACCCTGCCTCGCCGGCAGGCAGGCTAAAACCTATAACCTAGAACCTAATATTTCCCCATTTGTTTCTACTTTCCACGCTCTCGGCGCTCACCTTTTGCGCGAGCAAGCGGCCGCCGCCGGTCTAGAGAATCGCCGCTTCGCCATTTTGGACCGCGACGAGTCGCTGGCCGCGATTAAAGAGTCGCTCAAAGAGGCGGGCTTTGACCCTAAACAATTGGAGCCGCGCCGTGTTCTCGGCCGGATTTCGCGCGAGAAGGGGAATGGCGTCAATTTGGCCGGCTTCCAAACCGCGGTCGGTGACTTTTTCGCCGATATCGTGGCTCAAGTTTGGGCGCGTTACGACCGGAAGTTGCGCGAGCGGCAGGCGCTCGATTTTGACGACCTCTTGCTTCGGACGGTGGAACTTTTGGCCAGCGCACCGGCGATTTTGGCCCAGTATCAAACTCGCTGGTCGCATCTCCACATTGACGAATATCAGGACACCAACGCGATTCAATATCGGCTGGCGCAACTTTTGGCGGCGGGGCGGCGCAATCTCTGCGTCGTCGGCGATGTCGACCAGTCCATTTACAGCTGGCGCGGCGCCGACTTTCGCAACCTCCTTCGTTTTGAAGAGGACTATCCCGACGCCACCGTCGTTCTTTTGGAACAAAATTATCGTTCAACCAAAACCATTCTCGCCGCCGCCAACGAGATTATCAAAAAAAATGTGGAACGGCGGGAGAAAAATCTTTTCACCGAGAACGCCGAGGGCGAGCCGATTCAACTCTGGAGCGGTTTGGACGAGAAGGAAGAGGCGGCGCTGGTGGTCGAGGAGTGCGCTCGGTTAATCGGCGCCGGTTTCTCGGCGAGCGAAATCGCCGTGCTTTATCGCGCCAACTTTCAGTCGCGGGCGCTGGAAGAAGCGTTTCTCCGCGCCGGTCTGCCTTACCAAGTGCTCGGGACGCGCTTCTTTGAACGGCGCGAAGTCAAAGATGTTTTGGCCTATTTGAAAGCGGCGCTTAATCCGAACGATATTGAAAGTGTCCGGCGAATTATCAACCTGCCACCGCGCGGCGTTGGTAAAGTAACGCTGGCCAAGTTTTACACCGAAGGTCTCGGCGCTCTGCCGCTCAAAATGCGGGAGAAAATCGGCGCCTTCCAAAAATTGTTGGCCGACATCCGCGAGCTTGCCGAGCGCGAGCGACCGAGCGAGACGCTCAAGTTCATCATCCGCCGGTCGGGTTTGGAAAAAATGTTGCGTGAGGAGGGGACGGAGGAGGCGGCTGAACGGTTGGCCAATGTTCAAGAATTGGTCACTTTCGCCACTCGGTATGACACTCTCGGCGGCGACGAGGCGGTGGAAAAATTGCTCACCGACGCGGCGTTGGCTTCCGAGCAAGATTCTCTAGGCGCCAGCAACCAGCGTCCAGCCACCAGATTGATGACCGTCCACGCCGCCAAGGGCTTGGAGTTCCGAGTCGTTTTCGTTACCGGTCTGGAACAGGATTTGTTTCCTCATCGCGGTTTCGGCGAGGCCGAGGAGTCCGCCGCGGCGGGCGAGGAAGAGCGGCGACTTTTCTATGTGGCTCTGACGCGAGCCAAGGAAAAACTCTATTTGACCTACGCCGAGAGCCGAACGATTTACGGTTCGCGGCGATTAACCTTACCTTCCGAGTTTCTCGCCGACATCCCGCCGGCCCTCCTCGCCACCCGCGAGTTTCTCCTCTCCGTTGACTTTTAGGCCGTTGACAACTCGCTGCTGGCGATTATAATAACATTATGATTCAAAAAGTTCTCCGCGTCGGCACTTCCGCCGCGGTCACCGTGCCGAAGAAATCCCTCCACGAAGCGGGGATTAAAATTGGCGACCGGATCAGTACCGTTATCAAACACGCGCCCGGCCGATTGGCGGTGGCGATTAGTCGTTTGGCGCCCGCCCCCATCGAGTTGTCCCCGGCCGACGAGCGCGTTTTGTCCGTGTCTAAAGATTTAATTGAGCGTTATCGTCAGGATTTGGCGTCCTTGGCCAAGCGGTAATTTGTCGCATTTGTCGCCGTGAATTATCTGACGCTTAACCAAATAATTTTGATTCACGCCGAGTTGATTTTGACCACCGGCGGCAGTCACGGTCTGCGGTCACCGGAAGTTCTGTTCGGTGTTGAATTAGCACCGCAACAAGCGGTGTTTGGCAAAGATTTATACCCGACAGTTTTTGTTAAAGCGGCGGTCTACGCGCGAGATATTATTGCTCTCCACCCGTTTGTTGATGGAAACAAACGGACCGGAATCGTCGCGGCAATGACTTTTCTGGAGAACAACGGCTATCGATTTTCGGCTAAGCGGGGCGAGGTGGAAAATTTTGCCGTTAAAATCGCCGTCGATAAACCGGAAATCTACATTATCGCCGTCTGGCTTAAAAAACACTCCCGTCGTCGCCCTTGACTTGTCGGCCGGTGGCGAGTAGTTTAGTTTCAGACGCCCAACATTGGGTTGGGCGAGGTTGGTCAAAAACGAAAGGAGTTAGACCTTGAAACTGAAGTTGAAGTTAAAGCCGGAGTTCGTCAGGATTGCCGAGGGGTTGGTGAAAGCCCATTTTGACGGCCACATTCCCACGGTGCTGATTAAGGCCTGGCGCCCGCACCTCACCAATCCAATTCGAGCGGCGGATAACTGCTTAAGATGGTGGCGCTTGAGTTGGTGGCTCTCGGGCTTCGCGGTCGTTTATTGTTTCTGGCCGGGCGGTCCTTTGGCTACGGGATTCGCCGCAATCTGTTTCGGTTCAGTGCTATCCATCGCCTTCAGTGTTCGGCAGACGGCCGAGGCCGAGTTCCTCAGTTTCCGCCGGCATTTGTCCGTATTCTGCGACCTGGTTGGCCCGGCGGTTGTGGCCGAGGTCTCGGAGAACGGGACGGCGGCTTTCCGTGAGGATGTTAATCGGGGACTATTCCGACTGGCGATGTCGTGGCGAGATGTATTCGAACTGTGTAGTCGCTTCCCGGCCTACATGGAACATCAGCAGGCCACCATTTGTGCCTACCGGCGATTTACGGACGCTTTTGCGTCAGCCGAGCTTTTTGGTCTGAACGACCACAAGGCCGAGGACTACTTCCGGCCTCGGGGGGAAGTGGAAGGGGAGAAAAAAGCGGATGAGCCACAGCCAACTTTTCAGGACCCCATGGACGCGGCGCTGGATGCGCACGACGCCTCTTGAGCCAAGCCAGCTCGAGCGTCGCGTGACCCGCCAGACACAACGGTGTGTTTGGCGGGTTTTTTTGCCCCACCTAAATCCCCGCCTCGCCGTCGGGCAGGCTCCCCAAAGGGAAGGACTTTTACCCCTCCCTTTTGGGGAGGGGCGGGGGTGGGGCGAGTGGTGAATGTGTTAACATCAATCAATGTTCACCAAAAAGTCGTTGGGACAACATTGGTTGCGGAGCGAGAGCGCCCGGGCGGCGATAATTAAGGCGGCGAAATTGTCGCCCATTGATGTCGTCCTCGAAATCGGTCCGGGCGAGGGCTTTTTGACCGAGGCGCTTTTGGCGACGGGCGCCAAAGTGGTCGCCGTGGAAAAAGACGCGCGACTCATCGCCCCGCTCACCGCCAAATTCCAATCCGCCATCGCCATTGGCCAACTGGAATTGATTCCCGGCGACATTTTGAACCTAAAACCTAAAACCTATAACCCCCGCCTCGCCGTCGGGCAGGTAAAACCTAGCAACTGGAAGCTGATCGCTAGCATTCCCTACTACTTGACCGGCGCGATTTTGAAAAAGTTTTTGGCCGGCGCCAATCAGCCCTCGCGCGCGGTTCTGCTTTTACAAAAAGAAGTGGTGAGGAGAATTGTGGCGCGAGACGGCCGAGAATCCATTTTATCAATCTCGGTGAAGGCCTTCGGTCAACCGAAACAAATTAAGACAGTTCCCGCCGGCGCCTTCGCGCCGGCACCGAAGGTGGACTCAACGATTCTCTTGATTGAAAATATCTCGCGCCGAAATTTTGCTGAGCCGGAAAGCGAGCGGCAATTTTTTGCCGTCCTCAAGCGCGGCTTCGCCCACAAGCGCAAACTCTTGCGCCGCAATTTGGATTGCGAGGCGGTCCGCCGCGGCGGATTAATCGCCGCTGGCATCGCGCCAAACGCTCGGGCGGAAAATGTTACACTGGAGCAATGGCTGCGGCTCTCGCGAAAATTTTACTTCTGATTGTTTTGGTTTTCGTTCTGCTCGCCCCCTCCCAACCTCCCCCGAAGGGGGAGGAGAAGGCGGTATTTTTATCTTTTTCCTCCCCTCCCCTTCGGGGAGGGGCCGGGGGTGGGGCTAAAGAACTGGAAACTCGTGTGATTGTAATAAAGGACACGAGTTTTACCGCCGAACTGGCCCGGACGCCCCTCGAGCAAACGCGGGGCCTCTCCGGCCGCGCGGCGCTCGCGGAAAATCGCGGTATGCTTTTTGTTCTCGCCACCTCAACGCGCCCGGCTTTTTGGATGAAGGAAATGAATTTCCCGATTGATATTGTTTGGTTGGAAAACGCGACTGGCGGCGCGATGGTCAGTGAGATTGCCGCTCGGGTGGCCACCAGTACTTATCCGCAGACCTTTTCGCCGACGGTGCCGATAAATTATGTTTTGGAACTGCCGGCCGGCGCCGCCGCGCGCGGCGGATTGAAAGTCGGCGATTTTATCCACTTTGTTTTGCCCGATTAAGGTGAAGCGGCGACGGAAAGCGGTTATAATATCAAGGTGCGGAAAAAATTGGCGATTGGTGGGACACTGCTCGCGGCGGCGGTGATTGCTGTTGTCGGTTACTTGTGGTGGGTGGGCGGCCAAGCTTTGACGCCCGACCAAAATTTGTCTGAACGAACGGCCAAAATTTTGGTCAGTCAAGCCGACGGCGACAAGGACGGTCTGCCGGATTGGGAGGAAGCGCTTTGGCAAACGGACGCGACCAAACCGGATAGCGACGGCGACGGAACTAGCGACGGCGAGGAAGTGAAGGCGGGACGGAATCCGGCTTTGGCCGCCAAAGCGGGAGTGACGGCGGGCTTGTCTGCCAACGCGATGGCCGAACCGAGCGACAAATTGCCTGACCCGCTCGCTCGCGCCACCTTGCTTGTCCGCGACGCGGTTGGCGAGAAGAGCGGTTTGCCCGTCGCCGCGTCAGCCGCGCAAGTGGCGGCGCCGGTCAAAGGCGATTGGTCGGCGCTCTCGGTGATAGAAGTGGAAACCGCCGCGACGCCGCGGATTTACGGCGAGCAACTGGCGGCGGCGCTCGCGCCGTTTCTCCGGAGCCATCGCGAGAATCTGCTCGGCGTTCTGCTCCGCTACATTGACGGTTTGGCCCCGGCGGATTTGGTGATTCTCCAAACGGCGACTGTCGGGATGCGCGAGTCGCTCGCCCGACTCTCGGCGCTCGCCGTGCCGCGGAGTCAGTTGGTTAATCATCGGGCTTTGCTTGACCACTTGGCCAAACTGGCCCAACTGACGCAAGCGATGAGCGAGGTGCGCCGCGAGCCGGTGGTGGCCCTCCAGAGCGGGCAGGTCTACGCTCGGGAATATCCGCTGACGCTCAAAGCCCTTTTGGACCTCAATCAATATCTGATTAACAATCGCGTGCGGCTTTCGGCTTCCACCACGCCGCTCATGATTGATTTGTAAATTTTTAATAATGAAACTCCGGCTCGCTTACATTCTCGCCAAAAAATTGCTCACCGGCCTTTTGGTCGCCTTACTGGTGATTCAATTCGTTCCCGGTCTCACGCGCCAGATTCCCGAAGCGCTGGCGCAGGCGGGGACACCGGACAATCCCGACGCGCCCGACCCCGACAATCCCAACGACCCTCTGGTTTTCGGTCCGACCGACGATTTTGATTTTGGTCCGGGCGCCGATGGCCAAGTCACCGGCGGCAAGCAATCCTCGGTTAATCAGGCGCGACAAAAAGACAGCGAGCAATGTCAGGCGGAGAAAGGGCTCGGCGGCGTCGCGAACAGTTTAGGCAAGCAAATCGGCGACCGATTGCTCCAGACGCTTAATGATACCGTCACCAAGATTTTTCAGGAGAAAATTCCTAATCTGATTCGCGAACAAATCGGCGAGCGTTTGCCGCAGTTGATTGAAGAAAGTATCCGCGGCAATTTTGTCAGCGACTTCAACCGCGAGATGTCGCGCTTGCCTTACGGCGCCAATCGCAATCAAATGGCGTCGCAAATCGCCACTCAAATTATTCAACGCTTGGTGACGCAGGCCATCCAGCAGGGCGTGCCGCGGATTATCCGGGATACCCTGCAGAGAAATATGCCGGGCTGGTTGGCCGACGACTTCAGCGCTCGGATACCGGGGATTTTGGAAGAAAGTGGTTTCAACAGCAATGTTCGCGATTTCACCAATCAAATCGGCGCTCAATTGCCGCTGGCGGGCGTGACTGTCGGCGATTTGCCGTCCGTCGGTTTTCTCCCGTTTCCTTTCGGCCAACCGGTTTTGCCCGCGGATGCCGTCGCCGACGCCGGTGAAAGCGCCGAATTGCCGGAAGGCGTCGTGCCGACGATTGGCGCCGAAGACCAAAATGCTTGGTCGGCGGCGCTGATTGACGGCTCGGTGGAAGCAGCCCAGGACGGCCTCCGTAATTCCAACGCCATTGATTCTTTGACCGACCTTTTGGTTCAGCGGCTTTTGACTCAATTGGTGCCGCTGTTCGTCAATTCGCTCAATCAGCAACTTTCCGGCGCCGGCGGCCTCTTTGCCGGCGGCGGTTCTTCAAGCGGCGGCAATTGGGACAGCACCGTCGGTGGTTTGTTCGGCCAGGATCTTAGTTTTTCCGGCGGTCTTACCGGCGACATTTTCAATCCGATGGTGAGCGAGATTAACAAAGTAATCGGCCCGACTATTTACCAGAGTATCACCGGTGTTTCCACGGGTATCGCCAGTGGCGCCATTAAGCCGTTGGCCGACACGGTCGGCAACGGCGGCGAATATGTTGATATTATGTCCGAGGCGGGCGGTGATGCCGCCGGTAAAGTTAGCAGCGCCGGCCAAGACATTTCCACCAAGGCCTTCAGTAGCGCCGGTTGGAACAAATTCGGCCAAAATATGGCGGTGACGGCGATTAAAGCCGGTGGCGATATGCTCGGCAGTTTGGTGGCCGATAATGTTCCGATTGTCGGCGGTTTGCTCGGCCGTATTGTGTCGAACGCCGTCACTTGGGCGTTGGTGGCGTATTTTGGTTTGCCGGTATTGCTCTTGACCGGCATTCCGGTCGCCGACCACGGGGTGTCGGACGCGGTTTCCAACAGCACTAAAGCGGCTGGCAAAATCGGCCAAGCGACGGTCAAGGAATTGTCGGCGATAAACAGCAGTACCAAACAAACCGAGAAAAACACCAAGCATATTGAAAGTTACGAACAGCAGGCCTGCACTTTGGAGAAGCAATTAAAGGGCGTCGCTTACCGGGCGGAGGACAAATATTATAAATACGACCCGGCGGCGCGCAAGGCGGCGATTACGATGATGCAGCAACTCTACAGCGCTTGGCAGAGATTCTTCCAGACCGGCCGACAGACAAGCGAGATTAACCTCGGCGCCAGCGGCCAAAGTTACAACGCCGGGGAAGTGACCGGCTACCGCGGTGGATCGGGAATTGAAAATGGGCAGCCGTTGCAGACCATCAATTTGGAACAAGACATCAAAGACGCGCGCCGAGAGGCCGAAGCCGGTACTTACGCCACTCTCAAGGCGAGCGGTAATCTTTATGCCGACGAGGTTATCCGTCAGCTGGCGTTGGCTAATAATCAAACCGCCGGTCGCGAATTGGCTTCAACCATGAGCGAGGCCGAAGCCGAGCGACTCAATAATTCCGAAACGATTCCTAATAACGAGTTTTGGGGTTTGGTGGAAAAGAAAATCAATCCGGTTAACGACCGACGGGGTTTATTGGTGCTGGCTGGTCAAATGGACGAGAGTCGTCAGAGTTCGGCCGAGTATCTCAATACGCTTCGTTATGCCGCCGGTCAAGGTTATTCCGACCTTCAATTTTGTGCCGAGACCGAAGATGACCCGGTTTACGGCGAGCATTGCACTCGTTGGGAGACGGTGGTGCCCGGCAGTATGATTAAAGCGATGACGGAGTTTATGCAACAGGTGGGCTTGACTCAAGCTCGCGACGCCGACAGTTTCCAAGAAGATGCGGCCAATCGCGTGGTTTTGGATTGGCAGGATAATTTTGTTAATTATCTGGAACGCCAATCGGCGGTTCAATCGGCGCAGGTCGGCCGCGACCCCTGCCCGGGCACCGACCCCTGCCCGGAGACCGGCTGGGGCGCCGTCGGCGCGGCGGCGCTAAGCGGTTTGGAAACCGGTTTGGGCAACGCTTCAAACAATTTGCTTGGCCGAACCGAAAGTTATCTCAACCGCGCCGCGAATAATCTCTTTAATTTCCAGTACGGCGGCTCGGGCGGTTCTTCCGATGGCGGTGGGTTTGGGTATACGAGCGGTAGTTCATTCAATTTTGGTCAACTTGGTGCGCTGTTGGGGCAAATTGGCAATTTGAATCTGCCCGGACTGACCGACGAACAGCGCAACGCGCCGGCGCCGACGATTACTTTCCGGTCCGTTACGCGCGACGGCGCCACGGCGGGCGAGAGAGAGACCACTTTGAGTTGGGAAACCCAAAACGCCACGCTTTGTTACACCGGCAACGATTGGCTGGACCCGGAGAGTGGCGCGGTGGGGATTGAAAAATATATTCAAGCCAAAACCGTCGCTGAAGTGAAAATAACCTACCCCAACTCCGCTACTTTCAGCAACACTTATCAATTAGTTTGCTTTAACGCCCGCGGTGAGGGAACAGTTGGAGTTGTCACGGTTAACAACAATCAATGAGCAAACTAACTTCGATCAAAATAATTTTTGTTGCCACCTTGCTATTCGCTGGGGTAACGGCTTCGGCGGCAGTAGATCAGGGACAGGGGGAGTTTACCAAAGTCAACGCCCTTGACCGCTTTTTGATTGAAGCCGAGGCGGCCGGGGCATCTGGTAATCATGCGGCTTATAACCAGGCAATGCTTAGTCGGGCCTGTATTTACGCAGGCACTTGCGGTCCCGAGGGGGCGCCCTTGCTTTATGACGGTGACACCGAGACGGGTCTTGTTGGACGTTTAACTTTTTTGACTAACACCTTACGACGCCTCGGCGCTTTAGAAAATGCCGGTTGGTTTTTTGGCCCGATACGTCCTTCTGCTGAGAGAATGGCTGAACTAAAACGAGTGGTAGAGCAGGAACATCAACTTGTAAATCAAAACGTTAAACGTAAATTTCCAGACAAACAACAAGAAATCTTTAAAGCTGCTGTCGGAAACGCCGAAAAAGATTCCCAGAGAGAGTTATCGGCGTCATTTAAAGAAGTGTGCTCGCTCAATCCAGCAGTTGAAGGTACTTTCAGCGTACGGGCCTGCATTATGGAGGCGGCCGGGGGTGTTGGCGTTATCGTTTTCGGTTTTTTGAATTGGCTTCTGATCGTTGCCAACCAACTGTTTAATTTGGCCATTAAAATATCGGTTCAGGACTTCAAGGCCTATGCCGGTTCTGATACGGTTCGTGCCGCTTGGGTGGTGGCGCGTGATTTGGTTAATCTTTCGCTGATTTTTCTTCTACTTTACGCCGCTCTCGGCTTGATTCTCAATTTGCCCAAGGTGGACGGTAAGCGATTGGTGGTTCAGGTCGTCGTCGTCGCTCTCCTCGTCAACTTCAGCGCCTTCCTCACCGGCATCGTCATTGACGCTTCCAATGTTTTGGCTAACCAATTTTATGTGACGGCAGCCAGTGGCACGATTGGCGCCAGAAACGCGCCGGATATTAGCAGTCAATTCGTCCAAACCTTTTACGGTAAATTGGAGAAGAATTTTAGTCAATTGGGTGATCCGGAGAGTTTTAATGTCATGTCTTTGAGCATCATCGTTTCCCTTTTTGGCCAAAGTTTGCTGGTCCTAATTACCATTTTAATTTTATTGGCGGGAGTGTTAATGTTCGTCGCTCGCGCGGTTAAATTGACCTTTGTTCTTGTGCTCTCGCCGCTTGCCTTTATGGCGCTTTGGACCGGCATTGGTGGTGATTTGGGACAGAAGTGGCAAAAGGCGCTGATTAACAACGCCATTTTTGCCCCCGCTTTCCTTTTTCTGATGATGCTGGCGATTAAAGTGGCTAAAAGTGACGCTCTCTCGGTAGTGAAGCCCGACAACGCCAATCTGTCCAACCCGACGCTTTTGAGTTCCGGGAGTTTGACCTTACTTGTCCCCACCCTCATCTTTTACGCCATCGTTAACGGAATGATGATTGGTTCGCTCCTCGTCGCCAACCACTTCGGCGCCGCCGGCGCCGCCGGCGCGCTCGGGTTGTTGAAGAGAGTAAAGGGCGGCGCCGGACGAACCCTCATTGGTAAACCAGCCAGTCTATTAAATCGCGGCATAGACAGAGCAAAAGAAAGAATGGAGGAAAGCCGTGGCGGCAGGGTTGCTTTGGGTACCTTGCGAACCCTCAGTTTTGGCGCCGCGGGTGCGGCGAAAGAAACTCTTGAGGATATCACCAAATCTAAATTCGGCGGTGCAAAGTACTCTCAAGCTGATATTGATACACGCCGTCGCCAAGATATTGAAACCGGAATTCGCGATCGTCGTGACAACCCGAGAAGACTGGCTGCTTATGTCGTCGGGTTGTCTAGGGCCGACCAAGACCACGCTTATGATAAACTGTCGGCTCGAGACCGAGTGGCCCTAGAAACCGAATTAACAGCGATTGGTCAAGGAACTTTGACGACAAGGTTACGCGGAACCTTGTCGGTTGAAGAAAGAGAAAAAGTGGAAAAAGCCGAGGGTGATTCTCGAAGAGATACAGCAAATCGGGCATCAAGACAAAATGTCAATAGTTTAGGCGACTTGGTGCTTGGGCCAAACAATCGCCCGGTGCAAAACGGAGTTGAATTATCCGATAATGAATTACGCCGGACGATTACTCAGGGGCTACCGGAAAAACAAGCCCGGAGATTATCACACAACGCGAGAATACATCCGGGCATCATTCCTTATTTGACATTAAAACACCTAAACGACCTCATGGCCGAAGGTGAAGTAACGATTGAGGAGAGTCGAGCGATAAGACAATGGGCCACTCAGGAACAAACGAGGTGGATGAATGATCCCCTCCGTTCTTACAATTGGCCACTCTAAAATTATGACTTACACATCCCAACAACTCAGAGAGTATTACAAGAAATTACCCGCTGATATTAAAGAGGTTGTCGGCTCATCCGAACTTAGTGAAAAAATTATTCAACTGGGAGAAACACACCACCTCCACATTGATAAAGTGGGGCAGTTGTCCGATGAGGTGGGTTTGACATTGCTTGGCCTCACTAAACCAGACGACTTTGTTAAAAACATCGCGACTCGCTTAAAAATCGACCAACCAACCGCCGAGGCGATTACGGCGGAGATAAATCAGGCGATTTTTTTGCCGATTCGGGAGTCGTTGCAAGAAGCGGCAGCGGCCCGGCGGAACGGCAGTAGCAACGGCAACGGCGCGCCGTCGGCCGAACAGGTCTTGCGGGAAATCGAGAATCCGGTTCCGGCCCAAGTCAACATTTTTGAGCAGAAAATGTCTCAAATGTTTGACCTCGCCCGCGGCGCCGAGCCGGTTCTGCCGGAAGAAAAGTTGAAGCATCGGGACCCGTATCTTGAACCCATCGAGTAGGTTTTAGGTTGTAGGTGTTAGGTTTTAGGAAATGCTTAATTCTTACAAAGATTTAATTGTTTGGCGCAGGGGAATTGATTTGGCCAAAACGATTTATAAACTAACTGATCGTTTTCCCCCTCACGAACAGTTCGGTTTGATTTCCCAGATGCGCCGTTCGGCGGTTTCTATCCCGTCTAACATTGCCGAGGGCAGCGCTCGCGGGACTCGTAAGGATTACGGCCAGTTTCTCCGAATTGCTTATGGCTCAAGCGCCGAGCTGGAGACGCAAATCGAATTAGGTAAACAGTTGGGATTTGGAAGTAAGGAGGATTATAATGAAGCCGACAGGCAGTTGAATGAAATCAGGCGGATGTTAAATGTTTTGATTTCTAAAATTTCCCTAAAACCTAAAACCTAAAACCTAAAACCTAAAAACTAAAACCTAATTTATGAATTTTCAGGTCCCCCAATTTATTGAAATTGAAGACAAGATTTTCGGGCCGCTGACTTTTCGGCAGTTTGTTTATTTGGCCGGCGGCGCGGGCATCGCCTTTTTGGAATGGGTTTACTTGCCCTTCAAATTCTTGAGCGTCATCTTCATCATCCCGACGCTCGCCTTCGCATTGGCGCTCGCCTTTTACAAAGTCAACAATCGGGCTTTTATCCACACCGTGGAAGCGGCTTTCCGTTACGCCTGGACGCATAAACTTTACATCTGGAAGCGGAGCGAGCGGTCGCTCCAAGCCCTGAAAGCTGAAAGCTCGCCCGACGGCAAGGCGGGCCGATCGCTGACCGCCACTTTCAAATTGCCCAAACTCTCCGAGAGCAAGTTAAAAGATTTGGCCTGGAGTTTGGATGTGCGGGAAACCATTAAGTAGCTTCAAGCGGTTAGCTGTCAGTGGCTAGCTTTGATACAAAAGAGGGCATAAAAAAATAGCCCACCGTGGTTAGCGGTGGGCGGTAAGAGCGTCTGATCGAACGTGTGTTAGGTCGCAATTGTCTCGTCATCTGACCAGCGCACATTTTCCGCAGCATCCTTGTTTTCCAAGAACGCTCGGAACTTGCGGTGGTTATCAACCACCATAGTCACCACGGCGCAGCCGTCGGGGCCGTCAGCTAAAGGCCTGACATTGACGACGCGCAAGAAGAGATCCCGATGCTCGACGTCAACCAACTGCCGGAGATCCTCGAAGGTTTTCCGAGCCGCTGGCCACCGCAGGTGTTTTGCGAGATCGCTGAAAGCGGTCCCGACCAACCACAGCAGCGAATCGAAATCGTCCTTGTCTCTGTGGTAAGCCTTGTGGAGTTCGCGGAGCAAATCAATCGTGATACCAGAAATAGAGACCTCAGACTCGATCTCCTTGTGGAGGTACACGACTGCTCCGGCAGAGGATTCCACAAACCTCTCATTTCGGATAACACCGACGAGAAGAGCGTAGAATGCAATCTTTTTCTCTGCATGGTTCTGTGTCATGACAAAAGCTCCTTGGCGGTAACGTTAACGCCATACGCAGAATTATTTAGAGACGACTTTCTGAAACGTCTATGTGAAAGATCAACTGTTTTCGTCCTTTTGGACTCATCAGTCGAGATACACATCTCGATAACAGGGGGCATTTAAATGGTGCCCCATACCATTCAGACTTTTTGGTAGTCTGCCTACCCCGTGCGTCGAGAGAGTTAGATGTCCTCTCCCTCATCCTGGAGTTGCTTGCGAATCCTTTCGCGGTCTTCCCAGCCAGCTCCGTAGATGTCGACAAGCTCGGCAAGAACGTCATTGACTTGTTTCTGTTCGTCGGGTGTCCACATGTTGATGGGTTTAATGAATCCACCACATGTGGGCACCTTCTTCGCAAGGCCAACCACGCTCGCCATTTGTCGGTTCATTTCGGCATATTGTACGCGCAGCTGGTCGATCTTGGACGTGGTAGTCATGGCACAATCTCCTAGGCGGTTAAGGTTATCCGCATACCTGTCCTGTTAAATCGGTAGGACAAGACCGTTTTGCTGTCTCTGCCCACACGGGCGGACAAACAGCACAAATCTGAAAAATCAAAGAACTGCTTATAGGTTAGCATATTGCCCAAAACTTGTCAAGCATTTTGGGTATGTCAAATCACCCTTATTTTAAGCCATATTTTGACCACTTGACACCGTTTGCTCATCTGCTAGTATAGAAGCACAAACGGCTTCGGCCTCACCCCGCAAGGGGTAGAAAACCCAAAAAGCGGTCAGGACTCACAAAGTTTTATGACCGCTTTTTGTATTTTAGCGTAATCCTCGGCTTTCAAAACAGTCAATTTATCTAGCAAGCGTTTAGCATCAACGAGTCTTAGCTGGGAAATAATCGCCGAACGCTCCTCACCATCTCCAAAATCAATCGGTACATAAAATTTACCGCTTTTGTGTTTTCTGGTTAGCGAAATCGACCAAAATACTTCGTTGTTGAATTTTTTGAAAATCACTACTGGCCGCGCAAAGTTGTAACCCTTGCCGTCCTGCTCAAAGCCGATGTTGTAGCCGAGCGAACACCACCAGACCTCTCGTTCATGAAAAAATACGCGCGGCCCATCAGCGTGGATTTTTGCTTTGCGTTTGTGCCACTTCCGGAAATCTTTCTCCATCTTTATAATCATAACAGATTTGATGTTGTTCCGGTCTCGATATTAGGATTTCGGATTTATGTTAGAATAGTAGCTATGGCTTCCACTCGGGCCGCGGCCAAGCCGACGCAGGACTTCGTGCCGATTCAGGAGATTCGCGACGGCGTCGCGATTCTCAAGAACGGCGATTTGCGTTTGGTGCTTTTGGTTTCTTCGCTCAACTTCGCCTTAAAGTCGGCCGACGAGCAGACGGCGATTTTGCTCCAGTTCCAGAATTTTTTAAACTCGCTGGATTTCCATCTCCAGATTTTCATTGAATCGCGCCGTTTGGACATCAAACCCTATCTCCGGACACTAGAAGAGCGCCTGCTCGCCCAGACCACCGACTTGATGCGAGTTCAGGTGCGCGAGTACATTGAGTTTATCAAGAAGTTTACCGAGTCCACCGACATTATGGCCAAAAGTTTTTTCGTCGTCGTGCCTTACTCGCCGCCGTTCGGCGCCAATGTTCGGCGGCGCGGCGGCCTGCTCTCGCGTTTTTGGCCCCGACGCTCCGGTCGGGGTGAATCGGCTCGAACTGCCGCCGGGCCGAGCGGCATGGCGGGCGGTGACGAATTTGACGAACATCGCGTCCAGTTGGAACAGCGCGCCGGCGTGGTGGAACAGGGTTTCGGCGCCGTCGGTTTGCGGGTGGCGCCGCTCGGCACCGAGGAGTTGGTGGAGCTTTACTTCAAAATTTTTAATCCGGGCGAGTCGGATATACCAACCGTCTAAAATGGCTTTTTGGAACAAGAAAAAAGAAAATCAGGAACCGGCGGCGCTGGCGCCGATTTTGCCGCAGGAAATTTATCAGACCGGCGTTTTGGAACTGCGCGATGTGATTGCGCCTTCGGCTCTCAAAGTGACGCCGCGCCTCCTCCATCTCGGCGACAAAATCGCCCGCACTTTCTATGTCATTTCTTACCCGCGTTTTCTCGCCGGCGACTGGTTCTCGCCGGTGATTAATTTGGACAGAGTGTTTGACGTTTCCATTTTGATTCACCCGATTGACACCGCCATCGCCCTGCGCCAGTTGGAGAAAAAGGTGGCCGAGGTCCAGAGTCAAATCAGTGTCCGCGAGGAGAAGGGGATGGTCCGCGACCCGATTTTGGACACCGCCTATCAAGATATTGAGCAACTGCGCGACTCACTCCAGCAGGCCCGGGAGAAAATTTTTGACGTCGGCGTCTACTTGACCATTTACGGCGACACCGAGGACGAGTTGGAAAAAGCGGAAATTGAAATCAAGGGGATTTTGGACGCCAAATTGGTCTACTTGAAGCCGGCGCTTTTCCAGCAAGCCGAGGGTTTCCAGAGCGTTTTGCCGGTTTCCGACGACCGGCTCGGCGTCAATTACAAACTCAATTCCACGCCGCTTTCCTCGCTTTTCCCCTTCGTCTCTTTCGACCTGACTTCCAACAAAGGCATTCTTTACGGCATTAATCGCCACAATTCCTCGCTGGTTCTTTTTGATCGATTCTCCTTGGAAAATTACAACTCGGTGGTTTTCGCCCAGTCCGGTGCCGGCAAATCTTATGCCACCAAGCTGGAAATTTTGCGTTCGCTGATGTTTGACGCCGATGTCATCGTCATTGACCCCGAGCGCGAGTACGAGTTTTTGGCCGAGGCGGTCGGCGGGCGCTACTTCAACATCTCGCTCACTTCCGAGCATCACATCAATCCCTTTGATTTGCCTTTCCCGCGCGAGGACGAATCGCCGGCCGATGTTCTCCGCTCCAACATCATCAACTTGGTCGGCCTTTTCCGTCTGATGCTCGGCGGTCTCTCACCGGAAGAAGACGCGATTATTGACAACGCCATTACCGAGACCTACGCCTTGAAGGACATCACCCCCGATTCCGATTACACTCAAAAACCGGCGCCGCTGCTCTCCGATTTGGAATTGGTTTTGGCCGGGATGGAAGGCGGCG
>Ga0209541_10004932_pt1 | contig 23469 bp, 22 predicted proteins | sample RifCSPlowO2_01_FD_184027 | JGI IMG/M metagenome (GOLD analysis project Ga0209541, IMG submission 184027) | Groundwater microbial communities from Rifle, Colorado - Rifle CSP2_plank lowO2_0.1 (SPAdes) (version 2) | ecosystem: Environmental > Aquatic > Deep subsurface > Groundwater | place... | reverse complement strand
ATACTTTTTCTTGGTTTGGCCTGTGGGAAGAAAAGGGCTTTAAGTTTTCGCGTATCCTAATACATCTTATAGAAACGAAAAAGGGCAGAAGTTTAGTTCTTGGTTGGGGGAACGCCCTAAAATGGTTGGTAATTCTTTTATATAGCGCAACAATTTTTCTAGGAGGAGACTTCTATTATCATATTCTGGTTGTCCTTGTCTACCTTTACGGTTTTATAAAAGTAATATTGCGCATTTACCACCGGGAATTCGCATTCCCAGCGCTATCTCTGAACAGTCTTCTGATAATTTTTCTTGCACTTACAATTTCTGCCGTCCTTTTTGTATTTCCCCCTTTGGATCGCTATCTTTGGATGCTCATAATAGACAGGCTTCATCCACTCATTCTGGTATTCTTCCTGAGTATATTTTTAGTATTTTTTGATTTTCGACAAGATACGATAATTAATCGAGCAATCGATAAGCTCGAGAAACACAAAAATCTTCTTACGATTTCTGTGGTTGGAAGTTACGCAAAAGGATCAACCAGGGAATTTATCGCAAGAATTTTAGATATTAAATTTAACGTGCTTGAAAACACTACGCCATTCAGCAATGCTTTAGGGATTGCGAAAACAATAATTTCGCGCCTCACTCGCGACACCCAACTATTTGTAGTAGAGATGAATGATTATAAGCCGCATGATATTTATGAAATGAGCAACATTGCAAGGCCTAAGATAGCCGTAATTACGGGAATAAATGATGAAAAAATTTCTGTTTTTGGAAGTATTAACAAAATAATAGATTCAAAGTACGAGGTAGTAGAAACACTGCCTCGAGACGGTATTGTGCTTTTGAACGGGGATAACGTTAATGCAATCTCTTTATATGATCGAATCAGACATAAAAAATTTACTTTTTCGTCTTTTTCAAATGAAAGAAGACAAGCCCCGCACCGTTCTGGTACAGGGCAAGCTTCCATTGAAGCTGAGAATATAAAACTTAGTAAATTCTCAGTATCTTTTGATGTTCGTGTTCTTGGCAGAAAATACAGGCTGTTAAATATAAAGCTGATAGGAGCTCAAAATGTTGAGAATCTTCTACCGGGAATTTTTTTGGGACTATATTTAGGAATAGATTTTGCATTGGTAAGAAAAGAGATAGCAAAAATTGTGCCACTTCCTCAAACCATGAATCCCTCAAAGACCGCCAAAGGTACAGTTTTAATAAATGATACATATAACAGCCACATTAATTCTGTAAAAGGAGCTGTGGAATATATGAAATTGTATAAAGGGAAAAGGATTTTAATTTTAGAGCCTCTAACCGAGCTTGGAAAGAATGCCTACCGGGATCATTTGGAATTAGGAAAGGAAATCGGGAAAGTATGCGACTATCTTTTTTTAACAAATGATAATTACTATAAACCGCTAATTTCAGGCATACAAGGAGAAAAATCTCTTTGTCTTGTTCAGGTTTTGCCTCCTGTGAAAATTGCAAAGTTCATAGAGAAGAATACTGGACTTTCTGACGTGGTTGTATTTGAAGGCAGAGAAGCTTATAATTCATTCTCGCTTATTGCGTCCGAGCCTGTATTCGGACTATAATTAAATTCCATGGCACAAGATATTAATGTCATTCTGATCCCGAGTCGACAATTATAAAATATGGCACAGGTTTTTGGGTTTGCGATTCTTTCCCTTTTCATCACTGTAGTGCTTTTAGTTCCATTTATCGATTTTCTTTACAAGATTAAGCTTCAGAAGCAACATAACCGCCACCGTGATGTTTTCAACCAAAACATAAGATTACTAGATAGACTTTCAGCTTGGAAAGTAGGTACGCCCTTTGGTGGTGGGCTTTTAATCATCTTAGTCGTGACTCTTCTTAGTCTTTGGACATATGGGCTACTTGGAATAGATGTTAAATTCTGGGAATTATTTGTTCTACTATTCACATTCATCGGGTTCGGAGCCTTGGGATTTTATGATGATTTAAGGAAAATATTCAATACACATTCTGGCGTGTTTGGGTTAAAGCTGGTTCATAAATTCGCAATTCAGTGGATTCTTGCGTTAATAATAGGTGCTGTTATGTACTTTCAACTTGGTTATTCATTTGTTTATGTTCATTGGTTCGGAGAAATAACACTTGGAATTATATACATTTTCTTTGCGGCTTTTGTTATTGTATCATTTGCTAATGCGGTAAACTTTTCAGATGGCTTGGACGGACTTGCGACCGGCCTTCTTATTATCTGTCTTGTTGCGTTTCTGGCAATTACTGGTTCAACTCTCGATCGTTTTCTTTCTCTTTTTATAGCAATTCTACTGGGAAGCACTTTGGCATTTCTTTATTTTAATATATATAAGGCAAGACTTTGGCTTGGAGATGTAGGGGCGCTCTCGCTTGGTGCGGTTTTGGCGGTAATAGGACTTTTGACTGGAAAACCCCTTTCAATCGCGCTAATTGGAGGTGTATTTGTTCTTGAAGTTGGTTCTACTCTTCTCCAAATTTTATCGCGCCATTTCTTGAACAGACGAATACTTCCTGCCACTCCAATTCATGTTTACTTTGTCAAGCGCGGGTGGGAAGAGCCAAAGATAGTTATGAGGGCGTGGCTTCTGGGAGTAATTTTTGCACTTTTAGGACTTTACATTGCCTTTCCCTAGAAGATAAGATAGACTCTTTTTAGATGAGCAAATCCGCTCTTTTCCTTTTGTCAACGTCAGTGCTACTTTCCCTTATTGGGATATTTATTCTCTATGAAAGCTCAACGTATTCGGCTTTATTGTCAATAGGAGATAAATATTATTTTGTCAAAAATCAGGCAGTATGGTTTGTTTTGGGAATTGTTGCATGTTTAATTGTTTCAAAGATTGATTATAAAAAATATTACGTACTGGCCCTTCCGCTTTTACTTTCGACCTTATTGCTTTTGATCCTTGTATTTTTACCAGGCGTTGGTCTTAAGCTTAAAGGGGCCCATCGTTGGCTCAATTTAGGATTTATGGTTTTTCAGCCGTCAGAGATTCTTAAGATAACATTGACGATCTACCTTGCCGCATGGTTGTCCGCAAAGGAAAAAGGACGCCTGATAGCATTTCTCATGCTTGTCTTGCTTGCGGTTCTTTTAGTGGCGATTGAGCCGGACTTGGGAACCGCTTTTATTGTTGCTGCTACTTCTACGATAGTTTATTTTTTGTCCGGAGCGCCATTTCGCGACATGATTATGGTAGCCATATTAATGGCAGTAAGTATATTCACTTTAATTAAAGTTGCTCCCTATAGGTTCGAAAGGTTGTTGGCGTTCCAAAATTTTGATCCAAAGAACTTGCAATCGGCCCCATATCACATTAAGCAGATACTAATTGCTCTTGGATCCGGAGGCCTAATGGGGCTTGGGTTTGGAAATTCTATTCAAAAATATGCATATTTACCGGAGTTAACAACCGATTCTATTTTTGCAATCTTTGCAGAAGAAGCAGGACTTATTGGCGCAACCGCGCTGATTGGTTGTTTTGTTGCGCTTACAATCACAGGATTTTACATTGTTTCAGGCGCACGGGATACTTTTGGAAAATTACTTGGAGCAGGTATAATTAGTTTTATAAGCATTCAGGCGTTTGTTAATCTTGCGTCTCAAGTTATTTTAATTCCGCTAACCGGAGTTCCCTTGCCCTTTGTCTCATATGGAGGTTCGTCACTTGTTATCAATTTTATCGCAATAGGAATTCTGTTAAACATAGCAAGACATAAGTAGTATCGAGTATAGAGTATTCAGTATTGAGTATGAAGCTAAACTGAATACCGGATACTGTACACTGAATACTTATGAAAGTATTGATTACGGGGGGTCATTTTTCTCCTGCATATAGTTTAATCAAAGAGCTTAAAAAGCGCGGCCATGATTGTTTGATTGCCGGTCGTCGTTACCCTTTTGAAGAGGATAGAAGCGAAAGCTTTGAATATAGAATATCAAAAGAAGAGAGACTTCCGTTTTATGAAGTAAAAACAGGACGTTTTCAAAGAAAATTTACAGCCTACACCATTACATCTCTTCTTAAGACCCCAATTGGGTTCCTTGTGTCTATTAGAATTCTTTCCCGTGCAAAACCGGACATAATTTTAACTTTTGGAGGCTATATTGGTTTTCCCGTATCATTGGCGGCAAGAGTTCTTAACATTCCGGTTGTATTGCATGAGCAAACGCAGAAGGCGGGACTCGCAAGCAAAATAATAAGTAAATTTGCCAAGAGAATATGCGTTTCGTTTGAAAGCTCAGCTGCTTTTTTCCCAAGAGATAAGGTTATAATAACAGGAAATCCTGTAAGGGACGAGATTTTTGAGCCTAAGAAAAAAATTTTGACTCCGGAAGTCCTGCCTGCCGGCAGGCAGGGCAGGACAATATATATTACTGGAGGAAGTACCGGTTCTCATTTTATTAATTCAATAGTTTCTGAAATTCTTCCGGAGTTAGCTTCTAATTTTGTAGTCATTCACCAGACGGGAGATAGCCTTAAGTTTCGTGATTTTGAATTGCTTTCGAACAAACAAAAAGCCCTACCACAAAGTTTACAAAAAAAGTACATTCTGAAGAAATTTATATACCCTGATGAGATAGGGGACGTATTTAAAAATTGTGATCTTATCATCTCAAGATCAGGGGCAAATATTATATTTGAAATTATGGCAGCTCGCAAAATGAGCCTATTTATTCCTCTTCCTTACGGACAAAATGAAGAGCAAATTTCTAACGCAAATTTTTTGAAAGAATTAGGAGTAAGCGAGTTTATAGAAGAAAATGATGCAACGGCAGGAAAAGTTTTAAATCTAATTCACGAAATGTTTCGCGATCAAAAAAAATATCAAAGGAATATGGAAAATGTTCACGGGTTTATCATAAAAGATGCGGCTAAGAGAATCGCGGATGTGGTAGAGGAAGTTTATGGTAAGAAGAAAAGTTAAAAGAGAAATAGAGCGAGTATTTTTTAGGATACTAATTATATCAATAGTCATTACTGCATTTGTATTACTCGTGCTTTCTATTAAAAACTTATTGCCGCTTTTAAGGTTTAGTAGTGAACAGAAAAATTCTATCATAAGAGCGGTCTCAAAAGTTACGACTGCCAACGATTTGTCTAAGATATTATCCGACAAAAATTTTATTATGGAGTCTTTGGTTGAGAGTTCTTCCTCAGGAGTAATTATTGGCAAGATTAAAGACGGACCAAGAGTATATTTCGCGAAAGAAAAAGAAGCAGGCTGGCAGGTCTTGTCTTTGGAGCTGATTCTTAATAAGCTTACGATAGATAATAAGAAGCCTGTGCTAATAGATCTTCGATTTGAGCAGCCTATTGTAAAATTCTGACGCATATAATACTATAGAAATACTACAAATACAGTACCAATACTACCAATACATACCAATAATTCAATGATTCATTGAAATATTTGTAGTATTTGTGGCATTTGTAGTATTGGTAGTATTATTAAATTATGGCGAACGATAAAATTGTCGTAGGTATTGATATTGGATCTTCAAAGATTGCAACTATAATTGGCCAGATACAAGAAGAAGGAATCAATATATTAGGAGTTTCGGAAATTCTTTCCCGCGGAATAAGAAAAGGACAAATCGTTGATATAGAAGAGGCAGCTTCTTCAATTAACGCATCGCTTGATGCCGCAGAACGTATGGCGGGATATTCTGTTGATCGGGTTTTTGTTTCATTGTCTGGCGTTCATATCTTAAGCCAGAATTCAAAAGGAATTGTTGCGATATCTGCGCCCTCCGGAGAAATAGGACCTCAGGATGTCCAAAGAGTTCTTGAAGCGGCTGGTGCTATCTCAACACCCTCAACCACTACGATTCTTCACGTGTTGCCTAAGACATTTACGGTTGACGGAGAGGCGGGGATAAAAGATCCCGTAGGAATGACAGGGGTGAGACTTGAAGTTGAGACGCACATAATTACCGCAAACTCGGTCTCCGTTAAAAATATTCAAAGGGTTCTTGAGCAAGAGGCAGGAGTAGGAGTTTCGCAAGTAGTATTTTCGGGTCTTGCGTCGGCACTGTCTGTACTTACGGATACGGAGCGCGAACTTGGCGTAATCCTTATTGATGTCGGAGCCGGAGTCACAAATATTTGTATATATATTGACGGTGCATTGTCTTATTCTTCTGTTATACCGATTGGTGCTCGTCACATCACAAATGACCTTGCGATAGGGCTTCGAATATCTCTTGAGAGCGCTGAGAAGATTAAGCTCTATCTATCCAGAAAGTACGGTAAGAAACACAGAGAAGAAGAAAGAACAGAAGAAGAATCAGGTGATGAAGTTGATCTTGCAGGGCTTCATTTGGTTGAGGATCTAAAGAAAGTTTCTCAAAAAACGCTTGTAGACGGAATAATAAAACCGCGCCTGAACGAATTATTTACTATGGTTGGTATTGAGCTTAAGAAAAGCGGATTCGCAACACAAACCCCGGCAGGAGTCGTAATTACCGGAGGAGGAGCAAGAACCGCCGGAGCGCAAGAATGCGCAAAAAGAATGCTTTCAATGCCTGTTCGCGTTGGTGTGCCGGCAAATGTTACCGGCTTAATTGATGATGTTGAAAATCCGGCATTTGCAACGTCCGTAGGTCTCCTGTTTTTTGCCAAAGGTTTTCGCCCGCAAGAAGGAGGTTCATTTTTAGACGGAGTCATGCGTCCTCTAAATCTTAACTTTACGCGCGGCCTCCTCGGTCCCATCACAAAATTAATCAAAACCTTTTTACCCCGTTAAATTTGCAAAGCAAATATTTAACCGGGGCCTGCCAAAATAAGGGAGTTGCATTGGTACTATTTTTGTGGTAGGATGAGCCTAATTATTCAAATAATAATTTCCCATGTTAATTAAACCTCAGACAACTTCTTTTGCTAAAATCCGCGTAATTGGTGTTGGCGGTGGAGGATCAAATGCTATAAATACAATGATTTTAGATGGACAAATTAATGGTGTTGAGTTTATGTCTATTAATACAGATGCCCAGGCACTTTTAAATAATCAAGCAAATATAAAAATCCAAATTGGAGAAAATTTAACCCGGGGACTTGGATCCGGCGGAGATCCTGAGGTGGGCATTAAGGCGGCTGAGGAATCTCGAGAAAAAATCAAGGATATGCTTGAGGGCACAGATATGGTTTTCCTGACGGCCGGAATGGGGGGCGGCACAGGAACAGGCGCAACGCCTATTATTGCCGAAGTCGCAAAAGAAATTGGAGCTCTGACTGTTTCTGTAGTAACCAAGCCATTTACTTTTGAAGGCACAAGGAGGATGGTTACGGCAGAAGAAGGGATTGAAAATCTAAAGGAGAAAGTTGACACATTAATTGTTATTCCAAATCAAAGAATTCTTGAGGTTATAGACAAAAAATTGTCGCTTCTTGAGGCGTTCAGGGTTGCAGATTCGGTTCTCAATCACGGGGTGCAAGGAATCTCAGACTTAATAACCATTCCGGGATTAATTAACGTTGATTTCGCGGACGTTAAGACGATCATGACAAATGCAGGATCCGCATTAATGGGAATAGGAATCGGAGTCGGTGAAAATCGTGCACAGCTGGCCGCGCGGCAAGCAACATCATCCCCGCTTCTGGAGGTTTCAATGGAGGGAGCTCGCGGAGTTCTTTATAACATTATTGGCGGGACCGATCTTTCAATGTCAGAAGTTAATGAAGCATCAAAGATTATTGCATCCGCTGCGGATCCTGACGCAAACATTATTTTTGGGGCAACAATTGATGAAAACCTGCACGATCAAATTCGAATAACCGTTATTGCAACAGGATTTGACGAGTCAAGAAGGAGGCTTCAGGAGCTGGTCGAAAAACCGGAAGAAATAATCGACAATGGAGAAAGCTTATCGGCACCAACGCCTACCGAGGATGAAGAAGAAAGCATCTTTGACATCCCCGCCTTTTTACGCCAAAAGAATTAAAAAGGCGAGGCTCGCCTTTGGCGGCCCGCATTTCTAAGACAGAAGAATTAAAATAGTTTTATTAATCCACCTGATCAGCTGATTATTCAAGTTTGTGCTATAATGTCATTTATAAATGAGCGCTGAGCAACACAGAGAAGGAGGTAGCCCAATACCAGGTATTGTCGAAATTGATGGAGCTCCCCCCACTAAAAATCTTATAGCTCGTTTAGCCGAAGGAATAATCAATGGTCGTGAACCCATACCAGCAGTCCCTTTTAGTGAGCTTATACCTGAATTAAAGAAGATCGAAGACGGAGGAGGAAACTTAAGAGAATACATCGAAGAACTTGAAGAAAGAGCAAAAACAGAAAATCACAACAACGGAAGAATCTCATCAGCTATAGAAAAAATAAGAAGTCTTGCCCGTCACGATAACCAAATAATCGTAGATGGTCATCAAGTTGGTGGCAGAACGACTGCAATAGTGGTAGCGGTCGGCACTTTAGTGGTGGGAGCTGGTATCTTCCTGCGGTTGGATCATGCACCTACTAAGCCGAGGCCAAAGAAAGAAGAACCTAAGTCGGCGGGAGGCCTCAGGCACCAATCGTGAAAGCAAGGTACAAGATTAAATTTAAAATCCTTTCTTTTTTATTTCAATCTTTTCGAAACAGAAGAATTAAATTCCCAACTGTTGCTTGATTATTATCCAGGTTTTGGCCCAAAAGCCGGCTTTACTGTATTTTTTCCATGCTTGTTTTTGGCGAGCGTCCGCAGTGATGAGAAGAGGGGGATTTCTCCAGACTGATTTTACTATCCATTCGTTTTTATTATTTTGGATCGCAACAACTGTAATTTTATAGTCATCGAATTCATGCTCGAATTCCAATCCTCCATATCTCCCTTTTTGTGTTCGAATTGGGTGCTTAAATGTTTCCCAAGCCTCAGCAATTTTTATACCCCGATTTTTTAACTGATCTTGCGAATGCAGTGTAAATATCAAATCAAAGTATCGCATTTATTTTTTAAAGAATAAAAAGTTTGTAATAAGTAGGGCGGCAATTAGAGCGTCGGGAATAAAAATATTTCCGGCGATAATGTTCGATGCCAAAATAAAATTAATTACGGCAACTGCAGCGCCAAATAATAGCTGTTTATTCTTCGATGACGGCGATGTTATTGGTTCCGGAAGCATAACTATCGAAAAAAAGACTACTGTGGGGTTGAGGAGAGTAACAGAGAATGAATCTAGTGAGATGCCGAAACTCATGAGGCTCAAGATTGCATAAATTACGATAAAACTAAGGATCGAAAAAAATCTTCTCATTCGATATGCGCTTATGTATAGCGGTGAGAATAGGATAATGTACAAAATTAGTGTTTGAATAGTAAAATTACTCGAATACTGAAATGAACTTCCCCACCAAGCCACGTTCGAACTAAAAATATATCCCCCAATTAGTAGTCCTGCCGCAGCGGGATTAAAAATATGCTTGTTATTGATTCGGATAAAGTTTTTTATTGCCATAGCAATAAGTGCTATCGTAGCAATTTTATACCAGACAAGTGTTGGATCAATGAGAAGTGTTAGTATCATTCCTGTTACCATGGCGGCGTGAGGCATAAAGAGTTTTCTTATTCGGACATAAGAGATTAGAAGATCGAAAAAAAGGCAAGATATAGTTGATATAAGAAAAATATAAATATATTGTTCAAGGGGCAATTGTCCGAAGGCAGATAAATATATCACGATAAGCGCAAAAGACAGTTGAACCTTTGGCAATTTTAATCTCTTCAGCATAACCTGATTATAGCACTGAACTAATTTCACGCCTCATTTTAGATTTGAAGACTGAGGCTATTTAAACTATAATAGTTGAATATGTCTTTTAAGCCTGTTTCGCCAAAAGTCGACTTCCCAAAACTCGAGCAAGAAATCTTAGATTACTGGAAGAAAAATAAGATATTTGAAAAATCTATTGGGTCACGGCCTCCTGATAAACGCTGGACTTTCCTTGATGGCCCGCCGTTTGTGACAGGAACGCCACACTACGGATCTCTTCTGTCAAGCATGCCTAAAGACTTATTCGGTAGGTATTGGACAATGAAAGGCTATCGAGTCCGCCGTGTCTGGGGTTGGGATGGCCATGGCCTTCCGGTTGAAAATAAAGTTGAAGAAAAACTCGGCATTAAATCTAAAAAAGAAATAGAAGAGAAAGTCGGAGTTAAAAAGTTTATTGATGAATGCAAAAAATACGTCAACCAGGTTTCGGCAGAATGGGAATGGTACGTTGACCATATTGGTCGCTGGGTAGATTTTAAGAATGCTTATAAAACATGGGATATGCCTTACATGGAGTCGGTGATGTGGGTTTTTAAGCAAATGTATGATAAGGGATATATCTATAAGGGGTTACGCGTTGGACTCTACTGTCCGCATTGTGCTACTCCTATCTCGAATTTTGAAGTTGCGCTTGATAATAGCTATAAAGAGGTTATTGACCCTTCGACTATATATAAATTTCAATTCGAAGATGAAAAAGGTACATATATTCTTGCTTGGTCTACGACTCCGTGGAATAAAATCGCAACACCTGCTCTAGCCGTAAATCCCGAGCTTGTCTATGTTAAGGTCATAAAAGACAGCGAAAACTACATTCTTGCCAAGCCTACTCTCGAGCGTACGATTGATATGCCATACGAAATAATCGAAGAGTTTAAGGGGAAAAAGCTGGTCGGTAGGAAGTTTGAGCCTCACTACGATTACTACAAGATTGAACCGGGTGAAAAAGCATTTGAAATAATAGGCGGTGATTTTGTCACAGCAGAAGAAGGAACAGGCGTAGTTACGATTGCGGTATATGGAGAGGAGGATTTGGAGGCAATGCAGAAGAACAATATACATGTTGAAATGCACGTTGATGAGGAAGGAATGATAAAGAGAGATATTCCAAAATTCGGTGGGATGTTCTATCTCGCGGCAAATAAGGCAGTTAATGAAGACCTCTCCTCTCGCGGTCTAATATACCGTGACGAAAGAATTCCACACAACGTTCCAGTTTGTTGGAGATGTGAGACGCGGCTTTACTATGCTCCGCTTAATGCCTGGTTCGTCGATATCCAAAAGTTAAAACCGTTAATGAAAAAAAACAATGAAAAAGTAAATTGGTTCCCCAGACATTTCAAGAATGGCCGTTTCCTAAAAAGTCTTGAGTCAGCACCAGACTGGAATATATCAAGGAATAGATATTGGGGGTCACCGGTTCCTGTTTGGGAGTGCGAAAAATGCCAAGAAAGATTCGTTCCCGGTTCAATTGCCGAGCTTGAAGAGGCGAGTGGTTCGAAAATATCTGATTTACATAAGCCGGAGATTGATGAAGTTATTGTAAAGTGTAAAAAATGCGGTTCTAATTCCATTCGAACACCCGAGGTTCTGGATTCATGGATCGAAGCAGGGTCTGCATCTTTTGCAGAAAGGCACTTTCCATTCGAAAAGTCCGAAAAACTCGAAGATTTCTTTCCTCCAGACTATATTGCAGAATATACAGGACAAATAAGGGCATGGTTCTATGTTTTACACGTGATAGGAGCTGCTTTGTATGGATCTAATGCCTTCAGGAATGTTTCAGTTACAGGTGTAATCTTGGGGAATGATGGTAGGAAGATGAGTAAGAATTACGGAAATTATCCAGATCCTAAAATGATGCTTGAGACTTATGGAGGAGACGCCCTCCGCCTTTACCTAATGGGTTCGCCTGTCATGAAGGGGGAAGATATTCTAATCTCTGAAGAGCAATACAAAATGCAGGTTAGGGGAACCTTTCTAATTCTGTGGAATGTATATAATTTCTTCGTATCTTACGCGAACGTCGACAAATTTCAAATTTCAAATTTCAAATTTCAAATTTCAAATAACGTACTTGATAAATGGATTCTATCCTTAACTAATCGGTTAATTGCTGAGGTTACGGAAGCTTTAGATAATTACGATACAGTAGCAGCAATTATAAGAATCCAAGAATTCGTAGATAATTTATCAACATGGTATATTCGAAGATCTCGAGACAGAGTCGGGTCTTCAGCTGAAGACGATACGGATAAAAAGCTTTTTTACGAAACTACATTTGCAGTTTTGGCCACCCTCTCTAAGATATTTGCTCCCATTGCGCCATTTATTTCCGAGGAAATTTTCAAAAACCTGACAGGCGAGAATTCAGTCCATCTTGCTGATTGGCCCGATTATGACAGGTCCTTGATAGATGAGGATCTTGAAAACGAGATGAAAACAGGACGAGAACTGGCTTCACAAGTTCATATGATACGAAAAACCAATAGCGTACCTATTAGGATTCCATTGAAAGTAATGTCATATTCAGGACCAAACCAGTTGTCAGAGGAAATTTTGAATGTTGTCAAAGATGAAATGAACGTTCAGGATTTAAGGTTCGACAAGAAAGCGAATATTTATACGGTTGAAGGAGATATCAACCTAAAGAATCAGGATCAAGTTGCAGGAGAAACGCGGGATATAATCCGAAAAATTCAGGCAGAAAGGAAAAACTTAGGGACAAGTCTGGATGAGAAGGTAGATGTTGAGCTTCCGGATTGGCCTGAGAGATTCGAGGAGGAGATTAAAAGAAAAGCCCTTGTTGATAAACTTACGAAAGCAGACGAGTTTCGCGTACTCAGAAAAAATAATGCATAGATTTGGTATTAATAGGCTCGAATCCCCAATTCTTTTACCCGCAATCCTAATTGTAATCATTTCATTAGCCACTTTTTATTCAATCGATTTCAATATCTTTCGTCAGCAGTTATTTTTTTTAATTGTATCGCTTGGGGCCTATTTTATTTTTTTAAATATTGATTATAAGATCTTTGGTTTTTATTCGAAATATGTGTACTTTTTAATGATTTTTTGTTTGTTTCTACTTTTTTTGATAGGCATAGAGGCAAGAGGCGCGGTTCGTTGGATTGACATTTTTGGGATTCGAATTCAATTCTCAGAGATTATAAAGCCCTTCTTTGTGATTTTCATAGCCTCATATTTAACATCAAATGATTCAAGAAGCTTTGAGAAATTCTTAAAAGCTATTTTTCTGATTTTGCCGATATTTTTTTTAATATTGAGACAGCCGGATTTTGGGAACGCAATGATCTATATTTTTATTTCTTTCTTCATGCTTTTATATTATGGATTTCCAATAAGATATTTTGTTGGTGTTGGAAGTATAGTTCTCGTGCTTTTACCTTTATTTTTCAATTTCCTGGCCTCATATCAAAAGCAGAGAATATTAACTTTTGTAAATTATACCTCTGATCCTTTATCATCATCCTACAATATTATACAATCTCTAATTTCAATTGGGAGTGGTGGATTCGTTGGAAAAGGATTTGGGGAGGCAACTCAATCAATTCTCAAATTTTTGCCTGAAAAACATACAGATTTTATTTTCGCAACAATATCTGAAAACCTTGGATTTTTAGGGGGATTACTTCTAATAGGTCTGTATTTTTACCTCTTGCAAAGAATTTACAAAATTACAGGATTCGTAAAGGATGAATTTTCTAGTTTAGTTCTTATGGGTCTGTATTTTTTGCTTTTAGTACATATTTTTTTAAATATTGGTATGAACATAGGCATATTGCCAATTGTAGGAGTAACATTGCCGTTTGCTTCTTATGGCGGTAGTTCTCTTTTGACCAATTTCATAATATTGGGTATTATTTCTTCGATCAAATTCGACTTCTCAAAATCCAGATCTCTAGAAATCAGGTGACAAGCAGGGGATTTTCTGGTAAAATATTTATTCTTCCTGCCAATTGGCAGGTCTTTGTTATGGAATATGTAGTTTTTGAGACAGGAGGAAAACAATATAAGGTTGGAAAAGGACAAGTTCTGGAAGTGGAAAACCTTCCGGAAGTAAAAAACGGGTCTATATCCTTTGATAAAGTTTTGCTTTTTGTGAGCGACTCAGATGTAAAGATAGGTAAACCCTACCTTGTAAATTTTGCCGTTCGTGCTAAAATTCTTGAAAGCTTAAAGGGAAAGAAGATCAGGGTTGCAAGATTCAAGGCAAAATCAAGATATCGAAGAGTCCGTGGACATAGACAAAGCCTATCCCGAATTCAAATTCAAGATATCGTCAAGGCGAGTTGACCCCGTTAGAGACGTATTGACTACGCCGAAGTGGAAAAATAATTTTATGTATAAAATTATCTTTCTCAAGTCTCTAACGGGGTTGATCTATTTTGTACCTCTTGACCGGTGTGAAAATGGTTGTTATAATCGCCTTAGTTTTCACAAAGATCGAAATTTACTATAATATTTAATATACAATCTACAATATATAATTTATGGCATCCTCCGACAAGCTTAGGACGAGGATGACGAAAAGGAAATATGGCACACACAAAATCACAAGGGGCAGTAAAAGGTAACCGCGATTCAATCTCAAAGAGGCTTGGGATTAAGGTTTTTGGTGGTCAAAAAGTCGCTTCGGGTAACATCATTGTTAGGCAACGCGGAACAAAAGTTTATCCAGGAAGAGGGACCTCCATGGGTCGTGATTTTACCATTTTTGCGAGCATGGCAGGTTCTGTAGGTTACGGAACTTTGCGGGGCAAAAAATTTGTTGAGGTAGTTCAGTAGTTGTAGGCGATGGATGATAATACAAGCGAAAAATTAACAGAACTTGAAACGATCCTGCTCCAACCAAATCCGCTTCAGCCTCGTGGTCTAATCTCTCCGGAATCATTAACTGATCTTGTTAATTCTATTCGCGAACAAGGAATTCTTGAGCCTTTAGTTGTAGCGAAAACTCCGGCTGGGTATCAGATTATAGCTGGCGAGCGACGTTGGAGGGCTGCGAGAATTTTAGGGTTAGTAAAAGTGCCTGTAATAGTTCGCGATACAACTCCCCAAGGAATGCTTGAGATGTCAATTGTTGAAAACGTGCAGCGAGAAGACTTAAACCCAGTAGAACGCGCCCAAGCTTATAAAAGATTAATTGACGATTTTGGCTTATCAGTTACAGAAGTTGCAAAAAGAGTAGGTAAAAGTCTTCCATACATATCAAACACTATTAGGTTATTAACATTGCCGGATGCCATAAAAGATGCGCTTGCGGCTGGAGTAATAACAGAAGGACATGTAAGACCTCTTATATCAATTGGGGATCCTAAGCTAATGCTCGCGGCTTTCAAGAAGATTTTAGTGGATGGTATTTCGGTTAGAGGAGCTGAGGAGGTAGCAAGACAGTTAAAGAGCGAAGTTCAACAAAAAGAGCCACGAAGAATCGGAGACAAGCTTTACATACCAGAGCTTGATGAGAAAGCTAAATCTCTTATGGAAAAGAGAGGCTATTCAAAAGTTCTCTTTGATCAAACAAGTAAAAAAGGAAGGGTCCTTATAGAAGTAACTGGTGGCCCCAGCGAAACTACTCCTGTCCTCGTCGAAATCCACAATAAGCTCGTTGCTTAATCTATATTGTACTTAGCATGTTTTACCAGTCTGGATTTGGTAAAAGGCCAATAAACTAAAAAAGATTTGCCTATTATTTTTGGGGAAGCTACGAATCCCCATTCTCTTGAGTCAGAGCTGAAACTTCTATTATCACCTAAAACGAAGTAGCTATCGGGAGGAATTACCTGTGGCTCTCCTTCTTTTATAAATGCTCCAGCATAGGTTTTTACATCTGGCCCTAGGTATTCTGATTCGTCAAGCTTTATGTCGTTCACGAATACAAATCCCGCCTTAATCATTACCTTATCCTCTGGCACGCCTATAACTCTTTTAATAAAATCCTTCTCTTTATTAGTGGGAGATTCAAACACCACTATATCTCCTCTTACGACAGGTTTAAATCTTAAAGTAATTAGATTAGTTAAAACATACTCGCCGTTTTCATAATTAGGGTGCATGGATTGACCATTGACTTGAAATGGGCGGAAGAGAAAAGCGTAAATTACTACAAAAATTGCTCCTGCAATAACCAGGGTTTCAGCAAGGTCGATGAGTATTGCGTATACCCTTCGTAAAATGGGCATAGATTATATTCTCGGTTAATTAGGAGATTTTGTCAATTAGATTTTGGTTCGAATGGTAAATGCACGCATAGTTTGGTAAAATTTGAAAGTTAAGTGATGGACCTGTGGTTCAGTGGTAGAGCGTTCGGTTCACATCCGAAAGGTCGATGGTTCGAATCCATCCAGGTCCACTCAAAAGATGAATATTTTATTTTTGACAAGAAGATTCTATCCAAGTATTGGTGGAGTCGAAAAACATGTGCTCGAAATATCTAAGGAATTAATAAAACGTGGACATGAAGTTACAGTCATCACGGAGAGATCCGCTTCGTTAAAGCTTCGCGGGGCGAGCAATTATCACTCAGGGGATCAAAGTGATACATATAGTATCAATTCAAATAAGGCCGTCAAATCAATCCGAACTGATAATTCCGAGCTCGAAAAAATTAAAGTTTTAAGACTGAATTTTGGAAAAGAGAGCTCGTTCAAGAAATTTAGAATCTGGCTCAGATTGTTGAGGCACGCGGGAACTATTAAGCAGTTTAATGTTATCCACTGCCATGATGTCTTCTTCTGGTATTTGCCTTTCCGTTTTTTATTTCCATCAAAAAAAGTTTTTACAACGTTCCATGGTTATGAAACAAAATTCCCTCCGTCAACAAAAGCAAGACTTGTAAGGAAAATTTCCGAGAAACTTTCTTACGGAAATATCTGCGTTGGAGAATATATTAAGAGGTGGTACGGAACAAAACCGGACTATGTGACATATGGAGGCGTTTCGGAGGACAGAAGACAGAAGACAGACGACAGAAATAGGAGGACAGAAGACAGAAGACAGAGAAGTTTAAAGATATTACTGGTTGGGAGGTTAGAGGAAGATAATGGGGCAAAAATTTATCTTGAGGCGTTGGAGAAGCTGAGAAAACAGGGGATAACCTATAAGTTAACGGTATGTGGAGATGGTCAATTTAAGAAACGGTTCGAAAAGTATGGGGATATGGTAGGATTTACGTCTGATCTGAATAAATATATTGATCGATCATATTTTATATTCGCCTCGTCTTATTTATCTATTCTTGAAGCTATTTTCCGAGGTAAAAATGTATTCGCTGTATTCCAGAACGATCTTAAAAAAGATTATTTGACTCTGTCTCCATTTAAAAAATATATATCTATTGCTGGGGATGTAAGCTCTTTAGTTAAGAACGTGTCGTCTGTTCGAAATAAGCCCTTTATAACCTATAATAATCTTAAACTAGCCCAAGATTGGTCAAAAGGACAAACATGGGGTAAAGTGGCGAGTATTTATCTCAAGCTCTGGAAATTATGAAAATTTCGTTAATAACAACGGTACTGAACGAGGAAAATTCGATTGGAGTTTTTTTAGATTCGATTTTAAAACAGACGAAGTTGCCGGACGAGGTGGTAATAGTTGACGGAGGATCGACCGACAAAACAGTATCAAGTATAAAGTATTATGTATCAAGTGTTAATCAATTAAAAATTAGGTTGATTATTAAGAGGGGAAACAGATCGGTGGGGAGGAATACTGCGATTAAAAATTCAATAGGAGATGTCATTGCTGTTTCAGATTCGGGCTGTAGATTAGATAAGAATTGGCTTGCGGAGATAACTCGACCTTTCAGCGATAAAAATATTGATGTTGTCGCAGGTTATTACAAGCCAAAAACTAATTCTATTTTTGAAAAAAGTTTGGCGACATACACTTGTGTAATGCCTGATAGAGCTGATCCTGAAAACTTTCTTCCTTCTTCCCGCTCAGTTGCCTTTCGGAAGAGCGCATGGGATAATGTTGGCGGATATCCCGAGGAACTGGATACATGCGAAGATTTGGTGTTCGACAAGAAGTTAAAAAAGGCAGGGCTTAAATTTCACTTCGCAAAGAATGCAATTGTTCATTGGCCGCAGAGGAAAAACATTTTCCAAGCAGCAAAGCAATTTATGGGTTACGCAATCGGTGACGGACAAGTTTTATACATTCGTCCCCAAACCCCTTTGTTATTCGCAAGATATATATTTGGAACTGTTCTAGTAGTTTTATATTTAATTACGAATTCAACTCTCCTATTATCTATTATCTATTATCTAGTTGCTGTCTACCTCGTTTGGAGCGTTTGGAAAAACTATAAATATGTTAAGCATCCAGAAGCTTTTTTGTATCTTCCACTTCTTCAAATTACTTCAGATGTGGCAGTAATTTTAGGCATGACAATTGGTCTTGTAAGTCGAATAGGCGGCTCGACTAATTTATAATAAATAAACATGGGATACGCACAGACTGCATTGAGAGGAATTAGTTGGATATGGGCTCTGCGCTTCTTGACTCGTGGCTTCTCGTTTTTGCGAATTGCAATAATTGCTCGTGTATTAACCCCCAGTCTTTTTGGACTCTATGGGATTGCAGCTTTGGTTCTCTCACTGGTTGAGGTTTTTACCGAATCAGGGATTAACATTCTTATTATTCAAGGGAATGAGAATCTTAAAAAAATTGTCAGTACCGCATGGGTGGTATCGATAGCGCGAGGAATAATAATATCTTCAATAGTAGTATTGTCTACGCCTCTTGTTACATACTTCTTTAATGCGCCAAAGGTACCCTATCTTATTCTCTTAATTAGTATTGTTCCACTGCTTCGGGGTTTTATTAATCCGTCAATAATTCGTTTCCAAAAAGAGCTTGAATTTAAAAAAGAATTCTATTTCAGAGGATTTTTGTTTGCTCTCGAATCCATTCTTGCAATTGTTTTTGTGTATGTACTTGCTGATCCTGCGGGAATTATTTATGGGCTAATTGCGGGTGCCGCAGTTGAAATATTATTATCGTTTCTTTTGGTGAGACCCACGCCTGCTTTTAGCATAGATCGAAAACAAGTTGGTATGATTTTATCTCGAGGAAAATGGTTAACTGCGGGAGGAGTTTTTAATTACTTGTACCATAATGCAGACGATGCAATTATAGGACGGGTGCTTGGTACCGCGTCTTTGGGAATTTATGATATGGCATACAGGCTCTCTATGTTGCCTATTACTGAAGTAGGGGAAACGGTTTCAAAAGTTATTTTACCCGTATATTCAAAGATTTCCGGAGACAGACAAAGATTAAAGCGTGCCTTCTTAAAAACTATGCTGGGCGTATCTGTGTTTACTATTCCAATCGGCCTAGTTTTTTTTATGTTTGCCAACCCCATTATACTGATAGTGTTGGGACCAAAATGGATAGATGCAGTACCAGTTTTTCAGGTCCTTGCCATTTTTGGAATTATCAGAACAATGTTAAGCCCAATTTTTTCCTTATTCCTCTCAGTCAAAAAACAGGAATATAATACTTTTGTCACTTTTGTAAGTTTCATCGTAATGATTGCAACGATCATCCCATTTATTAATAGGTTCGGTTTGATAGGGGCTGGTTTTTCGGTAGTTTTGGGATCGGTATTGGCTTTCCCTCTGGCATTGTTTTTTCTTAGAACAATTTTTAGGAGAAAAGTATGAGGGGAGTATTTAACCTTACGCTTGATGCTGCCCATGAATTACCTCTTCTTGCAAGAAGCAAACAGACGGGAATAAATAAACTAAGGGTATTGTTTACTTTTTTAAAGATTAGCCTTAAGCTTTTTACGATCCACCGAATTAGAAGAATAGAACAAGAGAACATTTTGGGGTTTAGCATCTCAACTTTTGATTACGGAGCGCTACACTTTTTATTCCGCGAAATATTTGTAAAAAACGTATATTTCTTTGGCAGACACAAACAAAAGAAGTTGTTAATTTTTGATTGTGGAGCAAACGTAGGGATGGCCACTTTCTACTTTAAGTGGCTTTATCCTGACTCTGAAATATACGCATTTGAACCGGATCCCACAACTTTTAGACTGCTTGAAAAGAACATAGCGCAGAATGGGACTAGAAATGTCCATCTTTTCAACATGGCTCTCTTTGCGAGGAAGGGCAAGGCGAACTTTTTTGTCGATACTCAAAATCCTGGATGGCTTACGATGAGTATTTTTGCAAAACGTTTTCCAAATGGGCGTCGTATAAAAGTTCCCGCAGATCGCTTATCCTCCTATATAAGAAGGAATGTGGATTTTCTAAAAATGGATATTGAGGGCGCCGAAGATGAGGTTTTTAAAGATCTTGTAAGAAGCAAGAAAATCGGGTTAATAAAGCAGATGGCAGTTGAGTACCACTTTGATAAAGGAGATCCATCTAAATTTGTTCGCTTTTTAAACTTTCTGAAAAAAGGAGATTTTAGAATTGAATTATCAAGTGAGCCAGGAGGCAACAATAGCGATCTTCAGGACATAATGGTATATGCCTATAAAAATAAAAAGTAATCCACTTGTTTCAGTAATAATTCCCGTCTACAACGAGGAAAAATATTTATCGCACTGTCTTTACTCACTAAACAAACAGACTTACAAAAATATTGAGATTATAATCGTAGATGACGGCTCAACGGATAAAAGCGTGGAGATTGCAAGCAAACTTGATTTGGTTTTAATAAAGCAGAATCATAAGGGCTCGGGAACTGCCAGAAACCTGGGTGCCAAAAGAGCAAAGGGGAAGATACTCCTGTTTTTGGATGCAGATATGAAATATGACGCAAAACATATAAAAAAGTTAATTCAACCGATAATAAGAGAGGGAGCGGTTGGTACATTCAGCAGGGAAGAATACGTTGCCAATCCTCAAAACATTTGGTCGAGATGTTGGAGTATAAATTCGGGCTTACCGATAACTCGAAGAATAGCAAAAAATGCCCCTAAGCGCTTGGGTGTTTATAGAGCGATATTAAAAGAAAAGTTTATCCAAACGGGCGGTTTCGACTCTTCAAAAGGTTATTTTGACGATGGGACCCTTGAAACAAAGCTTGGGCAAAAGGCTATTTTTGCGCCTGGTGCTATCTCATATCATTATAATCCGGAAACTTTAAAAGAAGTATATTTATCATCTAGGTGGATTGGAAGAAGCGGAAAGTTTAAAAGAAACCTTGAGAATATGTTAAGGTTTAGTATCCTCAATTCTTCAAGAATTAGTTTTAATAAAACTTTAAGAGGAGCACCTCTTCTTTTCTTCATATTTAAAATTATATATGATTTAGGTATGTTTTCAGGTATATTTTTATCAAATAAAAAGGTGGAGAAGTGAACCAGCTTATTTAACAATGGTTGCGACCATTATTGCATTTGCATTACCAAACGGATAATTATATTTAAAGTTAGAGATCTCTTTATAACTGCATTCTTCCCACTTGTTTAAGCGGGATGTTCGTTTAAGAAAGGAGGCGGAAGTTAAATTCAGTTTATTCTTTTTAACTATCTCATCAATGTGTTTGTTGTATCCAACAGGAAATGTAAAGATAATTTTTCCATTTTTGCTTAAAATTGATTTGAGGTTTGAAATAGCACGCCGAATTTTGTAATTTTCCCGCGGTTTCTCGTCCCATCCCACATGCTCAAACGTTGATATTGAAACAATCAGATCATACTTTTGTTTTGGGTTGTATGAGGCAACGTCCTCATTTATAACTCCCCGGGCAACCTCATATTTATCAAGTATGTCATGATTTATTTTGTAATAATGGGATAATACGTTTCCTACTTCAAGAATTTTCAAGTTCCTATTTTTACGTACAATATCGCGTATAATCGGTATTTCAACAGACCTTTCATTTCTCCAAGTGAAATTATATTTATGGGTGAGGTATCTGAATTCTTTTCCCTGAAAAGTGAATTTTCTTAATAGGTTAAGTGCTTTATAATAGCCAAAGGAAATGTTGTCTACAAAATTCTTATAAATTACGTTTCTTAAAATGTTAAGCATTCCAATTTTACTTTCGCGCTTAGATTATAATATAACTTATTCATAGCAAAATGAACACGCACAAACTCAAAATAGGCATAATACAGCAGGCGCCGGATATAGGAGGTGCAGAGATATATCTGTCCTTGTTGATTGAAAATTTCTCAAAAACAAGGCACGAGATTTTTTTTGCTTCAAATAATAAAAAGTTTGCTGAAATGCTGGAAAAATTTTGCGTCAGCAGATATAGAATTCCGGTAATTCTTGATGTTATAGGGAATCTGAAAGGACTTATCAAAAGTACATTTTTTTTTCCTTTCGCACTTGTATATTATTTCAGACTTCTTATGACCTTTAAACGCAAGAGCGTTGATGTAATTTTGATGAGCGGTTTTTCAGAAAAGATGTTGGTAACGTTTCTGTCTGTTTTTTTTCGTATTCCCATTGTTTGGATTGAGTATCCACCGCTTGAGACAGTATTTAGGAGAAATTTTTATATTCCTAAAGTTATTTATGGCTTACTTAAAAATATCCCCAAGGCCATAATAGTACCTGCCCAGAATACGAAACAAAGCCTTGTAGAATATGTAAGAGTAACTCCTGCAAAAATACGAGTTATTCCATGCGGAGTAACAATCTTAAATGTTCCTGTTGGCAGGGTAACATTATTTAAAGACGACAAAAAACCGTTTGTTGTGGGAAATGTGTCAAGATTAACCACGGAAAAAGGACAAGATGTCCTAATTCGTGCAGCGCCGCTGGTGTTAAAAAAGAATCCAAATACCCGATTTTTGCTGGTTGGTGATGGTCCAGACAAGATATTTTATGAACAGATAGTTAAAAAACTGGGGTTGGTGGACAAGTTTACAATCACTGGATATGTTGATAACATATCTTCTTATTATAAACAGATGGATTTATTTGTGTTTCCCACCGTGTGGGAACTAGAGGGATTCGGTCTTGTTCTAGTTGAGGCGATGTCACGAAAAATTCCGGTTATAGCAAGCAAGCTTGGGCCAGTTCCTGAAATAGTTCAGGATAAAGTAAGCGGTATTCTAGTTAAACCGGGTAGCAAAGAGGAACTCGCCTATGCCATAAACTATTTAATAGAGAATAAAGGAACAAGAGATCAGTTTGCTCGTGAAGGACAAAGAAGAGCAAGAAAGCTATACGATATTAATAGAATATCAAAAGAAGTCATCAAGGTTTTAGAAAATGCTGCATTATGAACAAAAAAGGTACTTCTAATCTTATTCTTGTAATCATTGTTTTGATAGGGGGTTTCCTGAGATTTGATAGGCTTTCAGCCCTTATGATGTTTATTGGTGATCAGTGGTGGTTTTATCTTTCAGCGCGAGATTTAATTCTAACAGGCAATATTCCACTTGTAGGAATAACTTCAAGCCACATATGGATCTATCAAGGCCCTCTTTAATTACCGTCAGGTGTCAAGCTAATACACCCGTCGGGTGGATTGAGGTTTGCGTACGAAATGCTGAGTCTGGTTTCACCAGTTCATATAAATAGTTGACTAGTTTTTTATTAGTATAGCAAGATTATTCGCTAAAAAAGGGAAAATTTTAGACAAAATTGCTTCTGTGAACGTAAATAGATTCCTTTTAGTGTCTATCATAAAATAACCTTTCCTTAAAATTCTTGCTCCCCCCCCCATTACC
>Ga0209541_10004931_pt1 | contig 23472 bp, 22 predicted proteins | sample RifCSPlowO2_01_FD_184027 | JGI IMG/M metagenome (GOLD analysis project Ga0209541, IMG submission 184027) | Groundwater microbial communities from Rifle, Colorado - Rifle CSP2_plank lowO2_0.1 (SPAdes) (version 2) | ecosystem: Environmental > Aquatic > Deep subsurface > Groundwater | place... | reverse complement strand
GAACTTCTCAATCTGCGCATCTGCGATCGCATCGGGACGGGCAGGCCGAAGGAACAGCCATTCCGTCTGCGCAAATACATGTCAATGGTGGACGAAGCGATGCGTGATCCGATCTCGGTCGCGATGCTGAAGTTGAACGGCTCGCGGCTCATCGAGATGGGACAGGAACCGGGACCGCGCATCGGCTGGATCCTGCACGCACTCCTCGAAGAAGTGCTCGACGACCCGAAGAAGAACACTGCCGAGTATTTGGAAGGCCGCGCGCGCGAACTTATGAAATTATCCGAGCCGGATCTGCAAACCCTCGGCGAGCAAGGAAAAGACAGGCGGACGAAAGAAGACGAAGCGGTAATCAAAGAATTGCGGAAGAAGCATCACGTTGATTAAACCAAAATGTAATGAGTGGGTATCACATGCGGTGAATCCCCGTAGATCTTACGTATTCAAAACGACAGCGAGTGTGATGTGTGTGTTTTGCGGTGTCTCGCAGGCCGACGGGCCGAGAGTCAGCGCTCCGCGAGCACGCGGAGACAGCGACCGCAAAATGCACACATCACCGAGCGACAAAGCCAAAAGGCCGCCCCCATGAGGGGCACGGGTCACTCTTTTTAAGGACCTGTACCCAGCCATGGAAGACGGCCTGGTTGTTCTGGATTCTATTTTGAAGATGTGTACGAAGGTACTTTGTCCAATAATTTTGGGCGCATTGCGCCACTTATGGTTTTAGTGTACCTGTACGATCTCTAGGGCGTAAGCCCTACATTGCAGTTCTTGCTTAAGAAGCAAGAGCGGAACCCTCGCTTAATTAGAAGTTCAGCAATGGTGACTCTAGAAAACGCAGAACGATATAAGGATCCAACGATCCCTAGTGAATAGGATACATGGCTATCGGACATTGTAAAGGACAGGGTGTGGATATCCTCGGTACCCCCTCCTCACTGCTCTGTCCTTTAGAATTTGGCTTATAAGCTCAATTCTATCGAAATCGGGCAGTGATCAGAACCATATACCGCGGGGTGTATCTGCGCCGATTTGAGGCACTTCTCCAGGGTTTTGCTCACGAATATGTAGTCAAGCCGCCATCCGACGTTGCGCGCCCGAGCGTTCGCAAAATGGCTCCACCACGTATAGTGCCCCTTTCCCTTGGTGAAATGCCTAAATGTATCCACAAAACCGGCCCGGATGAGAGTGTCGATGCCTTCTCGTTCCTCTTTCGTGAAACCGTGCTCGCCCTCATTTGCTTTCGGATTCGCCAAATCGTCCTCCGTGTGCGCCACATTGAGATCCCCACAGACGATGACCGGCTTTTTCTTCTGCAGTTCTTTGCAGTAGGCGAGAAAGGCCGGGTCCCAGTGCTTGTGACGCAGTGTAAGTCGGCTCAAATCGGGCTTCGCGTTCGGCGTGTAAACATTGACCACGAAAAAATCCTTGAATTCCGCCGAAATGACGCGCCCTTCGGCGTTTGGATCGCCATAGGTGTCTGCAAGCTTGTATTTCTTCAAGATGCTGTCGGGAAATCCGAGCATTACCGACACAGGTTTCACGTTCGTGAAAATGGCAGTACCGGCATACCCTTTCCGGCCCCCCGACGAGTTCCAATACTCTTCATAATCGGGTAGGTCGACTTCCGACTGATGCTGCTGCGCTTTCGTCTCCTGGAAGCAGGCAATATCGGGTTTCACTCTTTCGAGGAACGGCACGAGAGCGTCTTTCTTATGGACGCTCCGAATGCCGTTCACGTTCCACGAAACAATACGCATATGAGGAATGATAGCAGAAGACCCGCTCCTAGTGTCGCCGTTTCCCATGGAATGCCTTATGCACATCGCGCAGATGCTTGTCGGTCACATGCGTGTAGATCTGCGTCGTCGCGATGTTGGCGTGCCCGAGGAGTGCCTGCACGCTACGCAAATCGGCGCCATTCTCGAGGAGATCGGTTGCGAACGAGTGCCGTATCGTGTGCGGGCTCACGCGCCGCGTGATGCCCGCTTTGATCGCGTACTGTTTCACGATGCGCTCCACCGAGCGCGGCGTGAGGCGTGAAAGATCCTTGCCTTTGGCCGTTTTTCCGTATCCCACGAAGAGCGCGTCGCTCATGTCGCCGCGCTTCTTCAAGTATTCGGCAACCGCGCGCTTCGCCGAAGGGGAGAGGAAGACGACGCGTACCTTGTCGCCCTTGCCGCGCACCGAGAATTCATCGCGCGAGAGGTCGATGTCCTGATTAAGGTTGCATAGTTCGGAAACGCGCAGGCCGGTTGAAAAAAGAAGTTCTAGGATGGCGCGATCGCGCAGAGCGGTGAGAGAGTCGCCTGAGGGCGCTTTCATTAGTCTGTTCAGTTCATCGGCGGTGATGAGGTCGAGGTCGCGGCCACTGGTCTTTGCGAGCTCAATGCGCTCCGGATCGAGCGACATGACGTCGCGCTTGCGCAGGAATTTTAGGAACGCGCGCAGGGCGATGAGATGGTAGTTCTGCGTATTCTTTTTCATCGTTCCGGCGACGCCCTCTGAGCGGTTGAGATGGATGCGGAATTCGCGCACGAGTGGCTCTGTGATCTGCGAGGGGGAGGAGACCTTTGCATAAGAGAGGAAGCGCGACAGGTAGCGGTCATAGTTCTCGACCGTCTTCACGCTCCGCCCTTTTTCTATCTCGATGTATTCGAGGAATTGTGTCTTGAGGTGCTTCAAGTCGGAGGCCATGTGCAGATTATACGCCCAATATTGTGCGACGCTTTTGCGTCGCACAATATCATCTCGCATTATTTCAAATACTTTCTCTTTTTGAGTTTCTCGGGAAGATACGACTCTTTGTCGTACATCTCGTAGCCCTTGTGGTAGCCGAGCTCTTTCATTAATTTCGTTGGCGCGTTGCGGACACGCAGAGGTATCGGGAGGTTGCCGAATTTCTTCACGTCGTCAAGCGCGGCGAAGACGGCATCATATGAGCGGCGGTCTTTCTTGCACTGCGACAAGTACGCGACCCCGTGCGCGAGATTAATCGTCGCTTCGGGGTAGCCGATCTTATTCACCGCCTCGAAGACAGCGTTCGCCACAACGAGCGCCGTCGGCTGGGCTAGCCCGATGTCTTCGCTCGCGAAAATTACCATGCGCCGCGCTATGAATTTCGGGTCTTCTCCCGCGTCCACCATGCGCGCGAGGTAATAGAGCGCCGCATCCGATTGCGACGCGCGCATCGATTTTATGAACGCGCTGATGGTGTTGTAGTGCTCCTCGCCTTTCTTGTCGTAGCGAAGATGTTTTGATTGGATCGCTTCTTTGAGCGTTTCGGGAGTGATTTTCCCGTACAACTTTTCCGCAGTTTCAAGAACACCGATCGCTTGGCGCGCATCGCCCGCCGCCATTTGAACCAGCCAGTCGCTTGCCCCGTTAGAGATCCGCCTCTCGTCGGCAGTCCGCTTCGCGGACTTATCTTTAACGGGGCGGGCGGCTTTCTTCAGTGCTATATATGCTCGGTCAATAACTTCTTTCATTTCCAGTTCAGATAGTTCACTCAAAACGAACACGCGACAGCGCGAGAGGAGAGGCGATATCACTTCGAAGCTCGGGTTCTCCGTTGTGGCACCCACGAACGTTATGTCGCCTCGCTCGACGTACGGCAAAAGAAAATCCTGCTGAGCCTTGTTGAAGCGATGTATCTCGTCGATGAATAGGACCCGGGGCTTCCCGAACGGAAGCGCTCCCACTTTCTTGCCCGCCGGAGCATTGGCGGAGGCGGGGCTGACGATTCTTCTGATATCTTCTTTACCGGAATCCACCGCCGACAATTCGTAGAAATCAGCGCCGAGGGCATTCGCATAGATGCGCGCGAGCGTCGTCTTGCCGCATCCGGGCGGGCCCCACAGGATGAACGAGAATAGTTCTTTCTTTTCAATTGCGACGCGCAATGGCTTGTCTTTGCCGGTAAGGTGTTCCTGCCCGACAAATTCTTCGAGTTTTGTCGGCCGTATCCGAGAAGCAAGGGGCTCCATGGGGGAAGTATACGCCTCAGGCTTGTTATCCACACTTTTCAAACTTGCGGTTCGACCAGCAGGAGGTATCCTAGACTCATATGAATATAAAAAATGCGATTATCTGGATCGTTGTGGTTGTTGTCATCGGTTTCGCCGCGTATTATGCCTACAAGGCTTATACTGCCAACAAACTAAAGCAGGCGGACCCGACGGCTCAGCAAAGTGGCGACCAGGCGGCCGCTAATCCTGACCAAGTGCAGGGACAGGAAGTAACGGTGGGGACCGGAGCAGAAGCTAAGCCGGGAACAGTGGTTACTGTTGATTATGTCGGAAAGCTCACAGATGGAACCGTATTTGATACTTCCGTCGGTAAGCAGCCGCTTACGTTCACGCTCGGCGAGCAGGGAATAATCCCTGGCTTCCAGATCGGCGTCAATGGCATGAAGGTCGGCGGGGAACGCCTTCTCGCTATACCTCCCTCGTTGGGTTACGGAACACAACAGGTCGGCACTATACCGCCAAATTCAACCCTCGTTTTTGAGGTAAAACTGCTGAAAGTTGAAGAAGCTCCTGCCACTGCGCCAATTGCTCCGGCCATCCAGTGATTGACCGCGAGAACGCCGTTGCTGGCAACGATTTAGAGCCAAAAAAGGCCTAAATTGCTGTAAAACCTTGCGAAAAGAGCAGGAACATGATACTGTTTTGCGATGATTACGAAACGTAAAAAGGCGGCCGAAATGGCGAAAACCAGGCTCCACGATACCGATACCGGCTCGCCGCAGGTCCAGGTAGCGGTTTTGACCCGTCGTATCGAGGAGTTATCCGCCCATCTCAACAAGAATCACAAGGATAAGCATTCCCGCAGGGGGCTTTTGGGTCTCGTTGCGGACAGGCGCAAGCATTTAAAGTACCTCGAAACGACTAACCGGCGCGCCTACGGCACGCTTGTTAAGAAACTCGGGCTGAAGAAATAGTCTCTAGCCACTGGGGTGCGAGGTCCTTGAACACCCGTTTCTTTTTCATTTTTCGGAGCTATAATCAGCTTCGGTACATATTTTAATAAAGTATCGATATCTTTATCCAATTTCACTAGTGTCTAAACACTAGAGACTAACAATCTTTTATATGTCCATAGTAAAACATCCGGAACAGCGTGTAGGCGTTTTCATAGACACGCAGAACTTGTATCACAGCGCGAAGAACATTTACCACGCGCGCGTTAATTTCGGCAACGTCTTGAAAGATTCCGTAGCCGGGCGGCGCCTAATTCGTGCGCGCGCATACGTCGTAACCACCGAATCAGGCGAAGAAAAAGGGTTCTTCGAGGCGCTCGAGAAGATCGGCATTGAGACGCGCACCAAGGATCTTCAGATATTCTTCGGCGGAGCGAAAAAAGCTGATTGGGACGTGGGTCTCGCGGTCGACGCCATCACGGCCGCCCCGAATCTGGATACTGTTATTCTTTTTACCGGCGACGGCGATTTTATTCCGCTCGTTGAATATTTAAAGGTCCACGACGGCTGCCAGGTGGAAGTCGTCTCATTCGGGAAGAGCACTTCCGGCCGCCTCAAAGAAGTGGCAGACCACTTTTTAGACCTCGACTCCGATCCGCGCCGCTATCTTCTGAACTACCGTTCTGCAGGTGGACGGCGAACTGCCGCCCGCGACGTGAGCGTGTCTGCGGAACCGGACTCCATTGCCGAATAGTCCGACTCTGCTCATGAGGAAAGTCTGCGTATCTCTTTACGGGAAGACATGTAGGAGAGTGTGATAAGCGCCAGCCCAATGAGGCCGGTCAAGACTTCCGGCACATGTATGAAAATACCCAGGAGCATGGCGATAGCCAAGCCGAAGATCGCCCAGTGTGCTCCGTGTTCAAGATAGGGAAGCGTGTCAAGCGTTTTCGCGCGCACAAGCATGACCGTAAATGCGCGCACGAATAGAGCGCCTATGCCCAACCCTGCGATGATCGCCGGCAAATTGGAAGTGATAGCAAATGCCCCTACGACGCCGTCAAGCGAGAACGCCGAGTCCAGCACGTTTAGATAAACGAAAAGGGCGAGCCCGGCGCCCGCAATGCTCGCTTTCGCCTCCACTTGGAACGACTGCGCGATGCCTTCTATAAGAATGAACAGTACGGCGCCGAGAAGACCCGCAACGAGAAGCACCGCCGCTTCAGTCGGCAAGATGAACGCGCACAAAAGAAGCACGGACAGTACGACGGCTATCTCTATAGCTTCAATACCGCCCCAACGCGACATGTGCCGTTCTATCGCCTCTATCCAATGGACCGTTTTCCTGTCGTTGAAAAAATATTTGAGAGAGACGAGCAGCAAGAACGCGCTTCCGAAGGCGGCTATCGCGACATGCGCCTCGGCAAGGCGCGCCCCGTACTCGCTTGGCTCAAAGAACGCGAGAAGCGCCACGGAAAGAGGGGAGAGGCTCGCTGCCGCTGAAACTATAAGTATCGGCAGAACGAAACGCGTTCCGAAAACCGCTATCGGTATTCCCCAGACGAGAAAGCGCCTTTGCCAACGCTCATCCATGCGCGCAAGCACTTTTGCATTTACGACCGCGTTATCAAATGAGAGCGTCGTTTCAAGGATCGCGAGAAGGGCCACAAGAAAGAGCGTCTGAAAGCCGCCCCACAGGAACGCCAAGACACCTACTGCCACTGAGATGACGGTCGGAAAGATGAGGATTTTCATAATAATGCATCATCGTAGCATGTTATCCGCATTCCCACGCCTAGCATTGTAAAAATGCCGCATCAGGGTATACTATTCCATATTAATAAATAGCCGTGGTGCTTGGACAGGCAGTGCTGGCCGTACGGCTCGCTACTGAAGTCTAGGCATCACCAAAAAACAATGTTGAAGAAAGAATATTCCCTTGATATCGGGGGAAAGACCCTGACCGCCGAGTTCAACGACTGGGCGAACCAGGCGAATGGTTCCGTTCTCGTGAGATACGGATTGAGCGCGGTCCTTGCGACCGTCGTCATGGGCTCAAAGGAGTCGAACCTCGATTATTTCCCTCTATCTGTTGAATACGAGGAGAAATTCTATGCGGTCGGTGCGATTTTGGGCTCTCGTTTCATGCGGCGCGAAGGGCGTCCCAGCGATGAGGCGGTCCTTTCGGGCCGCATGGTGGACAGGACCATCAGGCCGCTTTTCCCGAAGGGCCTCAAGCGCGATGTCCAGGTCATCATTACGGTGCTTTCAATCGAAGATTACGACACGGACGTGCTCGCGATAAATGCGGCGTCATTAGCGCTCGCGACTTCCGATATCCCATGGGGAGGGCCCGCCTCCGCCGTGCGTATCGAGATCGGAACGGAGAGTAATTCTTTCATCGTGAATCCGACGTACAAAGAGCGCGAGGCGGAGGGAGTGAGAATGGACTTATTGGCCTGCGGCAAGGACGGCCTCATAAACATGATGGAGGTCGGGGCCTCGGAAGTTTCCGAGGATACCCTCGAGAAGGCGCTCACGCTTGCAAGCGAAGAGATAGAGAAGATCCAGGCATGGCAAAAGAAAATAGTAGCGGAAATCGGAAAGGGAAAGCAGGCATTCAATGCGCCGGCGACAACTCCGGAACTTGAAGCGGCGTTCAAAGAAGTCGTCGAACCGATGCTCGCGAAAGCGAACGGTCGACTTACGAAAGAAACGCTCGGTGAAATAAAATCCGTATGGATGAAGGATGGTTTGGAAAAACTCCCCGACACGGCTCCCGGCCGTCTTGATTCATATTGCGAAGAGCGCATTGATGAGTACGTGCACGATCTCGCGATCAAGGATGGAAAACGCGTTGACGGACGCGCGTTCGACGAGATACGCCCCTTGGAGGCGGCGGCCGGTGGACTTTCTCCCGTTATTCACGGAAGCGGGATTTTTTACCGCGGTGAAACGCACGTCCTTGCGGCCCTCACCCTGGGCGGTCCCGGAGACGCGCAACTTCTCGACACCATAGAATATCAGGATACGAAAAAGACGTTCATGCTCCACTATAATTTCCCTCCTTTCTCGGTGGGAGAAACGGGGCGCGTCGGCGGCTTCAATCGTCGCATGACAGGACACGGCGCGCTCGCGGAAAAAGCTCTGCGCGTCGTGCTTCCGCAAAAAGAGAAGTTCCCGTACACGATACGCATCGTTTCGGAGTGCCTCGCGTCCAACGGCTCGACTTCAATGGCGACCGTCTGCGCGGGGACGCTGGCTCTCATGGATGCAGGAGTCCCTATCTCGCGCCCGGTCGCGGGAATAGCGATGGGCATGATGTCGGACGCCAAAACAGGCGCTTATAAAGTGCTGACAGATATCCAGGGGCCGGAAGACCATCATGGCGACATGGATTTCAAAGTCGCCGGCACTTCAGAAGGTGTAACGGCGGTCCAGATGGACGTGAAAGTCGAAGGCGTGCCGCTCAAAGTTCTTAACGAAGCGTTCGCGCAGGCGAAGAAAGCGCGCACACAGATCCTAGGCGTCATCGAGGGCGCCATTGGGGCGCCCCGCCCGGACATAAGTCCGCGCGCGCCGAAGATATTGACGACAAAAGTGAAAGTGGACCAGATAGGATTGGTAATAGGCCCCGGCGGCAAGACCATAAATGGCATACGTGAACGAACTCTCTGCGACGACATAACTATCGAAGAAGACGGGACTATCTTCATCACGGGGAAGAACGGCACGGCCGACGCCGCTCTCAAAGAAATCACCGACCTCACGCGCGAATATATGGTGGGCGACAGGTTCGAGGGCCCCGTCGTGCGCATGCTCGACTTCGGCGCCTTCGTGAAGATCGGTCCGAACACCGACGGCTTGGTGCACGTATCCGAAGTCGCGCCTTTCCGCATAGAAAAAATCGGTGATGCGGTGGCAATAGGAGAAGTAGTCCCCGTCGTCATCAAGGAGATCGATGAGAAAGGGCGGTATAATCTCTCTATTAAGGCAGCCGATCCGGAGTTCGCCTCGCGCAAGGGGCTGAAGCCGGCACCGGGCGGCTTTAACGGAGACAATGACAGACGAACCAATCCACACGACCGACGCCGCCGCATCTAGCGGCGATGTATCGGGCGCAGCCGGAGGAAATCCTCTGCTCGCAGAACCGGTGCCCACTCTTATCCCTGAGCATAATGCGACGGACGCGCCTACGACGGTACCCGCGAGCACCGCGGCGTCTCCGAATGCAGGAACGCCTCCTGCCCCGGTGCAAGAACTCAAAGAATCTCCTGAATTGCCCGCAGAGAACGAAACCGTCTCAAAAAATGTGGAGGCGGCGGGTGAAGCGGGCAAGGCAGCTCCCGCGACACCTTCCATAAGCGGCGACAAGAAAATCGTAGATGACATCGCCGGTATTCTTGCGACTATAAAACTGCCGGAGCGGCGCTCTCCTCCCGCTTCAGAAGCGCCGCATGAAATTAAAAAAGGGCCTGTGACTTTTGATACCGCGCTAGGAGCCGATGTTGCAAAGAGCAGCGAGGAAAAAGTCGAGGTGGCAATGAGACCGAGTAATAGGACGGCGTCAAGCGCTCCCGTAGTCGAACAACCTGCGACACCTCCGGCATCCGAAACTCCGGGTCTGCCAAAAGAAACGCCAAAAGATATACGCGACACCGTAGCGCGGCTGCATACGCTCAAAGACGATCTGAAAGGAGTGGTGCAAGAAAAAAAGATATCTCTCGTACGCGCGGTAGCGCTTGAAGAAGAGAAGAGGCAGGGGCAGGGGCGCTTTGTGCATACCGAAACTCCGGCTCAGTCCGCCCATCAGTCGCGCAGGAAATTGATCATTGCCGTTGTCAGCGTGCTCCTTTTCATGTTCGGCGCCGCATTCTTTTACAGCATATACAACTTCATGCGAGGGAGCGCGGATTCCGGTATCTCGCCACAGGAACAACCGCTCATGTTCGCGGAAAGGACGATAGCGTTCTCTCTGGGAACACTCGCGGACATCGAAATAAAGCGCTCGCTCGCGCAAGCGCGGCAATCGAGCGGCTCTCTTGGTTCTATCACTCGCATAATACCGACAATCTCACAAGTTGATGCAAGCGGCACCTCGCGCGACCAACCCGCCGCAACCGAGACATTTCTCAATGCAATAGGCGCGCACGTAACGCCCGAGCTTACCCGCGCACTATCAGACAATTTCTTCCTCGGAATTCACGCGATAGATAAGAACGCGCCAGTTTTGATAATACCGGTCTCTTCCTACGAGCGCGCATTCGCAGGACTGCTCGCATGGGAACCGACGATGAATGAAGACCTGTCCCCGTTCTTCACTCCTGTCCCGTCGCAGACGATTGACGCAAGCGGTCTGTCGGTCCAGAGACAATTTCAGGATGCGGTTCTTTTTAATTATGACGTCCGTGCGCTGAGAGATGATTCCGGCGCCGTGGAATTGCTATACTCGTTCCCGACCCGCTCCGTTCTCATCATCGCGGAAAGCCCGAATTCATTCACTGAAATATTGAGCCGCCTGCGCGCAAGCCGCCAATTATAGTGAGGATGAATAACTAGCCACGTGAAGTATCGTCGTGTATTATGCCTCGCATGAATCCCGTTAGAAATCGCGGACGCGCGTGTATGAAATATTCCATTACATCCAAAGTTATCAACTCTAACAAAGTAGGGTGCCGACTTTATTAGTCCGCGTCCTATTTCTAACGGGATGAATAAGAACGATCTGAACACATTCAGGGCAGTGCTTGACGCCGAACGAGAGACGCTTGAGGAGGAGCTGGCTTCGCACGGACGCGCCACGCCCGAAACCGGGGACTGGCAGGGAACGACCGGTGGCTTGGAAGGCGAGGAGCCCGACCCGAACGACGCGGCGGACCAGATGGAAGAGCTGGCTACGAACGTGCCTCTCGTGGAAGAACTCGAAAAAAGACACAAGGAAATCACCCATGCGCTCCAGAAAATGGAAAATGGCTCTTACGGCGCGTGCGAGGTATGCGGCGAAGCGATATCGACCGAACGATTGCGAGCGAATCCTGCGGCACAGACGTGCATCGCGCACGCCCGGTAGTGAAAAGCGCTGTTTAGCGCTGCTCCGTCATAGGAGTTCGTAGTACAATATCTTCGTGACCAAAAAGCAGGCAATCGCCTCCGGCTTCGCGCGTGTGTTCGGCGCACAGCCCGCACTCCCGCACGCGCACATCGTCGCCGTCGAGAGCGACATCACTAAGGGACTGCATGCGTTCTCCATCGTGGGTCTCCCGGACAAATCGGTCGAGGAAGCGAAAGACCGCATCGCGTCGGCCATCAAGAACAGCGGGTTTGAATCGCCGAAAAGGAGCAACAAGAAAATAATAATCTCGCTGGCGCCGGCGACCTTGAAGAAAGAAGGCGGCGCGTTCGACCTCCCGATGGCGCTTTCGTTCATGCTCGCCTCCGAACAGGCGCGATTCAGTCCGGAGGGAAAACTTTTTGCCGGAGAATTGGCGCTCGACGGCACGATACGCGGCATTCTCGGCGCCCTTTCGATTGCTATCGCGGCGCGCGACGCCGGATTCACGGAGCTTTTCGTCCCGGAAGAGAATGTCGAGGAGGCCTCGCTCGTGGATGGCCTCTCTATATTCGGAGTGCGCACTCTGGAAGAAATACTTGCGCATCTCGCGGGCGACGCGAGAGATGCGCTTGCGCCTCATGCGCGCAGCGGACGAAAAAATAAGGGGGCGCAAGAGTACGAAGGGCCGATATTAGACGATATCCGCGGGCAGGAGAGTGCTAAGCGCGGATTGGAAATCGCCGCGGCTGGACGGCACAACATCGCGCTCTACGGCCCGCCGGGAACAGGCAAGACGATGCTCGCCCGCGCGGCGACCGCGCTTCTGCCGGAACTTTCTTTGGAGGAAACCATAGAGGTCACGACCATTCACTCGCTCGCGGGAGCATCGGGAGGCCGCGCCGTGGAGCATCCGCCGTTCCGCAGTCCTCATCACACCTCTTCATACGCGTCACTCATAGGCGGCGGCTCAAGCCCGCGGCCTGGAGAGGTAACGCTCGCACATCGCGGAGTTTTGTTCCTCGACGAATTCCCGGAGTTCCACCGCGACGTCGTGAACGCGCTGCGCGAGCCGCTCGAAGATAAGGTGGTCTCCATCTCGCGCGCAAAGGGCTCATCGGTTTTCCCCGCGAATTTTATGTTGATTGCCGCGCTCAATCCCTGCCCATGCGGATTTTGGGGAACCGCGCGTTGTGAATGCATGCCGCACCTCGTGGAAAAATACCGCCGGAAAATTTCCGGCCCCGTGGCCGACCGCATTGATATGTGGGTCTCGGTCGGCGACATCGCGCCTGAAGCTATGGCCATGAACAAGAGAAAACCTACCGGCGAATCGGAGGCGATGCGCAAAAGGATAGAAGCCGCGCGCGGGCGGCAGAGCGAGCGGTTCAAGGACGCGAAAAACGTGCGGACGAACGCCGATATGAAACCGAAGCAAATAGAAACACTCGCGCAACTCACGCAAAAAGCCGAGGCCGCGCTCATCGGTGCCGCCCGTTCGCTCAAGCTCTCGCCTCGCGGCTATCATCGCACCATCAAGCTCGCCCGCACCGTCGCCGACTTGGCCGAAAGCGAAACAATCGAGCCCTCGCACATGCTCGAAGCTCTCCAATACCGGGCGAGGGAGCTGTGATGCGCGCGCTAAGCGCCGAAGTCCGGTTCTCTTGAGCCGAGCCCCCACATAAAATCAAAGTACGCGCCGAGCGTATTCGAAAATTCTTTGCTTTCGATGATGAAACCGAAGTTTTCTTCCTTGGTGGAGACCATGGCGACTTTATTGTCGTATATCATTATCATAGCCGCATAGAAAACATTCGGCGGCAGATAGCGTACCTGTCGTTTGAGCTTCGGGTCTTCCATCCCGCGCTCATTCGTGTAGAGATCTCCCGACTTCGGATGAAGAACGCGCGTCATGATGCCGCGCGCGATGCGCTTTCTGATGAATTCCTTGATGAAAGCGTCGCCAACGGCTTCATTGTGCTGACGCACGCGTGCGATTTGCTTTATCTGTTTCGATTTGCACTCAAGAACGTCGTCGTAAATCTTCCTCACTCCCTCGCGTCCCTCGAAAAAAGCGATTTTCGGGCGCACGTGATGCGTAACGAATAACATAGACAGCTCTGGCAGGAGCTCGGCCACTCGTTTCTTCTTTGTTTCGAGCATGGATAGGATGATGGCCGGGTCCTGCGCCTCGTAGAGCTTCTTCTTTCCCTTGTAGCTGCTCTGCATCAGGCCCATCGCTACAAGCTCGTCTATTACTCCGTAGGCGGTCGTTCTTTTGATTTGCGCCGCGCGCGCGATTTCCGGCACTTTTGAAGGCCCGGCTTCCAAGCAGGCGATATACACGTCGACCTGCTTCTGGGTCAGCCCCGCATCAATAAGTGCCTTTTTGTACATATTTTTCGACAATTATCCTGTATCTAAAACGGCTTGTTTAGAGCCATATTCTCGATTCCACATCTAAATCATACACCGTTTAAGACAAATTTCAAAGAAATGGACAATAATATACGCAGACAGATCGAAATCGGTCTGAATAAAAAAGATAGCGAAAGCTATCGCGCCGCGAGTCGTAATACTCGCATTGCTCCTTCAATACAATTTGAAATTACATATTGACAAAATATCTAATTTCAAATTGTATCCAGGCTCTAACGATTTCGTTAGAGCCTGTTTACTTATTACACTGGGCCTAGGCTTGATATACTGCCAGTATGTCAGAATCTTCGGAAGGTGGCCTCAACAAACGCCGACCGGTGCGCGAGTCTGTGCCGAACGGAGAGACGTTTGAGGGAGTTCTTTCCAAGTGCAGTCCGGGACTCTTGAAACAAGCTAAGTGGCTTACAAGAAATCTTATGAATAGTACGGTGGTAGCGGAAGAACTCGTGCAAGAAACCCTTCTCAAAGCGTTAGAGAGTAGGGAGACATTCCAACTTGGCACGAATATGGGTGCTTGGACACGTAAGATCTTGAAGAATAAATTTAATAGTCATTTTCGTAAACCGCACTTGCGCCGAGAGGTTGGCGTTGAGGATGTTGAGAGTCTTATAGCTCGTGTTGAAAGCCCCGACAAAAATCCGGAATCTATATTAGCCACGCGCAGATTGCTGAACAAAACGCTAAAAGATATCGGGAGACTTCCTCTTCGCCAGAGACAGGCGCTAGAGCTAACAGCCGTGGGAAGTACGCCTGATGAAATCGCTGATGAAATGAGCTCAAATAAAAAGACGGTAAAGGCAAATGTATTTAGAGGACGTCAAACTCTCAGGGGTAAATTGTCGGGTGAAGATTTGGATGCAATCCGTTCATCTGGCACATAAATCCTGGCTATCATCCCCCCGCCAGCGACCAAGCGGAAACGATGACCGGGCGCGAGGGAGGCATGAACATTCTCACATTCTCAAGAACGTAAGAATGTGGTTTAAATAGAGAGATCACGCCCCTCATCCCCAAAATCTCCCCCGCCATCCTCTCCCGAGTTCAATAGCACGCTGTAATTCCGGCCTTCTTGACGACATTTAACCATTGTATATACTTCGGTTATATGAAAACTGTCATCAGCGTGAAGGTGGACAAGGATGTGCGCGACAAGGCCCGGAAGGTGGCGCAGAAAATAGGCGTGCCGCTCTCAATGGTCGTCAACTCGGGACTTCGGCAGTTCGCACAAGAGGAGCGTATCGTGTTCCAGACGGAAAAATCATACCGCATGAGCAAAAAACTTGAGAAAAAGCTTGCAAAAATTGATGCCGATATCAGAGCGGGACGAAATATGTCGCCAGGATTCACCGATACGAAAGAAATGGATCGGTACCTCGACGCGCTTAAATGATCGTCTACTTTCATAAGAATTTTGAAAAGCAGTTCGCTAAACTGCCGCAGAAAATACGCGCGCAGTTCAAGAAGCGCCGAGATGTCTTCCTGTCAGACCCGTATGACCCGCTCCTCAACAATCATGCATTGCAGGGACCACTCGAGGGGTATCGGAGCATAAATGTGACCGGGGACTTCCGAGCCATCTATAAACATCTGGCTGAAAAAGCTGTTGAATTCGTCGATATTGACACGCATCACAATCTCTTCGGCTCATGATTACCGCCGCCTCCGCAGAAATCATGCCCCTCATCCCCAAAATCTCCCCCGCCATGCTCTCCCGAGTTCTCTAGCATCCTATAATTCGTCAATCGAGTTTCTATTTTGAGGTGTATCACGAGCGCATGCCTACGTTTCTCTGGCCTCTTAAGAAGACACTCACCAGAGTTGTTCAGGGTTTCGGTGATCCATGGAGCGCAAACACAAAGAAGTTGCATACTGGTCTAGATATTCCCGCCGCCGCTGGCGAGAAAGTTGCGGCTGCTGCGAGCGGAACGGTTAGCAAAACCGGGGATCTAGGGAAAGATTGGGCACATTATGTTGTTTTGGAGCATGCGAGCAAAGATTATTGCACGTCATATCTGCACATTGACCCTATTGTGAGAGTTGGGCAGAAACTCCAGGTGGGAGATCTCGTTGGATGTGTTGCAAAGATTCCCGGCTCTCACCTGCACTTCAACGTATGGAAAGGCCAGGCAAACCAGTTGCTGACTCAACGCGGTGCACTCCCAACGACTGACAATGCTGGAAAAGTTGAGCCCACAACTGATCCTCCTTTCCCGAGCAATTTTCTTGATCCCTCTTCTTTTTCTTATCGATATTCTAACTCAACTCAGGAAACCGCGGAATCTCAAGGTCGCGTCTTCACTATCACACGAGATTTAGCGAAAGGAAGTTCAGGCCCCGATGTTAAGTTGCTACAACAAATTCTCAATAGCGACGCCTCCACGATAGTTGCCATATCGGGACTTGGATCTCCTGGCAATGAAAGTGAACTGTTCGGAGATCTAACAGAAAATGCCGTCCAACGGTTTCAGATCAAGTACTCGATTGCCTCAGCGGGTACTCCTGGGTTTGGTATTGTCGGCCCTAAAACCAGAGAGCAACTTAGGCAGATTTACCAGAGGAATTAATCTGGGTAGCCGGGAAGTTCGCATGAGAATAGAGGGTTGCAACCCTGACCTTTTCTTTTATACACCTGTCCATAAGCATTCTTGAGAACTTGCCGTATATAGACTATACTTTAACTGTGCTTGTTGGGCCGTCAGGCCTATCGACCAAGAAAGCGTGTCGAAAGCAAGCACGTCAAAAAACACCATATTTTGATGGTGTTTTTTGTTAATCTGCGACATTGCCCTTGGTATTCCTGACAATCTTGATATCTCGATAGTATTTAGTGCTCCATGCAGGTATCACACTGAGAAATTGCTTCTCTCCGGCTCCGACTTGTCTGACAACCACTTTGATTCGATACCCATTGATTATTGCCACAAAACCCCAATCTCTGATCTTCGTGTTGATTAATTGCTTTTTCTTATACTTCCATCCGATTACTTGGTCCAAATAATCCTCGTACTCCTGAACAGTGTTCGTCCGCTCCAGAAGTTGCCTTGCCTTGGTGAGAAGCTCAAAACGCATTATTTGTACGCGCGGATGACGTTCCTGCTTAGGAATCCGGTATATGAGGTGATTAAAACCTTCTGATGGAAAAGATACCTGTTGGTTTCCCAATGCGGGACACTTCACCGGTTTAAAAGAACCGTACAGTTTGCGGGCTTCCTCCTTGATTTCTATGTAGCGAAGCACTTCCTCGTCAGCTACTCTGGCTGTTGCATATTGTAGTTCTAATTCTTCATCTTGAGCATCCATGGAGACAAATATTATCACATACCGGATAATGTAACCTCGCTGGTCGTATCAACCACCCCGACCCCAAAGAAACTCTCCTCGGGGTGTGTCTGACGGAGACTAGCGAGCGCGGTAGCGCGAGGTGTGGTTGTCCGTTATCCCCACCAAACTTCCTGCTGACGTATTTTTGTTTCCGGAGTACTCAGTGCTTCTTTGACCACATTAAGAACACGCCCGCGATCGTATTGTTTGCATGAAAAAACATCTACGAGCGCTTCGTTATATTTCGTGAACGTATGAATCGATATATGCGAGAAATCGATAATAGCCAGCGCGCTAAGACCAGGATTTGACTGCACTCCTTCCGCAATAATCGGCCCTTCAAGGATCTTCATGTCGACTGCATCAGCAATCTTCTGCACGAGGTTGCGCATGGCCTCTCGGTCGCCGATACTCGCGCTGCGATTCTCGAAATCGAATATATTGTGAAAACGTTTACTGTGCATGATCGTGATTTAACTATACACCATGTCTTCGCTCTTCCTCTTCCCAACCAAAGTGAGCGGGGGCGGTGCTATTGCGGAGCCCCTGGAGGCGCGCGAGATTGGTCGACGCGAAGCGCCGTCGCGCGCTGAAGCTTAAGGGCGAATTCCGCTGGAGAATTCGCCCGGGCTCTGCAATAGCACCGCCTCCCGAATCAAATCCTCTCTTTCGACTCCGAAAAATACACCCGCCCCCTGGGGATTCCGAGAGACTTTAATCGCTTCACGACAAAATCCTGCATCGGCTTTTCGCCCTTGAACTCGATTTTCTTTTTTCCGTCGTAGACCGCCCACTTGCCGACCGCGCGCAGGACGTCGGTCTTGTTGAAAACGATGTGCGTGACGCCGTTCATGCGGATGGCGCGCTCCAAAGTTTGCATGTTCATCCAATTGCATTGGCGGCGGCGGCCGGTCGTCGAGCCGAACTCCTCGCCGATGTCGCCGATTTTGTCGAAGAGCGCACCTTTGGGCTGGAACTTCTTGCTGCCGACGTACGTTTCGTAGATTTTCGCAATGCCCCACACATCGCCGAGGGCGGAAGCGGGGAGGCCGTTCAAGAGCGCGCCCGCAACAGTGCAGTGGCTCGATGTCACGAACGGATAATCGCCCCAATCGATGTCGAGGCCGAATCCCTGCGCGCCTTCCGCAAGAATATGTACATTTTCCCTCGACTTCGCTCGGGACGTGCCGCCCCCATGCCACTCCTTGTAGAGATCGATGAGGTAGGGCTTGAGCGCGCGCACGTGCTCGGCACGCAATCCGGTGCGTCCGTACTTGTCGCGATACGCTGGGCCGTTGCCGCGGCCGGTCGTTCCGATCTTCTTGCCGTTCTCGCCGTCTTCTTTCTTGTGCGCCTCGGTGATGATGTGCGTGTTCTTCGCGATGAATATTTTTCCTTTCGTTGCGATGCCGCCGTCTTTGAGCATCTTCAATTCGCGGAAAAATTGAGCGGGGTCTAGGACGCAGCCGGAGCCGATGACGGAGCGCACGCCGAAAAATATCCCCGCCGGAATGTGGTGGGTGATGAACTTCTTTCCCTTATGAAAAATCGTGTGCCCCGCGTTGCATCCGCCGTTGTAGCGGAGGACATGCGAGTATTTCTTCGTCTTGCACAGAAAGTGCGCAACCTTGCCCTTTCCGCAATCTCCGTATTGGAGATCTACGATGACATCAATGTTTAACTTAGACACAGCTACCTTAATATAGCACTTTCGCGGCGGGGGACAAATTCTTAGGCCCTGCTTGCAAACTTCTGCAAGCAGGGCCTATCGCCGCCGATCCGAGATCTCTAGCACAGCGTGCCAGTCGGCCTGATGGACGAATCCTGGATCTTGGGCCGCGGAGGTTCTCCTTCCGCGACCGGATTGCGTCCAGCCAGAGCGGCGCTCAGCTGTCGCGTCACCGCGCTCGTCCTGGCGTCTGCCTTGGAGCGAAGCTCGCGTAGATCTGCTGCGGCGCTCATTGGCGTGCGCAGGTGTTCGAAAGAATGTTTCATGCTACCTCCAACAAAAAGTCGTCCCGCTCCTGACGCCTTTACGTCCTCAAAAGAGTGGGTCTATTTTCAGCATAGCACGCGAAAATATTTTTTGGAAAGGTGTCCGCAACCGTGGGGAATGACAAATTAATGCGACCCCGCCCAACACGAAGAAAGTTTTGTGTATTGGGCAAGGGTCTGGTGATTCACCTCCTTTCAGGTTGTTTTGCCAGCTGTTTGCTGCCGACGGTACAGTAGCACCTTTGGTGGCGGGGAACAAAAAGTGGGAGCCCCGGCACACATCCACGAACAGCGTGGTAGTGTGCCGGGGCATCGTTGGGCTAGCATGGCGTTTCCCCCTTTCGAAAATGGCTTGCCTCGCCGTCCTCTATTTCCCGCCCTACGGCGGTTTCCGTGACCTCATGGTCGCCCCTCCTTTCCTAGCGGTTTTTCCGCTAGCTAATAGTGCAACGACCTTTCTGGCGCTGCCAACCGCTAACGTAGCACGGGAAAGCGCTTTTTGTAAAGTGTGGTGTTTTGGATATTTAATATATAAAAGCAATACACCCCAGCCGGTCTTTACGGGTGGGGGTGTATTTTCGTGCAGTCGGAGACATTCAGCCCGAGACCCTGGCTCGCCCATTGGGCACGTCTTCTTTCTCGTCCGCACGCGCCCGGCGACCGAGGTCGAGCGCTGCAATTTCGTTGCGCGACGAGCCCTTTTGTTGACGACCCGCTTCCTTCCGCCTCTTCTGATCGTCGCGCTCAATTGCTACGCGACGACGGTCTCCAGATAAGCTTGGGAACCGCAGGTCCAGTGCCGGCGGAGGAACATGGCCGTCCAGAGCGGACCTTGCCAAACTCGGAAACTGCTCGGGGGCCGTGTCCGACCCATGGGCGGGTCGGGAATTCGGAGTTTCTTTCATGGTATCCTCTGGGTAGAATTGGAAACGCCGCTCTCTGACGGTACAAGCTGTCGAAGAGCTGCAGCCGCTATTATGACAGAGAGAAACTCCCTGTAAATGTCGTGACTTTGAACACTTGCAGTCCGCAAGATTCAAGAGAGCTGACGAATTAACAAGGCAAGGTGTCTCCAAAAATCGAACATCATACTATATTAATCTGGTTAGAACGGGTTGCGGGTACCCTGCCTGCCGGCAGGCAGGCGTTGCGGCTTAAAAAGGATTTCTAATTCCATTTCTAATCTCAAAGTGGACATGGGAGCCGGTTGCCTTGCCGGTGGCGCCCACATAGGCGATTACCTGGCCTTGGATGATACGCTCGCCTGCATAGACGATGACGCGCGACGCGTGACTGTAGAGCGTCTGCGAACCGTTGTCGTGCTGGATTACTACATAACTACCGTATCCGCCGTTCCATCCGCCTTCCTTCGCCACGATAACGTTGCCGCTTGCTGAAGCGAGGATAGGGGTGCCTATCGGCGCTCCGAGGTCGACTCCGTTGTACCCATGAATGCCCTGCGTGCGCGGGTAAAGACTTGAGAGCGGCCGCAAGTAATAACCAATCTGAGAAAGAGTGCCGATAGGACCCGCGTTGTACGTGGATCCCGAACTGGTTTGTGCGGGAGCTGAAACTACGCCATCTGGAATGATTATTTCATTTCCCACAGCGAGCACGGCGCCTTCGATACCGTTGAAGCTGGCGATTTCTCCTGCGTCGCCCCCGAAGCGCTTGGCGATAGAGGAGAGCGTGTCGCCTGCTTTCACCGTATACTTAACTCCCGTTACCGGAAGAATTGTGAGCGTTTGGCCGACCTGAAGAGCCGAACCGCGCGGGATATCGTTCGCCCAGAGAATCGTATTGGATGAAACGCCGAATAAATCGGCGACTTCCGAGAGCGTGTCGCCGGAACGCACTACATAGACGCTGATTGTCGGATTCTCCGGTTTCTCAATATCGGCAAGCGTGCCAGAAGGGCCTTCCTCGGGCATTAAGGCGGAGCCGTCAACTATGGTGATGTCGCCGCCGCCTCGCGCCGCAGTGGGGTCTATGTTCATTGCTGGCTTCAAAAGCTCCATCGTTTGAATGTTGCCAATCTCTGCGATAGTTTCATACTGTATTGCATTTATATTCAGTATTGAAGCCAAAAAATCACCGAAATCACTCAAAATGCTCGCTTTTGCCTGCGCGGGAAAGAAAGAGCCGACAAGGAGTAGGAGGGAAATGAGAGAAACCGCCGTACGCACGGTTTTGACCCCCCGATATGTCTCCTTGTGCACGGACTGCGAATCCGCCAAAGGATCGTTATTTTGAGCACTTATAAGCCGTCTTTAGCCGGTGGCAGAATAAGAATTCGGTCAAATTATGGCTCTATATCTTGCTTTAATGAAAGATATGCCACAAAGGGAAAAACGGTCATGCCACCGTGCCCTTTCACTCTACCTGCCTCATCTATCTAGTCAACGGGGTTTATATTCGGCGGGTGGATAGCGGGTTTGTCAACTTTTGGACTCGCCTGGCGTCGCTCTTCTGCCGTCGCTGTCTGTACGTGCTCGCACAGCGCTGCCTCTCGGCCCGTCGGCCTGCGAGACACGGCAGAAGAGCGACGCCCGAGCTCGCTGAGGCTGGAATAGAGTGGCATTTCGCCCAGATATATAGCCAAAAAATCCTCTTGGTTCGGTTATGAGAAAAATTCTGCGTGTTATAGTGCCTCAGTGGAATACCTAAAAGGCCTGAATGAGCGCCAAAAAGAGGCGGTTTTGCATACCGATGGGCCCCTTTTGATAGTCGCAGGGGCGGGAGCTGGAAAGACGAAGACCATTACCCACCGGATAGCCCACCTGATAGAGAGCGGAGTTGCTCCGCGCTCCATCCTTGCAGTGACTTTCACTAATAAGGCTGCGGGAGAGATGCGGGAGCGAGTGCAGGCCCTGCTTAATGGGAAAACTGGCGGGCTTCCGCTAGTCGCCACTTTTCATTCTCTCGGCGTGCGGCTTTTGCGCGAATTCTACGAGCGCGCCATGATATCGCGGGGTTTTTCCATCTGGGACAGGGACGACAGCACCCGTTCTATCAAAAAATCGCTCGAGAAACTCGGTCTGGACTGGAAGCCGGGAGCGACGCTTTCCCTCATATCGCGGGAGAAGGGCGACGGGATATCTGTCGATGAGTATGAGAAGCGCGCCCGCACGTTCCGCGAGCGCGCCGTGGTGCAAGTGTGGCGGCTCTACGAATCCGCGCTCGCGGAAGAAGACGCGCTTGATTTCGACGACCTGCTTCTTCGCACGCAGAACCTGCTTAGAAACTCGCCCGAGACATTGAAGCTCCTGCAGGACCGGTGGTCGCACATCACCATCGATGAATACCAGGACACGAACAAGTCGCAGTATGAGATAGCGCGGCTGCTCACAGGCGAGCGGAAAAATATCTGCGTGGTAGGCGATGTGGACCAGAACGTGTACTCGTGGCGGGGCGCCGACATAGGACATCTTCTCTCGTTCGAGAAAACTTTTCCTGGGACGAAGGTCGTCCTTCTCGAAGAAAACTACCGAAGCTCGAGTACGATACTCGCGGCGGCGAACGCGGTCATCGAAAAGAACGTGCGCCGGCCCGCGAAGCATCTTTTCACCCTGAACCCGGCGGGCGAGCCGCTCTCGCTTTACGGCGCGCAGACGGAAACGGACGAGGCGTGGTTCGTCGCGACGACCGCGCAGGCCTTGATGGAGAAAGGCATGCCCGGAGGCGAGATAGCAGTTCTGTACCGAGAAAATTTCCAATCACGCGCGATAGAGGAGGCGCTTCTTTCGTTCGGGCTCCCGTATCGCGTGCTCGGCACGCGATTTTTCGAGCGCAAGGAAGTGAAAGATGCTCTCTCATACCTACGCGCGGCGCTTAATCCCAAAAGCAAGATAAACCTCGCGCGCATCGCGGGCGTTCCGCCCCGCGGAATCGGCGCCGTGACGCTTGCGAGAATGATGAGCGGCGCAGTGGGCGAACTTGCGCCCGCGGCGCGCGTGAAAGTGAACGCGTTCCGACAGACGCTCCTGCACATAGGTGGCGCGCTTGCGACTTTGCCAGCGTCAGATGCCGTGCGTTTTGCAGTGGAAGAGAGCGGAATGGAAAAAATGTTCAAGGGAGATGCTGAAACGGGACATGAACGTCTGGAGAACATCCGGGAGCTCGTGAATCTCGCGACTCGCTATGATTTCGCTGCACCTCCCGAGGGAATAGAGCGTCTGCTCGAAGAAGCGGCGCTTATGAGCGACCAGGATTCTCTTGATAAGGAGGACGGAGGGATATCTTTGATGACGGCGCATGCGTCAAAGGGTCTTGAATTCGACGCCGTGTTCGTCACAGGGCTTGAGCAGGGACTGTTTCCCTCAGTGCGAGAAGATGAAAAGAAGGACCCCGAAGAAGAGCGGCGGCTTTTTTATGTCGCGGTCACTCGCGCGCGCAAGCGGCTCTTCCTGTCCTTCGCGAACGAACGGATGAAATACGGCTCGCGCGAGCACACCATACCGTCGGAATTCCTGGAGGACATCGACCCGCGGCTTATTTCATTCGCTACGCCCGAAGCGACCCAAAGCGAGTGGATAATCAGATGATTATGAGGACCGGAGCTCGCCCCATCACCAACCTTGGCATGATTTCGCGGAAGCAGTTTAGAAGAATCAACAAATCAGATACGGAACACTTTTCGATTTCTAGAAACATATATGAGGCGAAATAGACGCAATGCCAAAGTTGGTGTGGGGGCAAGGCTTGGACAGCATTTTCTTAAAGCCCCGTGGGCTGCGCGCGCGCTAGC
>Ga0209541_10004930_pt1 | contig 23472 bp, 27 predicted proteins | sample RifCSPlowO2_01_FD_184027 | JGI IMG/M metagenome (GOLD analysis project Ga0209541, IMG submission 184027) | Groundwater microbial communities from Rifle, Colorado - Rifle CSP2_plank lowO2_0.1 (SPAdes) (version 2) | ecosystem: Environmental > Aquatic > Deep subsurface > Groundwater | place... | reverse complement strand
TCCCTCATTTTTCTTGCGTATAGTCTCGATAAGCTTTGGTCGGGTTAATTTCATATCCCCTAAAAGCTTGTCGTAGGGAAATAGTTTCGGGATAACACAGAAAATTTAAAGAATAATTACTTTAAAAAGCCTCAGTTACAATTAAACTTTAAGGAATCTATATAAACGAGCGGCGGTGGTGTTATCTTATGAACTACTTTTTAATTATTCGTGGCCCTTTAGCTTCTGGAAAGTCAACAATCTCTCGTAAACTCTGTAATTTACTGAATGCTGAGCAGATTTCTATTGATACAATTCTCGATGAGCATAATCTGGCTAAAGACAGAGAAGAAGGTTACATTTCTCAAAAAAACTTCAAAAAAGCAAACGAAATCGTCGTTCCAATAATAAAAAAATTATTAGACAAAGGAAAAGTAGTAATCATTGATGGAAATTTCTATTGGAAATCTCAAATTGACGATCTTATTGAAAAATTAAAGAAATATCGGCATTTTATTTTCACTTTAAATGCTTCTGTTGAAATTTGCATCGACAGAGACGTTGAACGGGGAAAAACACATGGAGAGGAAGCTGTACGAGTAGTTCATAAAAAATCAACAGAGTTGATTTATGGAAATGTAATAGACATAACGCAACCGCTAGATAAAGCTATTAAACAGATACTCTCTTTTTTACCCCAGAATTAACTTCTTCATCACTTCGTTCCTCAGACCTCTCTAAGTATTCAAAAGCGACTACCACAGTTTATCCCCATCCTAGCTTAAAGAATTTGCTGGGTCTTGGCCCGATTTGCCCTTGGTAGTGTGATCCTATTTCAATTCCATAGATCTTATCCGGTAAGTCATTACGGAAGACATCAATCTTTGATGCAGGCATGCCGTCTTCTAAAGTCATTCCTGATATTTCATCGGAGCGGATTTCAAATACCAAATCGCCATGAAAACCGCTGTCAATAAATCCAGCAAAATGTACAGGTCCAGATAAGCCAACATGCGAGTAAGCTTTTACTTCCCCGCTTAGATGTGAAGGAAACTTCAAAATTTCTTTTGAAGCAAAAAGATAGTGTTCGCCTTTGAGAAGCCGCAAAGGTTTGTCATCTCTAAAAGTTGGTTCAAAATAATGTTCTACTTCGTATTCACCAATTTTTTGCAAATTAATAGGGTTTGGATTATGACGGGCCCGCAGAGCAATAACGCCTTTACTATTATTTCCTGATAAATCTAAATGAATTTGCAAGCCATCGGTTACAAATGGCTCTGCCGGGAGCAAGGTTCCATTGTTTCCTCTCCAGTAAAGGAGGGGATTTTTCTGGAATTCGCTCATGATTTCTGAAGGGGTTAGCTGAGAATCATGTCCTTGAAAGAAGCGGAGCTGATTAAACGTTAATCCAGGGTACACAATAAGGTTGAACGTAAGAGGTTGCACGAGAAGCCAGACATTTAATTCTGTTTCAGATTTATATTGGGCGTTTATTTCATCAAAACAAGGGTTGTAATCGGCTAACATGCGGCAGTTTAAGAACAGACGGCCGATGCTGCTTTTCGTCGAAGATTTAATATATTCTTTCTTGTGCATGATGATTCTTTCCCGCGTTGGGAAAAGATAGGTAAATCCTTTCTTAATTTCAAAGCCATTAGTAATATCAACGCGGTATCTTTGCCGTTCAGGAATCTCCAAAAGCGTTTTGTAAATGCTTTTTTCTTTTTGGGGACGGAAAAGGCCTTGGGATTCTGTGTCGAGAATGAATACTTCATTATTAATAGTAGGCTCAAAAGAATTGGGCTGGATTTGCTTTTCTTCAATAGAAGGACCGATAATTTTTCCATTTTTTATCCATTCTTTTATTTTTGTTGATGAGAGACATATTCCCCTTTTTTCCATGAATTTTCCGCAACTGCGGTAGTTTAAATAAATTTAGATGGTGGAATAAAGAAATGTGTCGAAATGTATTTAAAATGATGAAAAGGCGGGAAAGAAATGTATGAGTCAGATAGGGATAAGTCAAAAGATGGTAAAGATAAAATTAATCCTTTTATTTTAACTGCTCGGCCTTCTCTTGTTTTACGTGCAACACAAATGGGTCTAACTGTTGGTGATTTTTGTAGTAATTTAGAACGTGTTAACAGCAATTTAGAAGCCTATTTTAACCCTAAAGAAATTAGTATAACTTATGACTTGACTTCTTCGCTTAATGGCTATCATTGGTGTAGTGAACAGAAAGTTCCATTTAAAGATTTAGATAATATTCTTTTTGGAGAAACGATAAGTAATGCGCCTCTTGGTCTTGGTTCTAGAGTTGATTTTCGCGTTGACGACATGGGTAAAGTAACGGTAGAATATGAAAAATACGAAAAGCCTTCTTGGTGGTTGAATAGAGACAAGCTAACTCTGAGAGAGCATGGAAAAAGGGTTGCTAAAGTAGTTGTGCCCGGTTTAGTAACGGGAAGTGTTTGGTGGGCTATTGGTGGATTTATTTTTGCGTCAGCGACTATGGCTTTAGCATATGGTGCTACATATTTGGCTACAAGAGAGCCATGTTTTGCCGTCACATTGAAAGGCGAATTTAATGTTCCTCGTTCTTTACCAACAGAAGAAATTAGACGTTTAGCGGAAGGAATTGATGTTTTTATAGAAGAAACATCTGAAGCGGCTAATTATGAAACTCCTTTTAAATTGTTAGCGAAAAGATGGGGATCACAAAGTCCTGCGTCCAGGAGTTTGAGAAAAAGAGATCGTATCCCTGCGGATGATAGTGAAGAACCTACAGGACTTTGAGAAGTTTAGTTCTTGCTTTCTCTCCAGAAATTATTATAACTTGCAGTTTTAGCTCTTTCTTAAAAAATCGTATCAGTTCCCCATTCGCTTTTCCTTTCTCTAGAGGAGCTTTCACATAAACTTTAAGAAGCTCATTTTCTTCTTTTATTTTGTTTTGAGAAGAATTAGGACTAATTTTTACCTTGATGATGTTATTGAAAATATGTTTATGTAAATCCATATTAAAAATAATATTCCTTAGACTTAAAAATCTTTGTTTTCACCTTCATCTCTTTGGATAACAATAAAGCTTTAAAAGTTCTCCTCATTTGAGGTAGTGGAGGGGGATAATGTTGAGTAGAGAAAACTATGGATCAGATTAAAATTACACTGGAAACTCTGTACGATATTCTCCGTAATGAGAAAAAGCGTGAAGATTTACAGAAACTGGAATCAACATTCTTTGTTGATGTTGTAGGTTACCTTCGGGAAAAGCAAGCCCTCTTAGAGAATAAAAAAACTGATGAGAGTATCTTTGCTGCAGGTGAAAAAGATAAGTTAGAGTATGAATTGCGAAGCATTCGTCGCATTTTAAAAGAAATTTACGAAAAGAGAGAGAAAAAGATTATTGATATTGTTATAAATAAAAGTAGAACGAAATCAGATCTTATTGATACCAGTGCGATGCTCATTGAAGAAAAGGAATTCTATCAAGAATTGTTGACTACTTTGGATGTGTATCGAAGAGGTGTTTTGCTGACAATGTTTAAAGGAGAACTTCCTTTGTTGATGGATCTGGCAAGAAAAGAGTCTTCTGTTTCTGATACAAAATTACCTTCCATCAAAGAAACTGTGGAGGTTTTATCACCCGCAAAACCTGTTGAAACCCCTTCCCTGACACGGGTACGTTTCATCCATCCCATGCCTAGTTTTGTCTGGAAAGACATGAAAGTGTATGGTCCTTATGACCTTGGCGAGGAAATTGAGATCTTTCCTGAAGTAGCAGAATTACTGGTAAAAAAGAAAAGAGCGGTGAAAGTTTGATTCTGTATGTTATTTCTCGTTGATAAACTATATAAAATAGCAGCTTCAAGTAACTGGTATGAACTTCCTTACAAAAATCATTACCGCAGATAATACGGAAACATTTCTGAACACCAAAGTCAAAGAAAGCTATCATTCCCAGACAGGAGCAGTTGAAGAAGCTCTCAAAAAATACGCCCTTCCTTGTAAAATTAAAGAATTAGCAAAAACAGGAAAAATAAAAATCCTTGACATTTGTTTTGGTCTGGGTTATAATTCCGCTATGGCTATTGATGTTGCTTTAGCCGAAAATCATCATTGTGAGATTGAAGTTGTAGGCTTAGAATATGATCCTACGATTATCGAAAAGATACAAGAAGTGAGCCCTCCCATTCACTTCTTCCAACATTATAAAAAATTAACCCTTTCTTCTCTTTCCTTTCAGGAAGGAAAGATCATCGTAAACGTTATTCTTGGCGATGCGCGGGAAACAATTAAACAGCTTCCAGACCATTATTTTGATGCCGTGTTTTTCGATCCTTTTTCTCCGAAAACGTCGCCGCAAATGTGGCAAGTACCGTTTTTTGAACAAGCTTTCCGAACAATGAAAAATACGGCTATTTTAGCTACCTATTCTTGCGCGAGAATGGTGCGGGACAATATGAGTACGGCAGGATTATTATATGATAATGGCCCCCTTGTTGGCAGGAGAGGACCAGGAACGATTGCCACGAAATGGAAGAATGAAGATAAAATAAATCCCTAGTTCTTAGAATTTCTAGTTCTTAAATAGTTTACTCCTTCCCTTTATTCCTTCCCCTTCCTTTCACGACTTTAAATCTTTCTAACACCTTCTCTGCTTCCGGGTTGCTTTCTTTATATCCTTCAATGACTTTTCCAAAAACTTCAGGATACAAATTATAATGCGTGCTTTCTAAGGATCTGTCCAGCAAGAACAAATCAACCGCTTTATCCTCCACTTTGTCAGAAAAAAATGACAATCCAAAATCGATAAACGTAACTTCTCCTGTTTTTTGATGTTCAATAAAATTAGAAGTTGTTAAATCTCCATGGATAATATCTTTGATGTGAAGTCTTCCCACTTTTTCGCCGATTTCTTTTGCGAGTCGGGAAGGGTTTTCCTTGGTCTGAAGAATCTCTTTCACTCTTTTTCCAGGAATAAAGTCCATCGTAATGGACATTCTTGAATCAGAAAAATCTTGGAGATGCGGTGCAGGAAAGTTCATTTCTTCTAATTTTCCCAGAATCTTGGCTTCTCGCCGTGTTCTAAATTTTCGTAAGGATTCATCTAAATAGGAATGCCGATATCTCTTGCTGAAGCGTTCTTTGATAACTTGATCGTTATCTTTGTACAAAATCGCTTCTGCGCCTTGGGCAATAGGTTTCATATGTTTATAACTTAATATCGTAAATATACTCTTTTATCTATCCTAGGTCTATCCTATTTCTCCTATATCTATTTAGATCTTTCCTAAAATTGCGTCAATTTTCTGTTTCAATACTGGTTTTGGTGAAAAGCCGATAATCCGATCTGCTTCTTCTCCGTTGCGGAAAATGACCAGACAAGGAATTCCCGAGATGTCATGGGCAGCAGCTAAATCAGGATAATGCTCCGTATCTAATTTGGCAAATTTCAAGCGCCCTTTATAGTCACTGCTTACCTCTTCGAGAACCGGGGCAAGCATTCGACATGGACCGCACCATTCAGCCCAAAAATCAACCAGTACGGGAATATTTGACTGCAACACTTCCTTTTCAAAGGTTTCTTCTGTCACTTCAAACACCATTAGTATCAACCTCCACTTAAAGTTGAGATAAAGTCGATATTTTTAAAGGCTGTGGAAGTTTTTGTATTTAATTACTTGGACTCAGAGAAAACCTTTATAAAAGATGGAACCATTCTTCCTCAGAAGATGGTGATTGGAAAAAAAGAGTGTTGGTTGGTTTTACTGTTATTTCTCGTTCCTCTTGTTAGAGCAGAGGAAAAAGATTGTGTCTATTATTTTTATGGGAAAGATTGCCGAGAGTGTAAAGAAGTTGATTCTTATTTAACAAAACTCCAAGCGAAGTATCCTTCTTTAAATCTGCAAAAATTCGAAGTTTATTATCATAAAGAAAATTATTTGTCGTTAGAGAAATTTTTAAAGAGTTATAATGTTCCAGAAGAGGCGCAGGGTGTGCCAGCGGTATTTATTGGCAAGAGCTATTTTACAACTCCTCAAGCCATTATCGATTTTTTAGAAGAGAGAATTAAAGATAACGCCGGCGCGGCCTGTCCTGCCATTGAAAACGTTGCCAGCGTCGGGGTTGTCGGAGCTAATGAACCTTATAATGTCTTAGAAACGTTAACTTTCTCTCGAACTACGGGAAACGCGATAATTCATACCAGTAATGCGGCAATGATCGCGGTGGTCTTGCTGTTGCTTTCCTTTCTTGTTGCGGTGAGAAACAAGCAGGAAGTTGCAAAGCGGGGGTTTATTTTTATTAGTGGGATTTTTATAGCGTACGTCCTTTTCTCAGTTGGATTTTTTTCCTGGTTTCAAACTTCTTCTGCGACGAGTCTTTTTTATAAAACGATGGGTCTGCTGGCAATGATTATTGGTGCGGTCCGTATCCGCGGGTTTTTTAATAGCTGGGAAGAGCTCTTTGGCATTTTGAATGAAAAATGGCAGCGCTTTTTGCTCATCTTCCGCTTGTACTTAATTTCGCCGCTCAGTTTTCTTTTTTTAGGCTTTCTGGGGGGCCTTCTTACTTTAGGTAAAACGAGTAACGTTTTTATCACTTTGCGTGGTGTTTTGTTAGGAAATTTCCAAGCAGCTGCCGTGCCTTTATTATTTTACTATCTTTTTATTTTGCTCTTGCCACAGATACTTATTGTCCTTATTCTCTTTCGAATCGTTATGAAGATAGAAGGACATGCCCATAAGAAAAGTGAGGAAGGATTTTCCTGGAAAGATGCAGAAAAGAAAAGACAAGCTTGGTGGAAACATCACTGGAAACTGCTTAATTTTGTAGTAGGGTGGGTTTTATTTGTAATGGGAATGTTAGTGCTATTTTTGTAAAAAGTTTTTTAAGTTGGTGATATATACTTAATTTGGGATGAACACGACTCATATTTCCGACTATCAGTTAAGAGGAGTTAGTTTATGCGCAATTGTTAAAGATGAATTACAGAATCCTGCTGGCGGAGTTGTGGATTTTGTCACTTTAGTTTTACCATTTGTCGATGCGGCGGTTATTGTTGATACCGGATCGACTGACGGCACGGAGGAAGCTCTTCGACAGGTAGCTTCTCGTTGCAGCAAACTTTCACTTTACACTCGTCCTTTTGATAACTTTGCTCATTCTCGAAACTTTGCTTTATCAAAAGTTGCAACAGAATATGCTTTAATCCTAGATGCTGACGAACGTCTTTATCCTGAAGATTTTAAGGAATTAAAAAGAACTATGAAAGCTTTCCCTTCTACTAGGTACTCTTTTGATTTTGAGATTATTGATCAGCCCGGTGAGCATGTAAGTTATAATACTTCTTCTATGAGATTATTTAAAGTGACTCCTTATACTCGTTATGAAGGAAAGGCCCTTGAAAATTTTAATTGTAGCCATTGGGAATGGATGACGCTAGAAGTAAATACAAGAGTAAAAATAAAACATTATAATCCTGCTGCTGAAGTACGAAAGCAGAAAGATAATTTTTATAAGAGATTACGGCGAGAAAGAAAGACCATTTTCCGTTGAAAATGGTGCGAATGTAGGGTTTCTTATTAGCTCCTTATTAATTAGCGACATAAATTTGTTATGATCACTCTATGCCAAAAGACCTCTTCTAGTGGGTTGTTCACTTCTTTTTTTTTAATTATATACATTAGAAATAATTTACTTTCGTCGTGAACTATATTTCAGATATGTTTAAATACTTCTTCCTACTTTTCAAATAGTCTATAAAGAGGATGGGAGATGTTATACATTCATAAGTTAAATCAATTGACACCGAAAAGTGCTGATCTCGAAAGTGTCTATCTTATTCGAGATCTTAAAAATAAGGTTTCCTATCCTTTACAAGAGAAACAATTGATATCTTTCTTCCAAGATTTTTTTATCTCTGCCACGGATCAAAATCTTGTTGAGCAAGCCCTCTTGCTCATCCCTTCTACTATTGAAAAAATTGAACGCGTTTTATCTGAAAAAAATCCTTTGCATGAGCCTTTTAACTTACAAAGATCAATTCAAATCTTAACAGAATTACCTTCAGCCATCACGAATAACTTATTATACTTAGGGGAGATCTCAATTTGGCAACAAGGACCCTTTGTGCCAGAGATGCTCAATTTATTAAACATAATCCCACACTTGAAAACCAAAGATGAGAAAGTAGCTCATAACGATCGTTTGAATAAGCCTTTTCAAACTATTTTACGAAACACTGAATTTACTTTTCGCAGTAATGATATCATAAATGAAGGACACGTTAATGCCATACAAGGATTGCATGAAAGTATGTTAAAAGGATTCTTTTTTCATTACACTCTGGAAGAAGAATTGAAGAAGCTCGACTTTCAAGGAATTAAGAAACGTTTGCCAGTTGCTGAAATAGCTGACGTTGAAGAGATAGAGAAAAATATTGAGAATATTAATAAAGGAGTAAAAAGGGCTTATGAAGTTAATATGAGGATGGTTAACAAAGCTGTAGTTTTATATGCCTGTGTCAAATGGCTTCATCAAGGGCCTTAGAAAGAAAATTTGTAAGGATTATAAATTCAACTCTGTTTAATTTTTATCCCATTTGCTCTACATTATTAAACTTAAACACCGTTTTTTTTCCATATACCGCAATTCCTAATTGAAAATATTTTCTCCCTCTGGCATCTTGGTCATGCCATCGCTGAAATAGTTCTTCATATCCTAGAAAAGTTCGCTTAAATGAAAAAGGATCTTCAAAATAAAGTTTTTTTTGGTCATACCCTATAGCCACAACATAATGGCCGTCCTGCCAGTGTTTTCCCCAATTTAGAACCTTTTTCCCACTCCAAGCTTGTAAATCTAAGATTACAGGAATATTCCTATCCAGAAATTTTTTTACTTCCGAAATTTCCATTTTTCTGGCTTGATATTTTAATCCCTGCTTTTTAAGAACTTTGAGAATACCGGAAAGAGAAGTACCATCTCTCTTAGATGTTCCTGCTATTTTCATAATGTGGTCCTTTCTGATATGTATTCCATAATAAGCTAACACTGCTTGGACTACCGTTGCGCCGCAGTCATAATCATAGGTTTGCCGTAGATTGGGAAAAGTCAAAAACCTCAAGTTCAAGCTCAGATATCTACTCCGACATATAAAGTTTTCTTTAGTTACAACTAAGTCGTTACTAGAAAGGGGAAGGACTGTAAAACTCCTAAAAACTGCTTTGTGATAACTTTTACCTTCTCCATCCCCCAAACCTTCTTCCTCTGTTAAAGTCTCTTTTAAAAGCAAACTGATGCCTAGACTGTGTTTCAAATCTTAATTTTGGAAAACTGGTTATATTCTTCTCTTCAACATCCACTCTATATTTTCTTAAGATAGCTTCAAAGGCATCGTAATCTTGCTGAGAAAGTAAGGTTATGGCCTTTCCTGACTCCCCAGCTCGGGCCGTTCTTCCAACTCGATGGATGTATTCCTGAGGGTCTTGGGCAAGATCATAGTTGAAAATATGAGTTATATCCTTGATGTCTAAACCTCGCGCTGCTACGGAAGAGGCAACGAGATATCTCATCTTGCCTTCATTAAATCTCTGGATAACAAAAAGTCTCTTATTTTGCCGCATTTTACCGTGAATCATCTCTGATTTGATTCCCTGCAAACGTAAGTTCTTATTAAGAAGTTCTACCGTCGACCTTTTTGAGCAAAAAATGATCGCCCTTTCTACAGGTTCCGTTTTTAAAAGGTGCACTAATAGAGAAAATTTTTCTTGATGCTGGACATTATAGTAGTATTGTTGCAGTAAATCTTTCTCTACATATAATTCATCTTCAGCCACAACGGCGTTTCTCATGTATTTGTTTTTAAGGTAATCAATTTCATGAGAAATGGTAGCCCCAAAAAGAAGAATCTGTCTTCCATGAGGGGTGGCAGAAAGAATTCTTTCCACATCTTCTATTAAACCCATTTCTACCATTTTATCAGCTTCATCTAAGACAAAAATTTGTACTTGGGAAAGATTCAAATTACCATTTGACAAGTGGTCTAATGTTCTTCCCGGTGTTCCTACAACAATCTCCGCACGGGCAATATTTCTCACTTGCTGATCAAAAGAGACGCCTCCAAAAATGGTAGCTATGGATAGATTAAGTCGTCTTCCCCATTTTCTCAATTCTCCTGAAATTTGATTTGCAAGTTCTCTTGTTGGGGCAAGAACTAGGCTTTGCACTCCTTTCTTAGGAGACACTTTTTCTAATATGGGCACACCAAAAGAGGCCGTTTTTCCTGAACCTGTTCTAGAAATACCGATAACGTTTTTTCCTTCCTGGATTAAAGGAATAGTCTTCGTTTGAATTGCAGTGGGATTGACAATTCCTTCCTCCCGTAACGCTTCGATAATCTCTGATCTTACATTTAATACTTCGAAACTCATTTTATTTCCTCATAAATGATTTTATAATTTTAGCTGTCTAGTTAAACTTTAATTTATACTAGCTTGTATTGAAACAGAATTAGTAACCAATGATATTTTTCTCATTAACTATCTGTCTCGGCCAAATTATACTTATCTCTAATACGGGCTCTATTTATAAAGTTTTCTTAAGTTTTCGAATAAAGTTTACAAAGACAATCGCCTTCAACCTATTTACTCTATTTAGGTCATACATATAAGAGTGTATTAATCGGAATTAGACTGACCGGAGGCTAAGATCTTTATGCAAGAGGTAGAGGAAGTACTTAAAGCAGAACAGGAAGCTGATTTTCTCATCGCTAAGGCTAGGCAAAAAGCAGAAGAACTCCTTTCCCGGTCCAGAAAAGAAGCCGTTGAGATTCTTTCACGGGAGAAAGAAGAAATTAACCGTGAAATAGACTCTTACCTTGAAGAAAAAAACCAGGAATTCGAAAAAGAGAAAGAAAAAAAGACTGAGGAAGCAGGGAAAAGTGTGAAAAAGCTTCAGTTCTTAGCGGAAAAAAACATCGCGAAAGCAGAAAAACTACTTCTGGATTCATTATTAGGATTAGGAGCAAAGAAATGACCTACCCAGAACGGATGATGAAAATAAGAATTATCGCTCCTAAAACAAGACTTTCAATCGTCATTAATACCATCTACGACCTTGGTTTGTGCCACCTCACTCCCTTGCTTAAAGGTAAGTACGAGTTAGACATTGGGAGACCTTTGGCTGAAGCGGAAGTAATAGCCTCGCTGCTTCTTAAAATAAGAAGCGTGATGACGAGATTTTCTCATATTAAAGCCCAAAAACACCTTCCTTCTCTTTCTAAAAAAACATTGTCAGCAGCAAGGCGGGGAATTGAAAAACTTCATACTGATTTTCTGCAATATGAAGAAGAAGAGAAACACCTCAGCAAAAAAGAAGAACTAATAAAGAAAGTACTGCAAGAACAGCAAATGTTACAGTCTTTTTCTGTTGATTTTTCTCTTTTACAGCGTTCCCGAGCTCTGCAATACTTTTTGGGAACGGTAAAGGGAAACGTTCCGGCTTTATTGCAAGAAAAATTTCCTCAAGCTCACATCCAACAACAAGGCGAACTGCTCCTTATCATCAGCAAAAGGGAAGAAGCCACAAAAATCCAGCCTTTGTTACAAGAGATAGGATTTATGCCTCTCTCCATTTCACTTTTGAACGTAAAAACTCTGGAACAGATGAAAACAGAACAACTAAAATTAAGAGAAAAAAAGGTAACCCTGCAACAGCGTTTCCAAAACATGGAAAAACAGTTGCCGGTTATTAAAGCCTTGGAAGAACAGTTTGAAGAAGAAATCAGGAAACAAGAGCTTCCTTTATCATTTGCCGTTACCGGAAAAACTTTTCTTGCTGAAGGCTGGATTCCTAGAAAAGATCAGAAACTAATAGAAGAAGAATTACTGGCCAAAACAAAAGGCACCATCCATATCGAGTGTACAGAACCAGAAAAAAAAGATTATCCCCCGATAAAAATGCGCAATAAACGCTTGATAACGCCTTTTGAATTTCTTCTTCGTCTGTATGATTTACCAATGTATAAAGAGCTTGATCCAACCTCTTTAGTGTTTATTACCTTTCCCTTGTTTTTTGGTTTTATGCTTGGCGATGTAGGATATGGTCTGGTCTTGCTTATTATATTTTACATCATTAAGAAAAAAATGCCTGCCGCAAAAGATGTCGCCAACATTTTGATTTTTGCTTCCCTCGTTTCCATTTTCTTTGGTCTGATATTTGGAGAATATTTTGGTTTTGAAACTGTAAGCCCGGAAACAGGAAAGGCTTTATGCGACAATGCCAATATTTGTTTGAAAAAAACAATACATGAAGCTCATGGCGTAAAGGAAATGGTTTATGCTTTTCCACATCTTTTTAGCCGAGTTGAAAGCCACGTAAATATTTTAGGTTATAACATTCTAACCGTTCTTGCCGTAGGAGCCGTCGTTGGTTTTATCCATTTAAACCTAGGTTTTATTATTGGATTTATTAATGAAATGACGGCCCATAACTTTTGGCACGCTCTTATGGCCAAAGGCAGCTGGATGATTATGGAAGCTGGAATTATCATCTTGATTTTAAGTTTAGTTAACATTCTCCTTCCATTTATGACTCTTTTAGGTATAGGCCTGACCCTCCTTGGAATTATCTTGCTCGGCAAAGGAGAAGGAGTGCAAGGGTTGGTAGAAATACCAGGTCTTATCTCCAACACCCTAAGTTATATGCGCTTGGGAGCTGTTGGCTTAGCCAGCGTTGGTTTAGCTATCGTTGTCAACGAAAAACTCGGACTGCCGCTTCTCGAAAAAGGAGGAGTTTTCATTATTTTGGGGATACTCATCATGATTCTCGGTCATGCCATAAACATTCTACTGGGAGTGATAGGACCATTCCTTCATGCTGTCAGGCTTCATTATGTTGAATTTTTTTCCAAATTCTTCCATGGTGGTGGCGAAGAATATGCACCCTTCGCAAAAAAAATAAAAGCTAAAATAAATGAATAGGAGGTAAAAAAATGGCAACAGATGTGGGATTGATTGCAATTGGCGCAGGCTTAGCGATAGGTATGTCGGCAATTGCCGCTGCGTTAGCAGAAAAATCTATTGGAACAGCGGCTATTGGCGCGATGGCGGAGAAAGAGAGTCTCTTTGGTAAAGGATTAATCTTAACTGTTATTCCTGAAACTCTCGTTATCTTTGGACTGGTAGCGGCAATTTTAATCATTGGACTTGCCGGGTAGAAGTCTCTTTTTTACCCTCAAAGCAAAGTGAGAAGAAATGACACTAGAAAACGTAAAAAAGGAGCTTTTGCAAGAAGCAAAAAAGGAAGCACAGCGCCTTAAGCAGGACGCAGAAAAAGAAGTAGATCTGATTAACAAAAAAGTTAAGGAAGAAATAACTGCTTGCCGAAAAGAAGCACAACATCATGCCGAAGAGCTTCTGAAAGAAAATAAGAGGAAGACCATGGCTGCGGCACAGTTTGATGCCCTGCGCCTGCGCAGCGCCGCAAAGAAAGAAATCATAGGCCGCCTTATTGAAAAGACAAGAAAAAAACTTCTTTCTTTGAGTGAAAAAGAGCGGCGTGAATGGCTGCAAAAACTTCTTGAAAAGGCAAAGAAGGAAATTGCCGTAGCCACGATTTACCTCGCACCACAAGACTTAAATCTCTTGAAAGAAAATGTCAAAGTAAGAGAAACAACGATCAGCGGCGGGTTAATTGCCGAAAGTGAGGAAGGACAAGTACGTGTAAATCTGAGTGTCGAGGAACTCTTACAAACTCTCCAAGAAGAAAAAACTATGGAATTAAGTGAGGTGCTTTTTGGCCAGGAGTGAAAAGTTATGGGTAAGCTTCAACCCTTATACCTATGCGCGGGTTGCGGTAATGAAATCTAGGCTTCTCAAGAAAGAAGACTATCATAAATTACTAAAAATGGGATATCATGAAATCGTCCGTTATTTACAAGAAGCGGATTATCATCAAGAGATTGAAAAACGCCTCTTGCAACGTAGGCCTAATCCCACTGACATCGAAATCGCTCTTAATGAAAATCTTCTCGCTATGATTACAAAGTTATACAAAATCTCTGATGAGGTGTTGCGGAAAGTCATTATTGCCTACATGCTGCGATACGAGCTTCGCAATATTAAAGCCGTGGTCAGAAGCAAGATTGCCAAGATTCCTCCTCACCAAGCTGAGGAATTATTTTTTCCTTCTTTTTATCATTTCAGAAAAGAATTCCTCCAAGAACTTCTCCAGAAACAAGAACTGCAGGAAATAGTTGAAAAATTGCCTTTTCTTAAAAAAAAGCAAGTAAAAGAAAACGATCTCTTTGCCCTTGAACGTTTGATTGATGAATATTATATTGAAACTATTCACGAATTTGCTTCTCAGCTTCAGGGCAATGGCCGGCAGTTGGCTAAATTCCTACAAGAAGAGATAGAGAATATTAATATCAGGACGATTCTTCTCCTTATCAAAGAACATAAACAAAAAATTAACGAAAATCTCGTTCGTCCCTCCCATTTAATACGATCTTTAGCAGAGAAAGCATCATTGCCTGAAATAGTTGCCATTTTACGTAAACACCACCGCACCAGCCTCACGGGAGAAGAGGAAAACCTCGCTGAGAGAATTGATATTGATCTGGACGTAACTCTATTATCTAAAGAAGGAAGGCTGTTAAGAGAAAATAGGCTTAATGCTAATTATCTCATTGGCTATCTTCTCTCTAAAGAAATTGAAGTGAAGAACTTGATAATTTTACTTAAAGGAAAACTCCTTCAGGTTACTGAAGCTCAGGTAGAAAATCTCTTGGTGATACCTTCATGAAAAAACTCGCGGTAATTGGCCCCCCGGAATTCACCTTGGGATTTCAACTCGCGGGAATTCGTGAAATAATAACCTTTACTAAACTAGATAAAGAAGAAACAACAAAACAAATTCACGCTCTTTTAACCAAAGCAGATATCGGTATCGTTATCGCTGATGAAGAAACGATGAATTCCTTAGACGAACAGACAAAAGCTGATACCACGGTTTCATTAAGTCCGGTGTTTATTATTGTTTCCCGCCACTCCCAACAAGAAGAACTAAGGAAAATGATTAAACAATCTATTGGAGTAGATTTAATGAAAGAAGCATGAGTATTAAGAAGAAAAAAGAGAAAAATAAAGCTAACATAAAGTATAACTAAGCACAGGTGATCATCATGATTGAAGCAAAACAAATGATAACAGAAGTTAAAAGTAAAGATGTTGGTGTTTTGTACCGCATTGCGGGGCCAGTAGTAGTAGCCCGCGGACTAAACGCCAGAATGTATGACCTCGTTCGTGTCGGAAAAGAGCGGCTTATGGGGGAGGTTATTAGAATAGAAAATAATGACACTGTCATCCAAGTCTATGAAGATACCTCTGGGATTACACCTGGCGAGCCGGTAGAGAATACCGGAGAACAACTTTCTGTAGAATTAGGACCGGGGTTATTAACTTCAATCTATGATGGAATTCAACGGCCTTTGCCAGTATTACGAAGGGAAATGGGTGACTTTATCTTTCGCGGAGTCAATGCTCCAGGATTAAATCATGATAAAAAATGGCCCTTTAAAGCTCTCAAGAAAAAAGGCGATGAAGTGAAAGAAGGAGAAATCATCGGAGAAATCAAAGAAACAACAAATTTTAGTCATAAAATCATCGTGCCACTGGGAATGAAGGGAACGATTAAGAACATCACCTCCGGAGAATTTAGGATCGATGAAAACGTCTGTGAACTAGATTCCGGCGAGAAAATAACTTTGATGCAGCGCTGGCCAGTGCGTATGGCCAGGCCTTATGTAAAAAAACTTGCTCCAAGCACCCCTCTGCTGACGGGCCAGCGTGTTTTTGATGTTTTTTTTCCGCTCGCCAAAGGCGGCGCCGCGGCTATTCCCGGCCCTTTCGGCGCTGGAAAAACTGTCTCTCAGCAACAGCTTGCCAAATGGTGTGATGCTGATGTTATAATCTATGTTGGCTGTGGCGAACGCGGCAACGAAATGACCGAAGTATTGACCGAATTTCCTGAACTGAAAGATCCACGAACAGGAGGTTTGCTTATGGAAAGAACGGTTCTTATTGCCAATACTTCCAATATGCCTGTCGCGGCTAGAGAAGCCAGTGTATATACGGGGGTTACTCTCGCTGAATACTTTCGTGATATGGGTTACAATGTCGCGATGATGGCTGATTCCTCCAGCCGCTGGGCAGAAGCAATGCGGGAAATTTCCTCCCGTCTGGAAGAAATGCCTGGTGAAGAAGGATATCCAGCTTATTTAGCAACAAAGTTGGCTGAGTTCTACGAACGAGCCGGAATGGTTCTCACTAAAGGAAGTGAACGGCAAGGATCGGTAACTTTAATTGGCGCCGTTTCTCCTCCGGGAGGAGATTTTTCAGAACCAGTGACGCAAAACACGCTGAGGGTAACCAAAACCTTCTGGGCTCTGGACGCTAAATTAGCCCAGCGACGGCACTTTCCCAGCATTAACTGGCTGACAAGCTACTCTTTATACCAAGACGCTCTCGAACCATGGTTTGCCAAAAACATTGCTGCAGACTGGAGAAGTTTAACCACAAAAATGATGACTATCTTACAAGAAGAAGAAAAATTACTAGAAATTGTTCAGTTGGTAGGATCTGACAGCCTTCCAGAAAAACAACAATTAACACTGGAAGTAGCACGGCTTATTAGAGAATTCGTCTTGCAACAGAATGCCTTTCATGAAATTGATACTTACTGTGCGCCAAAAAAAAGTTATCTGATTATCAAAACCATTCTTCGTTATGCAGAGTTAGCTCTCGCCGCGCTTGAAGTTCAAGGGGTACGCATTAATGACCTTTTGCGTCTTACCGCCAAGGACAGAATTGGTGAAGCTAAGTTTGAAAAAGATTATGAAACGCTTCTTAAAACCGTGCAAACTCAGATAGAAAAAGAATTCAAAGCTTTATCTAGGTGATGACTATGACGATTGAATATAAAACTATTAAGAACATTGCTGGACCACTGGTGTTTGTGGAAAAAACAGAACCAATTGGCTATGGCACGCTTGTTAAAATTAAATTAAGCGATGGCACGATCAAAACAGGACAAGTGTTAGACACCAGCAATGATTTGGTAATAATTCAAATTTTTGAAGGCACCAGTCGTATTAGTAAACAAGCCACGGTTACCTTTCTCAAAGAAATGATGAAATTAAATGTCTCTGAAGAAATGCTCGGTCGTGTCTTTAGCGGATCGGGAAAACCTATTGATGGCGGGCCTGAAATATTTTCCAAGAAAAAAGTAGACATTAGCGGCGCCGCTATTAACCCCTATGCCAGAGCAAGTCCTGCCGACTTTATTCAAACTGGGATCAGCACTATTGACGTCACCAACACTTTAGTTAGAGGCCAAAAACTGCCTATTTTCTCTGGGTCAGGATTGCCACATAACAAAATTGCTCTGCAAATTGCCCGACAAGCTAAAGTGGTAGGAAAAAGTGAGAAATTCATCGTTGTCTTTGCCGCCATGGGAATTACCAATGAAGAAGCACAATATTTCATGAAAGATTTTGAAGAAACCGGAGCCTTGGAAAGAAGTATCGTCTTTCTTAACCTCGCGGATGACCCAGCTGTAGAAAGATTAGTTACCCCCAGAGTAGCGCTTACGGCCGCAGAATACTTTGCTTATGAAAAAGATGCGCATGTTCTGGTGATTTTAACAGACATGACCAACTACTGCGAGTCCTTGAGGGAAATTGGCGCCGCGCGGGAAGAAGTCCCTGGAAGAAGAGGATATCCAGGATATATGTATACAGATTTAGCCACGATTTATGAACGAGCCGGCATGATTAAAGAGCGCAAAGGATCAGTGACACAAATTCCCATTTTAACGATGGTAGGAGATGATATTACTCATCCCATTCCAGATTTAACAGGATATATCACGGAAGGTCAAATTGTCTTAAGCCGAGAATTGCATAGAAAAAATATCTACCCTCCCATTAACATTTTACCATCCTTGTCGCGGTTAATGAACGCGGGGATTGGCCCGACAAAAACACGAGATGATCATAAACAAGTTTCTGATCAGGCCTATGCTAATTATGCTGAAGGGGTTGACTTGCGCGGCCTGGTCGCCATTGTTGGAGAAGAAGCCTTAAATGAACGGGATAAATTACTTCTCAATTTTGCCCGTATTTTTGAAGAAAAAATTGTAACTCAGAGCAAAGGCGAAGATCGTTCTATTTTCCAATCTCTAGATTTTTGCTGGAACTTACTGCGCGACATTCCGGAAAGAATGCTCACGAGAATTAGTCCAGAATTAAAGAAAAAGTATTACGAGAAAAAATAAAAAACTGGATAGAGTAGAAAATATTACTTCAAAATGGCCTTGGATATTAAACCCACACGAAGTGAACTGCTGAAACTAAAAAAGCAAATTAAGCTCGCAAAAGCAGGGCACTCTCTTCTTAAAAAGAAGCGTGATGGGCTAATTCTAGAATTTTTTGAATTACTAAAAAAAGCGAAAACAGTTCGCGCTGATTTAGCCCAAGCCTACAAACAAGCTGAAGAAAAATTAAACTTAGCTCGTGTCGCGCACTCTGAGCTGGTATTGCAATCGCTCTCCATGGCCATTCCTCAGACTCCACCGCTCGTCATGGAAACACATAACATTATGGGAGTGAAAATTCCCCGCATAAAAAGTGAAACGATTCAAAAGAACATTTTTCAGCGAGGAAAGAGCATTATTGGCGCATCGCCTCTCGTTGAGAAAGCCATTCACGAGTACGAAAAAGTTGTTGAGCAGGTAATTAAAGTAGCAGAAGCAGAAACCGCCATGAAACGCTTGTTAGTTGAAATTGAAAAAACCAAGCGGAGGGTGAATGCTCTCGAATTCAACCGCATCCCCGCCATGGAAGAAATACGAAAATTCATCCAATTCCGCTTAGAAGAAATGGAACGAGAAAACGTTTTTCGATTAAAGAGAATTAAAAATAAATGAAAACATGACCTGGCTCCAGAAACGTCTTCAATGGCTGCAAAAATCAAATAATAAACTTATCTTCATCCGCATCATTCTCTTCTTCATCAATTTTTTTCTTGTACTAGGAATGTTATTGTATATTCTGGTATGGTATAAAAGAAACAGTTGAGATGAGATAATATTTTAGACCCTTCCTTCTAATTTTCTTATAAGATCAATATGGCTCTGTCTATCTTTTGGAATTTCAGAAACGGCAAGAAGCGTATTATAATGAACTTTTACGCCGATCATAAATCCTAACTGATACGCCGGCACGAGAAATTTCCCATCAACTAAAGCCTGAGCCAAGGCTGGATTCATGTCCTGATCAATAATAACAACACGACGGGATGAGGCGGCTTCCGATAAATTATTAATTCTTTCTACAGGAGGAGGACCTAAACACACTCCACACCTATAAGACTCTCGCACCATCGGCAAAGAAAGATATTGATGCTTAAAATCAGCAAACTGTGAATAAAAAAGGCGATAAGGCACGCCCTCCGTTAGGAAAAAATGGTGCAGTCCAGACAGCCAGTCTGGCAGATACCTCTCTTCTTCTAAAATAAATTCGACAAGAATTCCCCGCGCCCCGGCAAGGTAAGTCTCTTCTGAGGAAGGGGCTGGCTCTTCTTGCGCAGCTTTGATTGCTTTTCTGAGAAATTCAGGAGTTTTTGAATCATCTACTAACCTTTGCGGTTCAGGAAATAACTCTATTACTTTTCTTTCTAATTCAACAGACGGATCACGTTCTTTAGTCATTTTGTCCTGCCGCCGGCAAAAATAAGCCGGCTTCCTGCAATAAAAAATCCCTGATCTTTTCTGTCTTGGTAATGAGGGCAGATAATTTACTCGAGACACGGTTAGATAAAGAAAAATATTTTTCTACTCGCGTCAAAACTTCCTCTGGCAATTGGGGATAGCCTTGAGAAACTTCATAACTTATTCCCCATCCTAAATCTACCGTTTCCTTCATTAAAGTATAAACAGTAAGATCATGATCAGCTTGTCTTTCGCGATGTCGACAATATCTGGGAATATTCAAACCTCCGTATCTTAAAAAGAAATAGCATCCAGCGATAAAATGGGAATAAGAATACGCTTGCTTCATTTTATCTCTCTTTTCAGCAGATTGCACTGCTCTTTTTTGTACTATAACTAATTGATCATATAAACGATCATCAATCCATTTTAAAGCTCTGATTTCTCTATCTAAATACCCATTTTGATCAGCAGATGTTGATCCACTTTGATAACTCTGTAAGCTTTCTTCAAGATATTTTCCATTGAACTTTACTTCATGGTTATCAACCCGCAACAAAGCGTATTCTCCCATCTTGTGAATATTAATTTTAACATTAAGACTCACGCCAGCAAACTGTGGATCAAACCTTCCTGAAATCTCAAAAAGAGAAGTACTATTGTTCATCCTTTCCCTAGAGACGGAAGCTTTTTTTCGACCACTAAAAAAGTCGTCCAAAGTAAGAGAGATCCTTCTTGGCGAAATTTCCATTTTTACAGCATCACCAGAGTTCTTAAACCATATTTTATTAATTTAACCATTAGCCCTGATCTTTGAAGTTATTTTATAAATCTTTCTATTTCACTACAGCCAAGTAATGACTTAACTTTAAAAGCCAGGAAAAAAGCCTTCTTCCTATGCCCCCCTATCAACTTTCAGCTTGGAATTTACAGGAAATAAAGCCTCGGAGCATTGCCAAGGAATGTAAACGCCTTGAACAGGAAGTAAAAAAGTTTGAACAAAAAAGAAGATTTCTTAGTAATGCTATCTCTGTAAAGACATTCTTTACTTTAGTGAGAGAATTAGAGCAACTGCACAGGCAGATGGAAAAAGTGGGAGTTTACGTCCAGCTGCGCTTTGCCGAAGATTCTACAAATCAATGGGCCGTGGCGGAAATGTCCCAAGTAGAAAATTTCCTTACCAAGATGAATAACAAGCTCCTGTTCTTTACCTTCTGGTTTAAAGAACTTCCTGAACAGAAAGCAAAACAACTTATACGAACTAGTGGAAAATACCATTATTTTTTGGAAACCTTGCGACGAACAAAAAAATATTCCCTTCTCGAAAACGAAGAAAAGATCATTAATATAAAGGACAATACGGGAATAAACGCGTTACATAATATTTATGACATTTTTACTTCTGAATTTGAATTCTCTTTTCAAGGAAAGAAAAAAACCAAAGAAGAGATGATCACTTTTGTTCGTTCTACATCCGCTAAGATCCGTGAACAAGCTTATCAAATTCTGCTCCACCCTTATCAAAAAAACAAGAATATTTTAGGAGAAATATATAAAATGATCGTCACCGACTGGCAGGAAGAATACTTAAGTTTACGTTGCTATACGACTTCCATAGAAGTTCGAAATATCATCAACGATCTTCCTAATAAAGCCGTCGAAACACTATTAAAAGTATGTGAAAAAAACCAACCTTTGTTTCAGGAATTTTTTGAGATCAAACGCCAAAAAATGAACTTAAAAAAATTTCGCCGCTTTGATCTTTACGCGCCATTAAAAACAGAAGATAAATGGATACCTTATCACCAAGCCGTCGCCTTAGTCTTAGAGTCTTTTAATGAATTCTCGCCCTCATTTCACCATCCTGCCTCGTTAATACTTTCTAAAAATCATGTTCATTCTCTTGTACAAAAAGGAAAGCGCAGTGGCGCTTTCTGTAGCCCGGTAACGACAAAAATTCATCCTTACGTCTTACTCAGTTACACCGGAAAATATCGTGACGTGACAACTCTTGCTCATGAACTGGGCCATGGGGTACACATGACTCTGGCTCAAAAACAAAGTGAATTCACTATGGATGCCTGCTTGCCATTAGCCGAAACGGCCTCGATTTTCGCAGAAATGCTTCTCTCTGAAAAAATTATGAAAGATAACCCGCAAATAGCTAAGGAAATGATGTTTATGAAAATAGACGATCTTTATGCCTCCATCATCAGGCAAGCCAGTTTTGTTCAATTTGAAATAAAAGCCCATCAAATGTTTAAAGAAGGGAAAACACTGGACGAAATAAGCCAAAGTTATCTTCAAGATTTACGGAAACAATTGGGGCCTAAAATCGAAGTTGACAAAATCTTTGCATACGAATGGTTATGCATCCCTCATATCTACCACGCCCCTTTCTATTGCTATGCTTATGCCTTTGGCAACTTACTTACCCTTGCTTTATATGAATTATACGAAGAAAAAGGAAAAAATTTTGTCCCAAAAATTATAGAATTACTATCGACAGGAGGTAGTGAAAGTCCGCAAAAGATCACGAAAAGGATAGGAGTGGACATAACTTCAGAAAAGTTCTGGCAGAAAGGATTTGATGTTATCAAAAGGATGATTGATGAAGTATACTAAAAATCTAGATTTCAAATAGAAATCTAAAGATTTTGATTTATGCAAGAAGGCAAAGCCTTCTGCATGCCAAAGGGAAGAATATCCCTTTGAGCGTACCAAATGAATTAGATTCGAAACCTAATTTCTTTTAGTATAAAATAAAAATAATATTAGATAAGTTTAAAATATTCCTTTTTTTTACTATAAGCGTATGGGGTTAGAAGCACGATTAGAGAAAAGCACTGCCAAGGCTCTTTATCAGATACTTGATGGTATCGCTCTTTTTGGTTTGTCCTATGAAGTTATGGCTATCAATTATCTCGCGACAAAAGAAATGATAGAAGTAATTCCAGATCATCCTCAAATTGCGACTCTTGTCACCATCTCACTAGGATATAATACCTTAAGAATATTGAAGAAAGGCATGGATTCCATTTTAGGATTTGATATTCTAGAGGAAGGATGAGTAACTAAAGCTAAGAATTTTAAACAGAAGTTGATCCCTGAATTGCCACAACTTTAATCTTAAACTTTAGTACTTTTCCAGCTAGAGGATGATTAAGGTCAATCGTAATATCATTTAATGTGACTTCAACAACGCGAGCAGGGATTTTCTGTCCCGTTGGCAAGCCGATGTCCAAAACCATTCCTTTTTCTATTTTTTGTCCTAGAGGCAACTGACTTTGAGGAACTTTCTTAAGTAAGGAAGGATTTATCTGACCATATGCTTCTGCTGGCTGCAGGGTTACCTCTTTTTCTTCACCTACTTTCATTCCTAAAACAGCGTCATCAAATCCTTTAATCATTTGACCGCTTCCTGCCTCAAACTGAAGAGGAGCATCATGAAGCTTAGAAGCATCAAAAACAGTGCCATTTTCCAATTTTCCTTCATATTCCACTTTTATAAGATCACCCTGTTTAACTTTCTGCACTACCATAAAATATCAACTCCATAAACGGAAAAACAAGTCTGTTTTTACGTGTATAAGATTAAGAAAAAAAATAGAATATATTTAAGAGTTTCTAGCCAGAAATCCTGTTCACTCAACCGATGTAATGGTTGAGTGGACGAACGCACTTTAGTGCGAGGATGAATGGCGTAATCTATTTCTATTATAG
>Ga0209541_10004928_pt1 | contig 23479 bp, 24 predicted proteins | sample RifCSPlowO2_01_FD_184027 | JGI IMG/M metagenome (GOLD analysis project Ga0209541, IMG submission 184027) | Groundwater microbial communities from Rifle, Colorado - Rifle CSP2_plank lowO2_0.1 (SPAdes) (version 2) | ecosystem: Environmental > Aquatic > Deep subsurface > Groundwater | place... | reverse complement strand
AAACCCGCTGAAATAGCAAGAATAATCAACAATAGATTTAATTCTCAAAGAACAAATAATGCCATAAGCAGTTTTCTCAGTAAATATCGCCCTGGAAAAAGAGCAAATCAAGCAATAAATACGGCAACAATTCAAGATATATCTGGTAAAGGTTTAAGGGGTGTAATAGAGGATTATGATAATAAAGATTTGAAAGATTGCCTAGAAAGAAGAAATAATATTATATATCAAACTCTAAAGTCTCAAGCAGACAATTTAAGTGAATATGATGAAGAAAAAAGATTTGATCTTAGGTATAGAAACAAATCTCTTAGTGAACTTTTGGCTTTATCAAATGAAGAGAAAAAAGAGGTTGCTGAAATTTTAATAAAAGGAAATGGAGCAGATTTCCATAGCAACGTAGATCTTTTCTTAGTTTCTGGATATAAAGATAACAAGACAAGCCTTATTTTACCATTATATTATAAGGATGTTAAGACTTCATCTAAATGTTTGAGGTCTGCTTTAAATGATTTAACCTTGGCGGTATTTCTTGGAAGCAATAATTTCCAATTTAACAGCGAAAATCCAAGAAGTAACTGGTTTGATCTATTAAAATATAATTTTACTGCCAATAATAATTTTTTACCAATAAGATTAGAAGAAAATATAAATAAAGAATTAAAAAAAGAGTATGACGCTTCTGTTTCAATTTATACAGATTCTTCTTTTTTACATAATCCCGCTCTTAATAAAAAATGAACAATAAAATTAGTACTAAACAATTAACTCCTCAAGAAATAAGGGCCTATTGTTTATTAAACAAAAAAAATGTATTTGACTTTTTTGTAGAAGGATCTCCAGCACTTATTCAAATAGAAAAACCAGAAGTAAGTCTTTCTATAAAAAGATTTGGAGAAAGAGTAACCAAACGAGATATTATTTTGGATGTTATAGAGAAATTTAAAAACAAAAATGGAGATCACTACCACAAGTTTGATGATTTTGTCCAGGAATTTGAAAAAGAATGTAGGTCAGAAGGAGTTTATTTAGACTCCTCAGTTCCTGCTGCAGGACAAGCAGCATCTGAACTTTATTTTTTTGCAATTGAACAGCAAAAAAAGAAAAATCCAAGAGCTTATAGGGTTGGTGAAGATGACTTAGATTCTTCAATTGGAATTTGTTTTTATGACAAAAAACGTATTGTTGGAAAGCTTAACCGCGAATATATTTCAAAAAACTATCCTATTGTAGACAGAAGAATTGTCCATAGAGATTTATCTGGAAAAGTAAATGAAGACACAAGAATAGAATGCTGTAGAAGAATGCCATTAGAGCCAAGGCAAAAGATAAGAGAAACATTAACAAGATTAGTTGATCAATATATCTCACCAAAATCTAATCAGAATATTAATTATTTAAGTAATGAAGATCCTCATTTTGAAAATTATTTATCATTACTTCAACTAGCAGAAAAAAATAGATCGTTTATAATTCCATTATTTTTAAAAAAAGACAACAGAGAAACCAATGTTATGAGAAGTGTAATTAATACATATCATAACGAATTTAATGGAGCATCTCTTTTGAAAGGAAACACTGATAATCTAATATTGCTTGATTTTCCAGTTACTAATAAATTCACAATTATAAGAGATCCTCAGACAGGTAATAGTTATGTATCTTATTGGGAAAATTCAGTTATTCCAGTATCAGATTATCATGCAATTATTGATAATCTAGATAAGGTATCAAAGAATCAAGCCTCAAAAAAATTTAAGATCTGCAAGGATTTTATTAGAGAAGCAAGTAATAGATATGAAGGAGTGTTTAATGTAGTTTTTTTAGATTATGTTGGGAGCCATATACACAATAGAGATGATGTTATTGAAGCAATTGCAAAAAGAAGATTATCAAACAATTCTATATTTTCATTTGCAAGAGAGTTAAGAACAGATAAAAGACCGATATTTGAAAATGCAAGAAAGATTTTTATAGAACAAGGATATGAGGTTAGTGATATTGCTTCACAAAACTATCCATCACAAATTGATTTTCATTCATATCTTTTAAGAAAATAATCACTTTTTCTTCACATAAACTTTCTCAACTTTAAATGATTTATAAATTCCTTCTAAAATATCTGTTCCTGCATAACCTGCTAGAAGAGATAATCTGTAGTCAAAATTGAAAATTAATCCTACAAATATTCCTATAACAAGAGCAACCATGACTGTAATTGCATAATATCCCCACAAGATTTTCCTTCGCATTGATAATGCCTTTAATAATCCTATAAATCCTCTTGTTAATCCTCCAACCCCTCCAAGAATTGCTGGCAGTAAGATTAAATTCCAAGTTGCTAGTTCCATTTCCCCTCTTTTTGTTCTTTATAATAGCATAGAAAACATTTTTACATATTTAAATGTTTTCTATTATTTCTTTTCAACTAATTTTTCTCCAATTTCTTTTACTTCTTTAACTTTCTCTGTTATTTTTTCATCAACTTTTACTATTTTCTCTTCAACACTCTCAATAACTTGTTCCAAAGGTTTTGCAATTAATTTTTTATATTTTTCCTGATTTCTGTCTGCTAAAACATAAACAAGAGCATAACTTAAAGCAGAGGAAATAAGCACCACTATTAAATTACCTAACAAGTATTTTTTAGAATAATTTGTAAATATATTCAAAAAACCCAAGTTATAAGTTATTATTGGGTCTCCACTTAATAAAAAATCCCCTATCTGATACTCAAGCAAAGTTAGCGGTGCTAAAATAAAAGGATTCCAAATAAAAAATGTTGCAAAAAGAGAAACTTTACTGATTTTTTTAAAAATTAAGATTATTCCAAGTCCAATCAATGCACCAAATCCAAAAGTAGGCAAAACAGCAATAGCAGTTCCTATTGCAAATCCCAATGCAATGGATTGTGGAGAATCTTTTATTTCTATAACTTCTTTAAAATGCTTTTTTAGTTTTTCTCTATATCTCTTAATTGAGCTTTTTGTTAAACCCATATGTACCGCAAAGGCTGTTAAAAATATAATTGCAATAATAATATTGATTAGTGCCCAAAGATCATTCCCGCTTATGTATGATTTTACACTTGCAATTAAAAATATAGTATATCCAATCAAATACCAAATATTACTGATAAAAAAATCTTTTATAATCTTTTTAAATTTATCAATCATAAAATAATTAAGAATAAGGTATTTTTAGAACTTTTCATTACTTTTTGTAATTTGTACTAATCACTTTTTGGTAATCTGTTGACTGATTTACTCATGGGCAATCATTCATAGCTTAATCTTCTCATTTGCATACCTTATTTCGTCTTTGATATTACTGATACAGATTTCAAAAAAATCAATTGTTTAGATTTGTTCTATAACTATATTGCCTGCATCATCTGAAACTCTTATTAAAAGATTTGGAGTATCTCCATCAAATGTTACCCTTTTCTCGCAGACTCCATTTGTTAATCTTGTGCAAAGATTTTTCCATCTTGCTTTGCTGTTATTTAAATCAAAATATTCAACTTTATCAAGATTATTTTCTGTAATATTTATATTGAGATAAGCATAACTTTTATAGATTTTGTAGATACTATTGTTTAAGTTATTTATTTTTGGGAGAGTTGTGTCTACTTTTACTTTAATTGGCTTTGATTCATCAGTATTGTTTGCAATATCTACAATAACAAACTTATATTCAATTTCCTGCCCATTAAATGAACTTAAATTTTGAACAATAGTTTTCTCTATGTTTTTTCCAGATCCACAAGAATTCGAAGTTTCTGAATTATTTATAAATAATTTTAAAGAATTACAGTTGATCTCACTATACTTAATGTAAAATGAGCCATTTGTAAACATATTTTTTCCAGGCTCTGTCTTTGAAATTACTGGCTTCTTGCTGTCAATGAAAAAAGCAAAATTTTCTTCTTTAATATATCCATAATCATTTTCTGCTTTTATTGTTATGTTATTCCATCCCTCATACAATATCTTTGTTTTGTTATATCCATAACAATTTGTGCATAAACTTGTTGATCTTGGCCTTGCAATTGCATAATTAATATATTTTATATCTGATTTGCTTGTTGTATTTATATTGAACAAAATCTTTTTTGAATTGTAAGTTGTATTTTTAGGAGAATTAATTATAAGATTAAATTCAGGACTTGTTTCTACAGAAAAATTCCAATTTATTTCAGAACTTCTTCCGGCATTATCCATGCAATAAACATAAACATCATGATTTCCTAAACTTAAATTAGAATCAGGGAAATAATTAATAATTGCATCCAATCCTTTAGTTGTTATATCTAAATTTGAAGTAACGTCATTTCCATCTAATTTGATTGCAATGCTTGACTTGTTAATTCCGGAATTGCTTTGATAGACTTCATCTAAATAAGCTGATATTTCTGGCCTTGGAGAATATACCTCTTCTTCTGGTTGCAGGTTTATGATTGCAGGATTTGTAAGGTCAACATAAAATATAGAGGTTTGTTTGTCTTCATCACCACATCCAGGAAAATTAGTCCACCAATGCAAGTCCAAGATTCCTGCAGATTGTTTTGGAGGAGAGTTTGGAATGTTGTCTAACTTAAATGGAATAGAATAAAGAAAAGCATCTTTGCTGTCCCACCTATAATAAATATTATTCCCAAGAATATCTTTTGTAATGCTGAATTCTGGCTCTGTGACATACCATCCATTTAATCCGTCAGCAGGAAAAGGAGTGATTTCCAAAGAGCTTATTCTTCTTACATAAAATGTTTTTTCTCCATTACTGTCAACTCTCCCAGAAGGGCCTTTTCCATAAATATTCCAAGTCAAATTCATTCCTCCAACCAGCGCGGATGACTGAATAACAGCTTGGTATCTATCATCAAATACATTTGATGCAGTTTTGTTATAATTTGTTCCATTGATTGTATAAGAAATCCAGGCAGAGTCAATGCTTCCAATCAAATCTGCGCCAAGAGTTATGTTCTCTGTTTCAAATGGCGGGCAGGCAGAGTCTGTTTCTGTCTTGTTGCTTATTATAATCCCTATTATTAAAATAAAAGTCACATCGCTTTTTTCATTACTACTATTTTCTATCTCTCCTTCAACAGTGTAGATCCCCGTAGGATAATCTCCAGGAACAACCATCCCCCTTTGAATTCCAAGAATATCATATTGTGCAGCATCAACTAATTCTAATGTTGAGCCATTGATATAAGCAAATGGATTTGTTCCCTCTGAAGCATTTTTTAAATAGCTTAAAAAAGGCTCTGGAATCCCTCTTGCATCATAATAATCTTTTAAATCAGAAATAGGTGTTGTTGAATTAATAAGATAAAGCCCAAACATCTCTTTTTTTAATTGCTCATTGACTCCTGTGTCATAACTAAACTGTATTTCATAATTAGTGCTTGCATTATTATCTGCGTCAAGAAAAAACCCGTCTTCAAGATTCCCTCCCAAAATTACTTCTATATTTTCATTATCAGAGGTGAATCCAACATTTGATAATTCAGGAGAAGCAATAATAATAAATATATTAAGAAACAAGATTAATAGAAATATTAATAATTTCTTTTTTTGTCCCATTTTAATAATCTAAGCACTTGCATTTTATATAAACCTTATTTACTACTTTTTTCTGATGACTTTTAAGGATTAATAATTAGCCTCAAACTCTCCGGTGCTGTATCCAATTGCATTTCCAGCTTCATCTGTTATCTGAATATCAACAGTATGATTTCCTCTTGAAAAAGATTTTTTTGTCTTGCAGGTTCCGTCATCTTTTAAGACAGAGCATAGAGTCTTCCATTTTAATCTTGTGTCTGAAACATCCATATAATCTATTTTGTCTAAATTGATTTCTGTTACATTAAAGACAAAATAAACATATCTTTCTCCTGATGTGTAATTCCAGAAAGAACCAGGATTATTCAAGATAGGAAATACAGTATCAACCCTCATATTCTTCCTTATCTGGGAATCTTTGACATTTCCTGCAATATCTTCTGCTGTAAACCAGTATTTTATTCTTTCTTCATTATAATCACTTAAATCAACACTAATCTCACACCATTGCCTTTTTCCTGAACTGCAATTGACTAATTCTTTGCTCCTCATTCCGGTTTCATTATTTCCATAATTTATCTTAATGCTTTTTAGATTATCTTCAGAATACTGAACATTAAAAATCCCATTAGCATATCCCTCTCTTGGCTCTGTTTTGTGTATTGTGGGTTTTTTAGAATCAATAAAAAAACTTAGATTAACCAAACCTTCATTTCCCATATAATCAATTGCCTTAAATGTTAAATTATTCCAACCCTCATCAAAAGATCTCTTTCTGTTATGTTCAAAGCAATCCCAGCATACTCTTGTCCATCTTCCTCTTCCATCTACAGTATCTATATAATATAAATCAGCTTCTTCATCTAATTTAATGTCAAACAAGACAGATCTTGAATTATAAATTCCATTTTGTAAAGGAGCATTTATTGTAATCTTTGGAGGAGTAGAATCAACAATAGAACCATTGCCAAAATAAGTGCATTGTTGTTGGGGGACATTATTACAATGGTCTCCTCCCTGATTGTAGCATTCTCTTGTTTCATTATAATTGCTCATGCATCTTGGGCATCCATTTGAGCTCTGGCATGTAGGGTCAGGTACAGCAGGATTGCAATAGTTTATTTTTTCTCCTTTTTCAAAGCAAGCCCAAAGATAAGCATTTACAGAGCTTATAAGTAAGACTGCGAAGATTATGCTTATTGATATTAATACTTGTTTTTTCATGTTTCTTCTTTTTTTGTTTTGGTTTACTTTATTTTGATAATCTCAAAGACGATTTTAATCTTGCAAATAAAAAGCATTTAACTATATTATTATTTTATTTTGCAAATGCTTTTTATTTGGGGCAATCACCTCAAAGCTTGATTGTAATCGCTCCTTAGTAATATTGTTTTTTTATATTGCTAATTTCGTTTTTGTGGGAGTTGCTGGCTTATGCCAGTCTCCTCTTCTTTTTTATAAAAATCACCTCCTCTCCCGCGCGCAAAAGGGTTACTCTTTCTTTATATAAAATAAATTAAAAAAAAATAAAAACAAAAATTAAAATTTAAATAGCTTCTCCCCAGAAGTAGATACTTCCAGTATCGAAGTCTCCATTACATGGCTCTGGCAATTGTAACTTAAATGTTAATGCCATTTCAGATCCAGGAGTTAATACATTACCGATATTTGAAGTAATACTTGTATCGTAAAACTCTGTTCCTATTATTTCTTTAGCTTCTGTTATTTGGTCTCCATAAGGAATTGTATGATATCCTTCAGCATCTGTTACGAATGGGCCTGCTCCTCCAACATTTGCTGTTGAGTAGTATCCATTTGTTGCGAAGTATAGAATACCGTCTTGTGGACCTGCTATTGTATTTCCACTATTAAGTTTAAGAACATTGCTTGTTGGGCACATTGCCCCGCTTGATGAAGAATCAAAGAAGTCAGTTCCTGCGATATACATTTCAAGTCTAACTCCTGTTCCTTCACCATCATCATCGTTTCCGATAAGGATAGTTTCTGAATAAGCAGTTGTTCCAGGCCTGACATCTTCAAATGATAGATCTCCTTCAATAGATAAAGCAATTACTGGGTTTAAGAACCAGTATTCGTTTTCAGCCATTGTTCCAGATAAACCGTCTAAGTCCATTGCTTCAACAGTTATCCAAGAGGGTCCATACATGCTATCAGCTGTTTCAACAGTTAAAGTACATTCATAGAATTCCATAATATCACTATCAAAGTCTTCTATTTCTTCCTCTAATATTCTTGCATTACAGCTGTCTGGGACTTCTTCAGGTCTCCAGCCAAGTTTGTTACAGTTAACTTCTATGTCATTGCCATCACCTTGTTCAGATCCAACAGTTGCGAAAACATCTTGAATCTTTTCAACACCATTCTTATCCATTACAAGAACTTTCCATTCTATACTCTCGCCTTCGAAAGCATAGTTCTGTTGTCTTTCAATAAGTTCGTCTCCTGGTGTTGTTCCTGGTTGCCATTCATCATCATAAACAACTCTGTGATCGCACATCCAAACTAAAGGAGCAAAATCTTCTGTTGTTATGTCAGGAGTTATGCCCTCGCTAGTATCAGCAGCCATTATCATAGGTATAACTGAAACTACTAATAAAGCCATTACTAATAAGCTATATAATTTTTTCATTTTCTAAAACCTCCTTTCATTGCATTTATGCTTGAGCATGAAATAATCAATGTAAAATTCTTCAACAAATCTTTTTTTATCCCACTCATAAGTTACACTACTTATTTTTCTTTATAAACACTTTTAGAATTTGAAATATATTTTTATACAGGGGGAATATGAAAACATATGTTCTTAAGTATAAGGTTTGTAGTTACTCAAAACAAATGAAAAAAGATATTTTTGTGATTTTAAGGAGAGGTTTGTGTTTTTAATAATTTATGAAACTTACGCGCCTTGACTTCTCTCATAGTTTATCTCATCTAATAGATTACAAATTTAGTTTTTTATCAATCAAAAAATTATTTAAGAATCTTATCTATAATGCGGGAGGTAGGATTTGAACCTACGAAGGCACTAAGCCACAGGATCTTAAGTCCTGTCCATTTGACCACTCTGGAACCCCCGCTTAAATTCTTTAAAATGATTTACTTTAAAAATATAACTGTTGTATTTATGATCTTAAAATAATTAATTATAAATCCTTATAGGTTATACAGGCAGATTCTAGATAATTGAGCCAATTTTCAAGGTTTTCATTTGCTTTTTTTAATTTTTCACTAACTAAAACCTCTTTTGGGGCAATTATTCCGCCTTTATTATCTTCAAAATCTTCATTCAAAAAATTCTCTAAAAAGTAGTATATTGGATTTGCATAATTTTTTAAAGAAGCCATCTGCCATTCTTGGCTGAAAATAACTCCCACCTTGCTAAGATCTTTAATATTATATTTTAATGTTTTATCAAGATCTTCTGAAATATTACTTCTAAAATATTTCTTTGCATTTCCTGTTTCTGGATTTATTGATATTATTTCAGTTTTATTTTTGCCAGGTCTTTCAATTATAACTCCTTTTTTTTCACTAGGTATTTTTCCATGCAAAAATTCTCCTCCAGAAATTATTGTTTCTATATCACTCCAGGAGAATTCAACAAGTTTAGGCCATTCATATACATCACTAGCTTCATAATGAGGTGCAAAAAATCCCCTGTTAACACATTCTCTATAAATATAAAATGAATTTTCAATATACCTTAAAACTTTTTCAATATCTCCTGTTTTATTTAAAAAATCTCTAGATATCTGAACAATTTCTCTTGGAAGATATCTAAAAGGCAAATCTTTCTGTTTATACTTAAGAGATCTTTCTCCTCGTTCATTTGGTTCTCCATATAACTTATCATTTATTTCAAATACCGAAAGTTCCATTTTCTATAGTTTTATTTTTAATATTTAAAGATTTATATTGCAAGCAAAAACCTTAATAATTCTGTTTACTATATATGCTAATGGTAAAGAGGTGTGCAATTTGCAAGGAGATTATTACAGTAATTGATAAAAAGATTGAGGGGACTATGTTAAGAGTTAAAGAGCTTTGCGGGAAGATGGGCTGTATTTATGTTTGTGCTGAATGTATGAAAACAGAAGGATGGATTGAAAAAGCTAAAATTAAAGGAGTTTAAACAAAATCAATAATATAAAAAACTAAAGGAAATATTATGAGTAGCTTAATCTTCTTAATTCAAGCTTAAAATCGTTTTACAGATTATAAATAAGATATAAATAACTTTTATAAAGATGGTTTAATTCTCTAAAACATGTTTAAAGAGGAAATCATTCAATTGCTTGAAAAGTATACAAAACTAAGAAAAGAGGAAATAGAGAATTTAATTGAAATTCCTCCAAATCCCGCGTTGGGGGATTATGCATTTCCCTGCTTTATTCTTTCAAAACATTTTAAAAAAGCTCCAAATGAAGTTGCCTCTAAATTGTCTTCTGAGATTAAGCCAACTAAAGATATTAGTGAGATAAAAGCTGCCGGGCCCTATCTAAACTTTTTCATTAACAAAATAAAATTAGCAGAACAGACAATAGAAATAAATGCTAATTTCGGAAAAAATAAAATAGGCAAAGGAAGAAAAATAGCAATTGATTTTTCAGGTCCAAACATAGGAAAACCAATGCATATAGGGCATATTCGTTCAACAGTTATCGGAGATAGTTTAATGAGAATTTATGAATTCTTGGGATATTCTCCTATAGGAATTAATTATCTAGGTGATATTGGATTGCATATAGGAAAATTAATTATTGCTTATGAATTATGGCTAGATAAAAAAGCTTTAAAAAAAGATCCTGTAAATGAATTGCTAAGATTATATGTAAAATTCTGCGGAAAAGAAAAAACCGGGATTCAGGAAGGTTTAGATGAGGAATTCCAAGATAATGAATGGACAACCAAAGCAAAAGAAGCATTAAAAAAACTTGAATTAGGAGACAAAAAAACAGAAAAAATTTGGAATGAAATAAGAAATGCTTCTGGAAATGCTTTTAATAAAATTTATGACATTCTTGATATAAAATTCACAGAAACAACAGGACAATCACAATTTTCAAACAAAGGAAGATCAATGGTCATTGATGCTTTAGAAAAAGGCATAGCAAAAAGGGAAAAAGACGGGGCAGTTTATGTTGAGTTAAATAAGGATAATAAAAAATATATTCAGAGAAGCAATGAAACAGTTTCGTATATTACTTATGATTTAGGCGCAGCTGTTGAAAGATTTAAAAAATATAAATTTGACAAAATGATTTATGTTACAGACTTCAGGCAAAAAGCCCATTTTGAAAGTTTATTTGCTTTATTAAAGCTGATGAAATATGATTTTGTAGATAAATTAATTCATCTGCCATTTGGAACAGTTAAATTCGGAAAAGAGATTATGGCAACAAGAACAGGAGATATAATTTTATTAGAAGATGTTTTAAAAAAGACAATTGAAAAAGCCAGTAATGAAATAAAAAAAAGAAAAACAAAAGGAGATCCAGAAAAAGTTGGTGTTGGGGCAATTAAGTATATTATCTTAAAAAACGAGCCTGCAAGCGATGTTCAGTTTTCATGGGCGCAGGCATTATCATTTGAAGGAAACACAGGCCCTTACTTACAATATTCTTATGCAAGAGCAAGTTCAATATTAAAAAAAGCAAAAAAAACAAACTTTAATAAGAGCAACAAAAAAGCAAAAATAAAACAATTAACAAAAGAAGAAATAAATTTGGCAAAAAAAATCTCAGATTTTCCAGATATTGTTGAAAAAGCAGGAGAAACTATGAATCCCTCTCTTATTGCAAATTATTCATTTGAATTATCTCAAATATTTAATGAATTTTATCATAATAATAAGGTTATTGGAGATAAAGAAGAAGCCTTTAGATTAAGATTGGTTGATTCATTTAGAACATGCTTGAAAAATGCATTATACTTATTAGGCATCGAGGTGATGACCGAGATGTAATATTTATAAGTCAATTTAGATATGAATTAGTATGAAGATTATAAAAAAAGAGAATATAGAGAGATTTGAAAGATTTATTAAGTTTGAAAGATTTTGGAACTATGCTAGCTATGAATTGTTTATAATTGTTGGAATTCTAATGACAATTTTGACACTAGGAAAATTATTAGGATACTATAACATCCCCTCTGATTGGTTTTGGTTTTTAGCAGGATTAGGTCTAATTTTAGAAGGATTAATTTCTCTGGTTAAACAGAGGAGATTTGATAAAAAATATAAAATAATTGAAAGAAAATAAAATAGTCTAAATTTAAAAATGAGATAGTTCTAAGATTTTCATGAAAAATCTTAATTATATCTACATAGAAACCTATGGATGTTCTGCAAACAGAAATAACTCTGAAATACTTGCAGGAACATTGAAACAATCAGGATATGAAATAACAAATAATATTAAAATTGCTGATATTATAATTTTAAATACTTGTGTTGTCAAAAGCAAGACAGAAAGCAAGATTAAAAGAAGAATTCAGGATTTGGCAAAAAAATCAAAAAGCAAATTGATTATCATCACTGGCTGCATGCCAGAAACAGATGCAAAACAAATCAAGCAATTAAATGAAAAGGCTATTTTGCTTGGAACCCATCATTTTTCTGAAATTCCAAAATTAATAAGAAAATACAAAGAAGACAAGCTTGATTGGGTAGAACAGAATAAGTTTTTAGATTATAAATCTGAACAAAAAATTAATCTGCCAAAAATTTCTAGCAATAAATTAATCTCAATAACACAAATCAGCGAAGGCTGTTTGGGAAATTGCACTTACTGCAAAGCCAGGCTTGCAAAGGGCAGGCTTTTCTCATATGATATGAACAACATAATTAAATCAATTGAGAGTGATTTAACTTCAGGAGCAAAAGAAATTTGGTTAACATCTCAAGATTGTGCAAATTATGGCATGGATAAAAAAAACAAAGGACAAAAACTTCCAGAACTTCTTAATAAAATTTTAAATCTTAAACATCATTTTAAATTAAGATTAGGAATGATGGACCCAAATAATGTTCTTCCAATTCTCGAAGAACTTATAAAAGTTTATAAGAACCCAAAAATATACAAATTTCTTCATATTCCAATTCAATCTGCATCAAATAAAATCCTAAAAGATATGAATAGACTTTACAAAATAGAAGAAGTTGAGAATATTATAAATAAATTTAGAAAAGAAATTTCTGATATTACAATTGCAACAGATATCATTGTAGGTTATCCTGCTGAACAAGAAAGTGATCATATTAAAAATCTTGAATTTATTAAAAAATTCAAGCCAGATGTATTTAATTTATCAAAAATGTCAATTCATAAAGGAACACAAGCTGAAAAATTAAAACCTCTTCCAATAGAAATAATAAATAAAAGAGCTTCTGAATTAATGGAAGCTCATAAACAAACAGCATTAGAAAACAAAAACAAATTTTTAAATAAAACCTTGTCAGTATTTGTGAATAAGAAGCTCGGAGAAAATTTATATGAGTCTCGTGATAATAGTTATAATATTGTAATAGTTAATAGTAGAGATAAAATTTTAGGGGAGAATATTGATGTTAAAATAAAAGATGTTGGTGTTCACCATATGATTGGCGAAATAGTTTAATTTAGTAAAATTACATAAAAATTAGCCTTAATATAACTGCAAAAATAAAAGCAAATACGATAATTCCTGCGAGACCGATTGTTATTTTAATTTTTTCTGCCATTTTTCATTTACTTTGTTTTATAAAATATATTGTTTAAAAATATTTGTGCTTTATAAAACATATTTAGACTTCAACTTTGTTTGAAGTTATGAGTATCTTAAACTTTTTTAGTAATTTATTAAACAATTTTTCTATGAAGCAATTATTCGTCTAGCTTAATGTGAGATTGCCCAAACTTAACTTAGTATTTTTAATATTACTAATGTCTATTAACAAGAATTAAATAATCTCAGCTTTTTTAATAACAACATCCTCAAGAGGCTTGTCATTTGCATCTGTTTCAACTTTTGCTATTCTGCCGACAACATCAATTCCTTCAACAACTTTTCCAAAAACAGGATGCTTTGTGTCAAGAAAATTATTGTCTACAAGGTTTATGAAAAACTGACTTCCTCCGGTATTAGGCCCAGAATTTGCCATTGCTATTGTAAATTTATTATTCTGATTGTCTTCTGTAAATTCGTCTTTTATTGTATAACCAGGTCCGCCCATTCCAGTTCCAGTAGGGTCTCCTCCCTGAATCATAAACCCATTAATAATCCTATGAAAAATAACTTCATCATAAAATCCACTTTTAGCTAATTTTTTAAAATTTCCTGCTGTGATTGGCATATCTTCATCTAATTCAATTACAATCTCTCCATAATTTGTTGTTAATTTGACTTTTGTTGGTTTTGCCATTTTATTATTAATCACTAATCCCCCAATAATTAAAACAAAAATAATGATTATAGACATTATGATATTTTTTTTCATATTATTATACTAATACTCATCAGCTTCTTCAACTTCTGCCTCTGCTTTTTCTAAGTCTCTGGCAGCCACTATTAACCCTTTTTGACAAGGTTTAGTATCTTCTGCATCTTTTGCAGCATCAAAAACACAATCTTCTGCTTCTTTTATCTTCTTTTCAGCCTTTTGTATCTTTTTTCTGTTTACCATTCTATTCTCATCTTTATAATCTTAAATTATAAAATTACTGTCTTTTTTAAATGCTTTGATTTTTTGATAATCTGTAAACCGAAATAATATGTTCTTCTGTTCATCAAGCTTAATGTGAGATTGTTACAACTTATATAGTATTTAATCTTATAAATAATCAGTCTAAAAATTACTAAGAAAGTTTAATTTTTAACTAAACCTTCTTAAAACCCTTCCAGGCAGCTTCAAACAACTGCTCCATTGCCTGGGCAAAGAATTCTGTTGAAAGCCAGACAGCAACATCATAGTTAGGATGAACTTTATCGTCATCTAAAACCATAAATAATAATTGTTCACTATCAATAATCGCAAATCTTGCCCTGACTTCTCCTGTGTCCCTAACCTCAGCAACCTTGCTTAAATCTTTTGCAATCTGTCTATTAGATTCATTAATTTTTGCAGCGATTCTTATTTTAACCCCTCTTTTCTTAGCCTTTTCCAAGCTTGGCAGCAAAGCATCTAATTTTCTGTTCAAACCAGATGCAGTTGTTACAATTGTAATTGTACTTTCTGCTTCTCTGATCATCATATCTAAATGATTATAAACATTCTGTCTTCCTCTTAAACTTCCTGACAAATCAGATGGTTCAACAAATTTAACTCCTGTTGTAAATAGAGTATTTAACTCCTCAAGAACTTCTTCTCCTTTTAATCTTTCTAGCCTCTTGCTTCTTTCATCAGAACTCTCTTTAATATTTTTCTTAACTCTTCTTACAATTTCTTCAGGTTTAACAGCCAAATATTTAATCGGTTTGCCTAATTTCATTATAACAAATCCTTTTTTCTCTAAAGATTCTAGAACATCGTAGCTTCTTGATCTTGGAACATTGCTAATATCTGATAATTCTCCAGCAGTACTTACGCCTCTGGATAATAAGGCAGTCCAGACTCTCACCTCATATAAATTGAGGTCGAATATCTTTCTCAGTCTACTCAAAAACTCCTCTTTAACAATCATGTTTCTTAAGTTGTTTACTTAGTATTTTAAAATAGTTTTAGTATTTAAATGTTTTTGTTATTTGAAAATGGTATATCAGAACTATACTTTAGTGAACAGTATTTTCAAATATCTGTCTTTTATTTTGTCTTCAAACTTGTTTTTGTAGCTTTTTTCATCTGAATTAATCAAAAGTTGTTTGCTGTTTGTTCTTTCTTTGATAAACTCAAGCTGTTTTTCCATTATCATTTTAAAGTTATCATCAAAGACAAGATTAAGCTTAATTCTGTCTGTTTTGACTAATCCTGCTTTTTTCCTAGAATCTTGAACTTTTCTTGATATCTCCCTCGCATAACCCTCTGCTTCTAATTCAGGGGTGAGTTTTGTGTCAAGTTCAACTTTTACTTCTTTTGCTGTTTTTTTAAAATCAATCTCAATTTTTTTTACATTTAATTGGCTTGCTATTAGGTTTTGTAGCTCTTTGCCTATAGAATTGTTAGTTATAATCTTTGCTTTTGCTAAAGGCCATTTTAATCCTATCTGTACCTTATCTCTTGCATACAATCCTTTTTCAATAACTCCTAATATAACTGAAAAATCCCCTTCTAGTTTTTTATTTATCAGTTTTTTGTTTGCTTCTGGCCAGGAAGAAAGATGAACAGACTCTTTGCTAAAATCCTTATAAATATATTCAGTTATATAAGGAGCATAAGGAGCAAGCAATAATGAGATTTTTTCTAATATTTCTCCTAAAATATCCTTAGTATCTTCCCTATCTCGGGTTATTTTGATATAAGTTCTTGAAAAATCATTTACAGTAAAATTCATAATACTTAACAAAGCTTCATCAATCCTATAATTTTCTAAATCTTCTGTTGCTTTTTTAATTAAAGAATTTAGTTTGCTTAATATCCATTTATCTTCAAGCCGTTTCTTATTGCTTTTTTTTGCAGCTTGCTCATAAAAAGTCTTGCAGTTAGATAAAACATTCAAAAAACCCAAAACACTTTCTTTTATCATGTTTACAGAAAATTTTTTTTCATTACTGGGATCAGAAGTGCACATTTGCAGTCTTACTGCATCAACACCAACTTCATTTATTATTTCATTAGGCTTGACAAGATTCCCTTTTGTCTTGCTCATTTTTTCTCCTTTTTCATCAACAAGAAGCCCTGCGCAGATTACATTCTTATATGCAGGTTTATTAAATAATATTGTAGAAATTGCATGTAAAGTATAGAACCACCCTCTCGTCTGGTCAATTGCCTCTGCAATAAAATCATAAGGAAATCTTTTTTCAAATTCTTTTTTATTCTCAAAAGGATAATGAAATTGTGCAAAACTTGCACTTCCAGAGTCATACCAAACATCAATCAAATCAGGTATTCTTTTCATTTCTTTACCGCATTTGCATTTTAATTTAATGTTATCTACCCAAGGCCTGTGCAAATCATAATCCTTGAATTTTTTAATTGAATTTTTTCTTAATTCTTCAACACTTCCAATAATTTTTAATTCTCCGCATTCACATTCCCAGACAGGTAACGGAGTTCCCCAAAATTTAAATCTAGACAAGCTCCAGTCTTTAATACCTTCTAACCAAAGACCAAACCTGCCTTCTTTAATATATTCAGGATACCAGTTTATTTTTTGATTATTCTTAATCATTTTATCCTTGATTTTTGTAACTGCAATAAACCAGGAATCAATAGCATAATACATTAAAGGAGAATCACATCTCCAGCAAAAAGGATAGTCGTGGCTGTATTTTACCATCTTAAACAGCTTATTTTCATCTTCTAGCTTTTTTATTATAAGTATATCAGCATCTTTTATGAATTTACCTTCAAATTCAGGAATTTCTTTTGTAAACTTTCCTGCTTGGTCAACTGGCTGGACAAAAGCAAGCCTGTTTTCTTTGCAAGCATCATAATCAACTTCTCCAAATGCAGGAGCCATATGAACAATTCCTGTACCTTCTTCTGTTGTTACAAAATCTCCTCCAATTATTCTAAATGCATCTAAATCCTTAAAATAACCAAATAAAGGAAAATATTTCTTTCCTACTAATTCTTTTCCTTTAATTGTTTTTACTATTTTTCCTTCTGGAACATATTTTTCTGCTAATTCTTTAATAACAACATATTTTTCTCCTGATTTCTCAACATAAACATAATCTAATTTTGGATTTACTGCAATTGCTAAATTACTTGGTAAAGTCCAGGGGGTTGTTGTCCAAACAAGAAGATAAGCATTATCATCTTTTAATTTAAACTTAACAACAACAGTCTCTTCTGTAATATTTTTATAGCCTTGAGAAACCTCATGACTGGACAAAGGAGTGCCGCATCTTGGACAAAATGGAACAACTTTAAACCCCTTGTATAACAGTTTTTTGTTGTATAATTCCTTTAAACTCCACCAAACACTTTCAATATAATCATTATTCAATGTAACATATGGATTTTCTAAATCAATCCAATAACCTAATTCTTCTGTTGATTTGCTCCATTCACCAATATTTGAAAAAACACTTTTTTTGCATTGCTTGATAAATTTATCCATTCCATATTCAACAACCTCTTTTTTTGATTTAAGCCCTAATTTTTTTTCAACCTGAACTTCAACAGGCAAACCATGAGTATCCCAACCACCTTTTCTAGGAACAGAAAAACCTTGCATATACCTGAATTTGCATATGACATCTTTAAAAGTTCTGACTTCAAGATGATGTAATGCGGGAGGAGCATTTGCAGTTGGGGGGCCCTCTAAAAAAGAAAATAATTTTTTCTTAGGATTATCCTGGATTGCTTTTTTTATCTCTTTATCCTTTTTCTTCCAGATTTCTCTTGATTTTTGTTCAATCTCTTTGTAGTTATACATGTTTATATGTAATTTAACCTCATTTAAAAAGTTTACATTTATCAATGAATAACAATTATTTAGGTATTATTAGATATTCTCCAAAAAGATTTTTAATATTAAGGAGGATATTTTTCTATTAAATTTAAGAGAAGAAAACTTATCAGGAAAAATTAATGAATTAAATAGAAAGGGATATCTTTTATTAGGCGTACTGCCAGGAGCAAATACTGGATTTAATATTATAGGCTTTATTAAGAGAAATACACTAAGAAAAGTAATTAAAAAGGTCAATATAGAAAACAAATATAGAAAAAAATTCATAAAAAGAATATTATTTAAATAACTTTAAAATTTCTTCTTCAATCTCTTTAAAATTTAGCATCCTATTACCAGTTTTTTGATATTTTTAAACTTTCTTTAATATTCTTTTTATAATCTAAATATTTATAAGTTAAGATTTAATGAAAATAATTATGGATTTATTAGAGCTTATGCGAAATGAAGCAGGAGTTGCTTTTTATAAAGACGAAGTAATCTCAGAGTTTGAACTTACAAAACTTGGTTCTTTAAAGAAATTAGCTGTGCGTAGAGATAATATTAATGGTTTTTTAAATGGGCTTGATGAAAATAATCGGTTTGTTCCTCAAACTGCAAATGCCTATGTTGTTTTGGGTATTGAGGGTAATCCTTCTGCCAATAATATACAATTTTACCATCTAAGTGGAGACAGACATTTTCATTTAACACACACTCCTTTTTAATTATATTCAACAGATTTAGAATTATTCAGCTTCTTCTGTTTTATCTTCAGTTTCACTTTCTTCCTCTTTTTCTTCTTCAATCTCTTCTTCAGCTTCTTGCTCAATTTTAACTTCTTTTTTCTCAACTTTTTCCTTAGCTTTCTTATCTTTCTTTTCAGGAGTAGAAGGAGCAGTCATTTCATCAAGGCTTATTGAATTAATCATATCCCTGAAATTTAAGAATTCATCAGCAGGTATTCTTGTTCCAGATTTGCTAAACCCAGTATACTTCTCACTTGTTACAAATTCTCTTATTGTTAATCCCTTTTTTCCTTTATATTCATCAACCCTAACAATAATATCTGTTGTTTCATTTTTCTTTATTTTTCCAATGTCTTTGTCCATCTTTACTTTAAGTTATTGTGTTATTTAAATATTTATATTTTTTCAGAGGGGTTGAATTTTTCCACATTTCATTAAACTGGTTTTTTAGCATACTAATCAATGCTTTTGAATCTGTCCATATTGTTATATAATCTTCAGGATTTTGAATCTCAGGCTTTCCAATTGTTATTCTTGCGTATTTTCCATCAAAAATACTGAATCTTAAAGGATAATCTCCAAATTTCTTGTTATAAGCTCTTATTTTACATCCAATTTTTTTCCATTCTTTTACTTTGTTTATGTTTTCTTCATTAACAATTCCAATTAATTTAACCTCAACCCCTCTTTTTATTGCATTTTGCATTGCTCTTAATCCTTCTCCCCACACCTTCCAATTCCTTTGCACCCCAAGGATTTCTTTTTTAACATCTCTGTTTGCCTCAGCAAGCTTATTCATAATTGTTTTTTGTCCTTTAATTAAAGAAAAAATAGATTGAGTGTCTTTATCTTTAAGTTCTTCTATTTTTTCAGAATCTTTTTTTAATAATCTCAATTTTTCCTCTTTTTCTTTTATTTTATCTTTTATAAATTGTTTAATATTAATTAACTCATATTTTTTAGGTTCAGAGGGAATCATTGATAAAATACCTAATTTTTCAAATTTTTTTAAAATTGAATATAACTTGTTCTGAGGAACATTTGAATCAAGAAATATCTCTTTAGGATTTGCACACCTTAATTTGATTAAAGAAGATAATGTTTTTGCTTCATATTCCTGAAATCCCAAATCCTGGAAAAACCCAACTCTATCCATATTTTTTAGGTCTTTTTCTTGTTTTTAAATACTATTGTACTCTAAAAGTACTTAAAATATATATAGATTAAACAAGATTTATCCTAGAAAATAAAATGGATTTAGACAGTCAGCATTACCTTACTATTGAAAATATCGGGGAACATTCAGGTTTTAAAACTAATCTAGATATTTTTAAGCATTTTATTGCTGTAAGAAAAGGGAAAAATAAAAATCATTATGATATTTATCATAGTAACAGTGAATGTTCAGAGTATATTGGGAGGATAAAGGCGAACCGAAATGCAACAATTAGTAAAAGTAGCAAAAATTTAATATCTAAGGCAGAGTTGAATGATTTTGATAAAAAAATATTGAAATCCCTTGTAGGAACCTTAAATTGCTGTAATCATGATTATATGAGATTTTTATGGTTAAGATATTCAAATAAAGATGAGAAACAATTTTTATATATAGATCATAGAGATATGTATCCTTTTAGATAATTTCATCTTTTTCCACTCAGTAACCTTCCCAATTTCAATCTCAATTTTATCAGCTTTTCTCAAGTTTTTTATCTGTTTTCTTGTTAGAATATTAAAATGTTTGACTTTGTCTAAATAATTATCAATATACCATAAATCCTCTTCGTCAGTCATCCATCCTTTTTTATCAAAAATAGATAAGTTAACAGGAATAGAATAGCTTCTTAATGCTTTCTTACCCTTATTATTAAAATACTCATGAAAATAACTCATGACTAATTCTCGAATGTTTTTGTAAATAGGTTCTCTATATCTTAAAACTCCATGATTTGTTTTAGTTATTGCCCCCCATTTATTATTTTCTTTAAAAACAGCAATAACATGATCATAATCATCTTTGCTAGCTTTTAGATGAACAATCAAAGACCTTTTTCCTTGAAATCTTAGGGCAAGTGCAGCAAAAATAGCTCCTTCAATACAATGGCATTTGTTTTTTCTTAAAATCATTCTAGGAGACATGCAAGTATCTTTATGATAATCAAAATTAATAGGAATTTTATTTAAAAAATCCTGAATTTCAGCAGGATTTTTTAGACTTTTAAATATTTTTTCCTCTTTTTCTGTTAGATTAAACATCTTTTTAGTAATTTTTAAATAATTATTTTATAGATTGTATGTTAATAGTCTATAAAATAAATTCTCGCCTTGTTCATTTTCCTATAAAATTCATAATCTGGCTTTTTCTTTTTTGCTTCTATAAATACTTTGTCAAGCCCTTCCCAGAAAAAGAACCAGCCAGCAGGTTCAGACATAACTAATAAAAAAGTGAAAAAGAAATTAAAATCTTCATATTTATATAAAAAAGTTGCACCAATCATCACAATCGCCCCGATAAAAAACCAGGTTAGCCCGTTTCTTTTTATTTCTTTTATTTCGCTTTCTTTTTCTTTAAAATGTTTTTGAAAATGATTTCTTAATCTTTTTCTTATTTCATATTCATCATTGGTTTTTCTTTTATGTCTTGGAACCAAAAACCTTAATTCTAATTCTTTGTTTTTGTCAGCAGAAGCCCTTTTGCATTCTGATAAAAAATCATCTGATAAAGCCTTAACATTATAGGGCCTTGGATCAAAGTCTGAAAATATGTCATCATATGAGTCTAAAATTAAGCTTATATTCCCTTCTTTTACTGTTTCTTCCTCTTTTTTATGTTTCATATATTAGAATAATAATTCATATTTAAAAATTCTTCTATTAAAGAATTTTTAAGCCACAAAAATTGAAAATTTTTGATGTTTATAAGGTTATTTATTACTGTTTTTAATAATCTCATAGACGATTTAAGCTTGATATGTGCAGATTAAGCTTTTCATATATAGCTTTCTTAGTATTTAACATTTCTAATTAGCTTCTTTCTTAGAGAACCTCTCCAAAGCTTCTTGTTCTAGGAAATGCATTTCTCCTGGGATGATAAAGCAAAAAGGTTTTTCTATTTTTTTCCTTCTTAGATTATAGACTGTATCATAATATACCTGCGAATCGTCTGTTCCTAACCTGGAACAAACAACTATTTTATCCAGTTTAACATTATTTTTAGCAGCTTTCTCTAAATAAAAAAAAGCATCTTCAGAACCTAGTCCTATGTCAATTAAAATTAATGAATGCGCATTAATAGATAGATTTTCTTTTACATATTTTAAAAAATCAGTTTCATATTTGTCATCAAAAGCAGGCAAACTCGTTGTTTTTCCAAACTTATATAATTGCAAGCCTGTTTCAGCAATTGCATCAAAAACAGAAGTAGCATAGATTACTTTTACCTTGACTTTTTGTTTTTCTGCATCTAAAATCAAGCCTATGTGGGTTGTTGCAAACAAAGGACTTCCATAAGCCAATAATGCAATGTTTCTTCCTTTTGCTTCATCTATTAATCTATTGGATTCAACTTCTCCTCTTTTAAGAGGGAAAATTCGCTTGCTTAATTTTAAATCAATTAATTCATAAGGAAAATCAACAGTATACCCATCTAAGTATACTTTCTTGCATTTTTCCAAAGCTAAAAGCCCTTCTTTTGAAATTCCCCTATTATTCAATCCCAAACCAATTATAAATAACATAAAATTAAGAAGAATGATTAACTTTTAAAATTAACTAATGATTTTAAAAACTTTACAAAATTATGCGCCCGATAAACAGAAAAATATGCGTTTATATTTCAAAATTAGAAATTTAAAAAATTAAGTAAAGATTTATAAACACTAATTTCATAAAATAATAATTAAAATAAGTTTACAGATTAATTAAAAGTTTATTAAAGTGGTACCGACGAGAATTTTTTTGACTAAGGGAGTGGGTGTTCATAAAAACAGGCTACAATCTTTTGAATTGGCTTTAAGAAATGCGGGCATAGAAAAATGTAATTTAGTTTATGTTTCTAGTATTCTTCCTCCAAATTGCAAAATAATTTCAAAAGAAGAAGGATTAAAATTGCTTCAACCTGGGCAAATAACTTTTTGTGTTATGGCAAGACTTGAATCTAATGAACCTAATAGATTAATGTCAACTGCAATTGGCGTTGCTGTCCCAAAAAATGGAGAGCATTACGGATATCTATCAGAACATCATTCTTTTGGAGAAAAAGGAGAAAAAGCAGGAGAATATGCAGAAGATTTAGCAGCAACAATGCTTGCGACAACTCTTGGAATAGATTTTAATCCTGATACCGCATGGGAAGAAAGAGAGCAGGTGTATAAAACAAGCGGGCAAATTTTTAGAACAACCAATATTTGCCAGTCAGCAGAAGCAAATAAAGATGGTTTATGGACAACAACAATCTCTGTGGCCGTCTTGCTGGAATAGCAAGACTCTATTCTCTGCTGTTTTGCTTAAATAAAACTTCTTTTTGGTAATATTTTAAACGATTTCTTAAATAGGTTTTAAACATTACAGATTTAGTTTTATTAAAAATCATCAAACAATTTTA
>Ga0209541_10004927_pt1 | contig 23483 bp, 31 predicted proteins | sample RifCSPlowO2_01_FD_184027 | JGI IMG/M metagenome (GOLD analysis project Ga0209541, IMG submission 184027) | Groundwater microbial communities from Rifle, Colorado - Rifle CSP2_plank lowO2_0.1 (SPAdes) (version 2) | ecosystem: Environmental > Aquatic > Deep subsurface > Groundwater | place... | reverse complement strand
CCCTCATGAGGGAGAAGTGGAAGGGGCCAGAAAAACGTTTACTGTTATTATATGTTACTATGACCTCCCCTAACCCCTCCTCATGAGGAGGGGGATGACTCTAGCGCATAAATCCTAAATTTAATAAATTTCAGTTTTTTAAATAAAATGACAAATCAAACCCTATTCTTTATCGCCGTAATTAATGCCGAGAAGAGAAATAAAATAAAATTTTCAATTTTTAATAAATGATTTAATGTTTAAATTTTCAAACTGTTTTATTCATTTTTTCATTGAGTAAGGTGAAATTTCAGCCAAAGGCTCGCCTCGATTCGGCGAAGCGGGCTGATCCGCCTCGGGCGGACATTGGAAATTGAAAATTGATAATTAAAAATTATACTGTAAGTATCTCGCATCCCTTCTCTGTGACAGCAACTGTATGTTCAAAATGCGCGGAGAGGGAGCCGTCTTTTGTTGCGATAGTCCATCCATCGTCAAGCGTTTCAATTTCATACGATCCCATATTCACCATGGGTTCTATTGCCAGCGCCATTCCTTTTTGTATCTCAATTTTTGGCATTTTGTCCGTGTAATAATTGGGAATTCTTGGCTCTTCGTGAACCTTGTATCCCACGCCGTGGCCAACAAGCGCCCGCACAACAGAAAATCCATGAGATTCTACATACACTTGTATTGCCTTGCCAATATCCGATATATAATTTCCCGACCTCACTTGCTGTAATCCTATGTCCAAAGATTTTTTAGTCACCGAAAGCAACTTCTTGGCCTCGCGCGATATTTTTCCAACTCCCACGGTGCGCGCCATATCAACAAAATAATCTCTTCCATCCCTATAAAACTTAAGTCCTATGTCAATTCCGACAATATCTCCATCTTTTAAAACTCGCGAAGATGCCGGCGCGTGCACAATCTCATTGTTTACAGAAGTGCACAGCGTTGTTGGAAATTCAGGCTCGTCAAGAGAATTCCTATATCCTTTAAATGACGGCAACGCTCCAAGCTCGCAGATGCGCTTTTCGGCATATGCATCAAGCTCTTGCGTTGTTACCCCAACTCTTACCAACTTTTGCACTTCGTCTAAAACAGCGGCAAGCATCTTTCCGCCTTCTCGTAAATACTCAATGTCTTTTTCGTTTTTTACATACTTCATATTATTTCAGGCTCAAAGCATTCACCATATCTTTAAATACATCTGGTATGGATTGTTCGCCGTTGATCCGGCGCACAACTCCCATTTTTTCATAAAATTCAAAAAGAGGCTCTGTTTCCTTGTGATAAATCTCCAACCTCTTTTTTATTGATTTTGGCATATCGTCTTCTCGTATGCTTAATTTTTTTCCACAATAATCACAAATATTCTTAATTTTTGGCGGACGAAATACCGTGTGATATGTCCTGCCACAATTGCATATTAGCCTCCCGCCGATCCTAAATACCGACTCCCTATCGGATATTTCAATAATAACGACATCCGTAACTCCCACAATTTTTTCAAGCTCCGTCATCTGGCTTTTATTCCTTGGATATCCATCAAGAACACATCCTTGCTTGCGAACGTCATTTTTCGATAAACGAAGGGCGACAATCGCGTCTGTAATCTCATCGGGCACGAGCTTTCCTTTTCGAATATAGCTTTCGGCGCGCATACCAAGCTCTGTTTTTTTTTCAATTTCCCTGCGAAAAATATTACCGGTAGAAATATATACAAATCCAAATTTTTCAGTAAGCATTTCTGCCTGCGTGCCCTTTCCTGATCCCTGCGCCCCAAAAATAAGTATGGTTCTTTGCATAATCTAATACGTGGTAAATATTTGAGTTATGATAAATACGATATATACGGCTAAAAGCGCGAGGCCTTCCCTCTGCGTAAAGCGTTTTCCTGATACGGCAAGCACAATAAATAGAATACATAAAAAAACAAAGAAAAACAAGAGTATAAAAAAAGACGGCCCCATAACAAGCTTTATTGGCCTGGCAATGGAAAGTATGGCGATGATAAGCACATTCGTTATTGCCGAGCCGATCATATTGCCAAACGCGAGATCTTTTGATTTTTTTTGCCATGATCGCACGGTCAAAATAAGCTCCGGTAGATTCGTGCCAATAGAAAACGCGGTTAATCCGACTAAAAATAAAGGAAGGCGGTACGCGCCTATGATTCGCAAAGAAACCGTTACTATAAAATGCGATGATATTGAAATAGCAATAAGGCCCAAGATAATAAAAAAGAATTCTCGTAAATGTTTTTTGTCAAGAAAAAAATTTTTTTGGTGCGCCGTTTCCCGTAATGAAATAAAATTTATAAGAGCGAAATAAAGGATAAAAAGCACTGACCCCTCCAGAGGATGTATGCTTCCATTGAGCATGAAAACTACTGGCAGTATAAGGAAGATGAGGATTGCAACAAGTTCCTGCACGCTGAAAACATTCTTGATGCGTATCCCCTTATTTAAAAGTATTTGAAGCGGAGCAACAAGTCCGAATAAAACAATAATCCCTCCAATAAGGTTGCCGTAAGAAATCGCATTCACCCCTAAAGAAGTTGACTTTATTCCAATAAAAAACTCGGGTGCGGAAGTGAAGAACCCAAGTATGAGGCCTGAAAACACTATTGGAATTTTATAATCTTTGCTTATTTTTTTTACATGGGTAACCACAAAATCCGCTGATTTTCCCAGTACCAAGAAAAATAAAACGATTATTACTAAATAAAAAAATATCATTTTTCTGAAATTTTAAAATCAATATATTCAAACTTTTTTATCTGACGCAAGATGAAGAAGGCTGTCGCGGTCTGTGTCGCTAATAACATTTTCTTTTTTTAGCTCATGGATAATTTTAATAAGCTCCGTGCGCGTTACCCCTCCATTGTCCATCTCTCCGATAAAGGCTCCCATGACAACGGGCCTCTGCTTATAATCCAAAGAATGAATCTCTAAAAGCGCCTTTTTGATTTCCTCCTTATTTTTAAATATTTTTGGAGTGTCCGATGTGAATAAACCCATATGATATAAATTTTTAATTTTTAAAATCAAATTTTTAATAAATAATTTAATAATAAAATTTTGAAACATTCATAATTAAAAATTGATTCAAAATTCAAAATTATATACTTATTAATATGTCGCCCAAAAAAACACTATTATTTTTATTATACCACAAAACCCCTATATACAAAAACAGATTCTTGCGAGAACCTGTTTACATACTTTTTATAAATATATTTTATAGGGATTCGTAGTCTCTCATGCTCAACTGGGATTCTATCTGCTTTACGGTTTCAATAACTACAGATACCACAATCAGAAGACTTGCGCCGCCTATTTGTATATTTTGAATACCCGTAAATTGACTCGCTACTATAGGTATAACCGCGAGCACCCCCAAAAATAGCGCTCCCGCCAGCATAATTCTCTGTGAAACGCTATGGAGATAATCTGAAGTATGCTTCCCCGGCCGAATGCCCGGGATAAATCCGCCTTGTTTTTGAAGATTTTCCGCGATCTGCTGCGGATGAAAAACTATTGCCGTATAAAAATAAGTAAAAGCGAACACGAGCAAAAAATAAATACTCCCGTAAAAGGCCTGGTTCTGAAAAAGCGCAATAGTATTCTGGGCAAAGTTTGCCAAAAATTGTGTTTTCGCGCGGACAAAAAATTGAGCTATCATGGGCGGAAAAAGTATAATAGATATGGCGAATATAATAGGAATCATTCCCACTTGATTAACTCTCAGCGGAAGATGGGTGTTCGCCCCGCCATACATTTTCATGCCGCGCACCCGTTTTGCGTATGAAACCGGGATATTTCTCTGGGCTTCTGTAATAAAAACCACTCCTGCTGTGGTTATGACCGCGATAGCCACAAAGCTTGCAATGCTTATAAGCTGTGACTGGTCAAAATTGACAAGAATCTTCTGAATACCGCTCGGAATACTTGTTACAATACCGGCAAATATCATAAGCGAAATGCCGTTCCCAACTTTTTTCTCTGATATAAGCTCGCCTATCCACATAAGAAAGACCGTTCCCGCGCTTACGGTTATCATGGTTGTTGCCAGTGTAAGAGGAGTAAATGAAGGAAGGATCTGCGCGGAAGATCTCTGTAAAAGCACGATCATTCCATACGACTGCAAAATAGCCAGCGGAACAGAAAGCATTCTTGTCCATTGGTTTATTTTTTGTCTGCCCGCCTCTCCCTCTTTTGAGAGCTCTTCAAGCTTGGGGATAATCATTGTCAAAAGTTGCAAAATAATAGAGGCGGTGATATACGGGCCGACGCCCAAAGCGACAACGGAAAAATTCTCCATAGCGCCGCCGGAAAATACATTCAAAAGCCCTAAAATTTGATTGTCTGAAAAAAACTTTTTTAAGGCAACGCCATCTATGCCCGGGATAGGAATATGCGCGGCAATTCTAAAAATAACAAGCATCCCCAGAACAAAAAGAATGCTATTTCTCAAATCTTGCGATTTCCAAATTTGTAATATTTTTTTCCACCACATAAGCACGGAAATTTCTAATTTTCAATTTTTAATTTCTAAATAATATTTATTAGAAATTGGTAATTAGGAATTAGGAATTATTTAACAACAACCTTTCCTCCTGCTTTGAGTATAGCTTGTTTCGCGCTTTCTGAAAATGCGCTGGCAATAACAGTAAATTTTTTCTTGAGCTCGCCGTTTCCCAAAATCTTTATTTTTCTATCTAGCTTATTGATAACATTCTTTTGAAAAAGGGCTTTTGCGTCAATGATTTGTCCAGCATCAAAATGCTTTTCAAGCTTTTCTATGTTCACCGGAAACATTTTTGGATATCGAATCTTTTGCCCCTTGAATTTCGGAGAGGATTGAAGGATTTTTTTCATGCCCATGCGCTTAAACCCGCCTGTGCCGGAACGGGATTTTTGACCCTTGATTCCGCGAGTGCTTGATGTTCCGTGTCCGGAAGCATTCCCCCTTCCCACTCGCTTTCTCTTCTTCTTAGATCCGTGCGGAATCTGCAAATTGTGTAACATTGATGCCATGGATTTATTTTACTTGCTTAATATTCTTTTCTTCCCTGGGCTTCACTTCGATAAGCCGAAGGCTTTTTATGGCCTGAAGCGCCGCCGTGACATTATTAATTTTATTTTTTGAGCCTAAAATTTTTCCAACAATATTTCTTACGCCCGCAAGCTCAAAAACCATGCGAAGCGGACCGCCCGCCTTTACTCCGGTTCCTTTTGGAGCAGGCTTGAGAAGAATGATAGCTGAACCGAATTTTTCAGTTACAGCGTATGGAATTGTTTCATTCACGAACGGAACGGTAACCATATTCTTTCTCGCCTTTGCTACGGCCTTATTGACTGCCAAGGTTACATCCGCGCCTTTGGCAACGCCCATACCAACCCTTCCCTTGCCATCCCCAATGGCAACGCATGCTCGAAACCGCATTCTTTTTCCGCCAGCCATAACGCGCGTGACGCGCGCGAGATCTACTATCTCCTGCTTGAATTCAGAATCCATGCGCCCCTCGCGAGATTTTTGGGAGTAACCCTTCCTTGCAGGTGAAGCAGATTTTTGTTTCGCTTGATTTTCCATAACCATATAATTCAAATTTAAAACAGTAGGCCATTCTCGCGCGCGGCGTCTGCGAGCGATTTTATGCGGCCATGAAATTTATAAAATGACTTGTCAAAAACAGCGGTTGTTATTCCTTTTTCCTTGGCTTTTTTTGCAATAAGAATGCCCACCTGCGACGCCGCTTCTTTCGTATTTTTCTTTTTTGATTCCACTTCTTTCGTGGAAGCAAAAACAAGCGTCTTTCCCGCGGAATCATCAATAAGCTGGGCATATATATACCTAAGGCTTCTATACACCGAGAGTCGCGGCCTTTGAGAGGTGCCAAAAATCTTAGCGCGAACTCTCGCCCTTCTTCTCAATCTTATTTCATTTTTTCTCTTTTGGATATTCATAATGTAGCTTTTTAGCTTGTTAACTTTTTAGCTTGTTAGCTTATGACTTATTTTCCTAAGAAGCTAATGAAGCTAAGAAGCTAACTATATTACTCGCTCTTTGTTACTGCTTTGCCAGCCTTTCTTCTGATAACCTCGTCAACGTATTTAATTCCCTTTCCTTTATAGGGTTCCGGTTTTTTTATTTCTCGGATCTCGGCGGCTGTCTGTCCTACAAGCTGCTTGTCTATTCCCGAGACAATAATAATGCTTTTAATTACTTTTATTTCAATGCCCATTGGAATCTTATATTCAACCGGATGCGAAAAGCCTACTTGTAAGACCAAAACATCTTTTTTTACCTCGGCTTTAAATCCAATCCCATTGATTTCCAACTCTTTTGAAAAACCCTCTGTAACTCCATGAACCATGTTAAAAATAAGGTTTCGAAAAAGTCCCCATAAGGCGGCATCTTTATGGTCTTCGGGATGCTCCACTTTTACTATAAGGGTATTTTCTTGTTTTTCCACGTGAACATGCGAGTGAATATCAAGCTGTATCTTGCCCTTTGGCCCAGATGCTATAATCTTATGCTTCTCAATGGTAAGCTCAACTTTTTCAGGAATAATAATTGGTTTTTTTCCTATTCTGGACATAGTATAGTTTATTAGCTTATTAGCTTGTAGCTTCTTAGCTTTTTAGATTAATAGATTATTTTTAAATATCCTAACAAGCTACGATCTACAAGCTATCTTAATATATCTCGCAAATAAATTCTCCGCCAAGTTTTCTTTTTCTTGCGTCTTTGTTGGTCATGAGGCCTTGCGACGTTGAAATAATGGCTATTCCTAAATTATTCAAAACCGTGGGCAATGTGCTTTTTGAAACATACACTCGGCGTCCGGGCGTGCTCACGCGCTTAAGATGAATGATTGCCGGTACGCGCGGCTTTTTATATTTTAAAATAATTTTAATTTGATCATAATGCATATCCTTGCCCCTTGTAATTACTTCAAAATCCGAAATATAACCACTCTCTTTTAATATCCCCAAAATCCCCATTTTCATTTTTGAATACGGCAAAACAACTTCAGTTTTTGACACTGCAAGCGAGTTACGTAATCTGGTGAGCATGTCTGCTATTGGATCGGTCATATGTTTTTAGCTTATTAGCTTGTAGCTTCTTAGCTTTTTAGAATATTATTCTTAAAACTTGAAACACACGAATAGTAATATTAAAAAACGAAATTTTAAGGTTTTATGTTTTAAGTTACAAGTTTCAGGAATTTCTACCACGATGATTTTCTTATTCCCGGCAAATCTCCCTTATTTGCCAATTCTCTGAAACAAATTCTGCATAAATGAAAATCTCTCATATAGCTCCTCTTTCTTCCGCATCTCCAGCATCTTCGCACAATTCTTGTGGAAAATTTTGGCTTCTTATTTGATTTTACGACTTGCGCTTTTGTAGCCATACAAAACTATTTAGTAAATGGAAAACCTAAAAGTTTAAAAAGTTCAATGCCCTCTTCCTGGCTTTTTGCTGAAGTAGTAATGGTAACCTGAAGACCGTGAATTTTTTCAACTTCATCTGATTTAATTTCCGGAAAAGCAATGTGCTCTCGAAATCCAATATTGAGATTGCCGTTTTTATCAACAGTCTTGAGGGATATTCCCCTAAAATCTCGAATTCTGGGAAGCGTAACATTAATAATTTTATCTACAAAATCATACATCCGCACGCCTCTTAAGGTTACCTTCAACCCAATAACTTGCCCTTTGCGAACCTTAAAATTAGAAATAGAAATTCTCGCCTGCGTTTTAACTGGTTTCTGCCCTGTTATCCTTAAAAGCGTTTCTTCCGCAATATCTATGTACTTAGAATCCTTCGTGCCAATGCCCAGGCCTACGTTTATAACCGCTTTTTGTAAACGAGGCACCTGCCAAATATTCTTATATTTGGACTTTTTCATTATTTGGGGAAGAATCTCTTTTTGAAATTTTTCTTTCAATACATTCATATGTTTTCTTTACACCTTTTACAGACGCGCGCTCTTTTTTTATTTTCTAAAATCTTCGTTCCGACACGCGTTGGCTTGCCGCATTTAGGGCATATTAACATAAGCTTACTAATGTATATAGGCGCGGGAAACTGTACCTTCTGCCCCTTTTGTCCCTGGGCCTTTGGACGCAGGTGCTTCACCATTAAATTCACGCCTTCAACCGAAGCTTTGTGCTCCTTTGAAAATATTTGTGCCACCTTTCCTTCCTTGCCGCTGTCTTTGCCCGATAGCACTTTTACCTTGTCTCCTGTTTTAATTCTCATATTTTTTAACTTATTAGCTTCTTAGCTTGTAGTTTTTTAGGCAATTAAGATTTTGTATCCTAATAAGCTAAAAAACTAAGAAGCTACAACCTATACCACCTCTGGCGCAAGTGAAATTATTTTTGTAAAGCCTTTTGTTCGAAGCTCTCTTGCCACTGGACCAAAAATACGCGTACCCTTTGGTTCTTTTGAATCTTTATCAATAATGACCGCCGCGTTTTCATCGAATCGCACATAAATGCCGTCTGTTCTCCTAATCTGGCTTCTGGTTCTTATAATAACAGCGTGTAAAACCTGTCCCTTCTTTACCTGTGTGTGTGGAAGCGCCTCAAATACCGAAACCGTAATAATGTCTCCCACTCTGCCATAACGCTTTCTATAGCCGCCGAATACCCGAATGCAACGCAATTTTCTTGCGCCGGTATTGTCTGCAACTTTTACTATTGTTCGTAGTTGAATCATATTTAGCTTGTTAGCTTGTTAGCTTGTTAGCTTGTTAGCCTATGATTTATCTTCCTAATAAGCTAACGAAGCTGATGAAGCTAACTAGCTGTAAATAACCTTCCATCTTTTCTCTTTGCTGATTGGCCGTGTTTCGACAAATTGAACAGAATCTCCAACTTTAAATTTATTCTCCGGATCATGAACCTTATATTTTGCATGGGAGGTATAGTGCTTTAAGTACTTCGGATGTTTTTTGGCTGATTGCACGCGCACAACTATAGTCTTATCCATGGAATCAGAAACCACTATGCCGTTAAACGTTCTTACTATTTTCTTATTTTCGTCTGCCATACATTATTATTGTTTAGCTTCGGGCGTTTTTATTGTTACGCCTTTTTTATTCAATAAAGTTAAAATCTTCGCGTTTTGCTTTTTTAACACGCGGATTTCGCGAACATTTTTTACCTGCTTTAATGCAATCTTAAATCGCAAATTCCTAAGCTGTTCTGCATTTTCATGGAGAATCTTCTTGAGTTCGCTCTCGGTTTTCGTTTTTAATTCTTTGAATTCCATATGCTATCCTTTTACAATAAATTTTGTCTTGTGCGGCAATTTAAAGGATGCGAGCCTCAGCGCTTCTTTTGCCAAGCTCTCTTCAACACCATCCATTTCAAAAATAACCATTCCCGGCTTCACAATCGCGACATAGTGGTCAAGCGCGCCTTTTCCGGATCCCATAGTGGATTGGCTACCCTTGCTCGTAACAGGCTTGTCGGGGAAAACACGAATCCAGATTTTTCCGCCTTTTTTAATAAAGCGCGTCATAGCTCTTCGCGCGGCCTCGAGCTGGCGCGACGTTACCCACGCATGTCCGTCTGCCTTCAATCCGAATTTTCCAAAACTTAAAGTCGTTCTCGCGGTTGCGCTGGAGATGCCACGCCTTCTTCCCTTGTGGGATTTTCTAAATTTTACTTTTCTTGGCATTAACATAAACGAGCTTGTTAGCTTATTAGCTTGTAGCTTTTTAGGTAACTAGGATTTTTTGTATATCCTAATAAGCTAAAAAACTACAATCTACAAGCTATTTCTCTACTTACTCTCCTTATTAAACTTCTCTCCTTTATACACCCATACTTTTACTCCAATGGTTCCATACGTGGTGTTGGCCACGCCTCGCGAATAATCTATATCCGCGCGTATGGTGTGCAGTGGCAAGCTTCCTCGAGTCAATGTCTCTCTTCGCGCGATTTCTGCTCCATTCAATCTTCCGGAACATAAAACCTTAACTCCTTTTGCCCCTGCCTTCTCCGCTTTGCCAATTGTTTGTTTCATAATCCTTCGAAAAGCAATTCTCTTTTCAAGGTCAGCGACCATTCCCTGCACAAGCAACTCAGCCGAAAGATTGGGCGTCTTTACTTCTTGGATATTTAAATTCAAGCTTGTTTTCGGATCTAAAAACTTCTCTTTAATTTCTTTTTTAAGCTTCTCAACGCCTTCGCCGGACCTTCCGATAACCAATCCCGGCTTTGCCGTATAAATAATGACGGTAAACGTATTACCGGATCTTTCTATTTCAATCTTGACAACCGAGGCTTCTTTTAATGATTTTTTAATAAATTTTTTAACTCGTATATCCTGCTTTAAAAAAACAGCGTAATCTTTCTTAGAAAACCAACGAGACGACCAGTTGTGAATCGGCCCTAATCTGAATATAATTGGATTGACTTTTTGACCCATATAATATCAATTTTTAATTTCTAATTTTCAATTTTTAAATCTTGAAAATTCATTAGAAATTAGGAATTATAAATTAGAAATTATCTTTATCCTGTCTTTCTGTTGAATAATTTTTTTGTAAAGCCTCTTCCACCGTCTTTTTTTACTTCCTCTCCTTTCGCTCCGCCCTCATCCTGTCCTTTATCTAATTTTCCAGCCTTTTTAAACTCTTCTCTGCTTAACACCTTTATGTCATCTTTTTTCTTCGCATCATCTGCTGATATTTTTTGAGGGCTCTTTTTTGTTGGAACTTTTTCCGCTAAAACAACATGGAGATGGCACAACCTCTTTCGAATCATTCCTGCTCGCCCAAAAGCTCGCGCTCGCCATCGTTTCAAGATCGGCCCTCCGTCCGCCGTAAAGGATTTAATGTATAAATTATTTTTATCTAATTGAAAATTATTTACCGCATTGGCAACCGCCGACTCCAAAAGCTTGGTTACTGGCTCTTTTGCTATTCTTTGATTAAAATATAGCTGCTCAAGCGCTTCTACCGTGCTCATTCCTTGTATCAACTGGAGCACCGCTCGAACTTTTGTGGGCGACATGCGCAGATAGCGCAAGTAAGCATGCACCAAGATATGAGAAACTTCAGGCTGTTGTGCCTTGGCTGGATATTCCTTCTTGTCCGCTGTCTTGATGTTTTCTTTTTTATCACTGCTCATAAAAACATTTTCTTATACTTTCTTGAATATTATTTCTTCGGCTTTACGCCTGCTTTTGGCGCTGAAGATAGTGGCGCGGGGCCATCGGTTTTTGCCTGTTCCTTTGCCATCTTTCCGCCGTGGCTTACAAACTTTCTCGTATGGGAAAACTCACCGAGCTTATGACCTACCATATTTTCCACTATAAATACCGACACATGAACCCTGCCATTATGCACTCCGATCGTGTATCCTACCATCTCGGGTGTAATTGTACAAGATCTGTCCCACGTCTTCACGACCACCTTATCGGTAATCTTGATTTTTGACAATTTTTCCAGCAATCTCTGGTTTACGTATGGCCCCTTTTTAAGCGATCGTGACATAGTGTTAGCTTATTAGCTGGTAGCTTCTTAGCTTATTAGGTTCTAGGATTTTTATTTTCCCACAAGCTAATAAGCTACGAGATACAAGCTCATTATTTATCCTTTTATCCTTCTTGAAACAATAAATCTATTGGTTTTCTTTTTCTTTTTTCTGGTTTTTACGCCGAGCGCGGGTTTTCCCCATGGAGTTTTTGGATGCTTTAAACCAATAGGATTATTTCCTTCACCGCCGCCATGAGGATGGTCGTTGGGGTTCATTGCTTTGCCGCGAACTCTTGGACGTATTCCCATATATCTCATTCTGCCTGCTTTTCCATATCGTACATGCATCGCGTCCGGATTGGAAACCTGCCCAATCGTCGCAAAGCATTCTTTTGATACCATGCGAATCTCGCTTGACGGCATCTTGAGCAAAGCATGATTGCCGTCTATTGCCATAAGCTTTACGCTGCTTCCCGCTCCTCTGGCAATTTGTCCGCCCTTGCCCGGAACAAGCTCGACGTTATGAATCAGTGTTCCCTGCGGAATCACTTCAAGCGGCATCCTGTTTCCCGACTTAATATCTATTCTTTTTTTTGAAGATAGTATGGTGTCTCCAACCTTCATATCAACTGGAGCGATAATATATCTCTTTTCGCCATCGTTATAGTTCAGAAGGGCGATTCTCGCTGAAACTATGGGATTATATTCAATGGTTGCAACTTTTGCCGGAATATCATATTTATCACATTTAAAATCAATGATTCGGTAATACTGTTTTACTCCGCCTCCTTGGTGGCGCACTGTAATTTTACCTTGAAAATTTCTTCCAGATTTCTTTTTTTGAAAAACAATCAATCCTTTATACGGCGAGGCGGCGGTAATCTCTTCAAAAGAACTTACCGAAGAATTTCTTCTTCCTCCGCCCGATCTTGATTTGTATATTCTTACTGGCATAAAATTCAATTTTCAATTATCAATTTTTAATTATCAAAATTTTTATAAAGTTTAAAAATTGAATCATTGAAAATTTATTAGAAATTGAAAATTGGTAATTAGAAATTTTCCTTACGTTCCTTCTCCCACGTCAATCTTATCTCCTTCTTTCAATGTTATAATAACCTTTTTTCTATCTTTGGTAACTCCGGTAGCTCTTCCGTAGCGCTTAACCTTTCCTGCTATGGAGATGACATTCATTTTTATAGGCATTACGCCAAAAATCTTTTTTATTGAATTTTTAACTTCAATTTTATTGGCCCTGGGGTCAACTTCTACGACGTACTTATTTTCCGCGCGCATTGCCGATGACTTTTCGGTAATATGCGGATGAATAAGTATTCGTGAAGCGCCTATATCCGGACCGCCCGTATTGAGCTTTTTTTCTTTTGGTTCGCTCTGTATTGACGCAATATTTTTCTTCGGTGTTTTTTCGATCTTCGCCGAATTGACGACTTTTTCTTTTTCGTCGCCGGATTTTTCCTTTTTATTATTTTTTAAAAAACCTAAAATTGACATATATCTCTAAAATCAAATAAAATATTAATACTCAAACAAAATTATTTTTTATCCTTAGCGCCAAATACCTCGCCAATCTGCTTCAAGCTTTCCCTTGATACGAGCAAAAACTCATTCTTCGCAACATCAACCGCGTTAAGGCTGTTAGGCGCGATGGTTTGGACTCTTGGAATATTGTTAAAAACTTTCACTAAATCTTTATTTTCTCTTGGCAAAACCACTAAAATGGATTTTTCTTTTCTTTGCGAGCGGCCTTCTTCTTTTTTCTCTCCCGATTTCTTTCTTCTTAGCTTTAATGCCCGAAAAAGTTCATAGATATTTTTTGTCTTTTTCGCATCAAGATTGAAATCTTCCAATATAAAAATATTATTTTTTTCCGCTTTATCCGAAAGTGACATGGTAATGGCGGCTCGCTTCACCTTTTTATTGATCTTTATCGAAAAATTCCTGTTATTTCTTGGTCCAAAGGTAACTCCTCCGCCAATCCAGATAGGCGAACGGCTGGAACCATGCCGCGCTCTTCCTGTTCCCTTTTGCTTCCAAGGCTTTTTACCTCCGCCTCGAACTTCTCCGCGAGTTTTTGTATGCGCTAAAACTTCGCGTGAATTCGCCTGTTGCGCTAAAACCGCTTGATACATTACATGAGGTCTCACCTTTATTCCAAAAATATCTTCATTAAGCTTCTCTTTCCCCGAAGCCTCTCCTTTCAAATTGTACACGGAAACTTCTTTCATAAAATTAACTTGCGGTCTTATTTTCAATATTCTCCGCTTCTTGCTCTTTCACTGCTACGCCCTGTTTTTCCACTGTGAGCTCTCCTTCGCCCCGTATCCATACAAGGCTATTTCTTGATCCTGGCACCGCTCCTTTGACATAAATAAAATTATTTTCCAAATCAATTTCAATAATTTCCAGATTGGTTATTGTCACCTGATCCTGTCCCATTCTTCCGCCCATTCTCTTGCCTTTTAATACGTGCTGAACGCCTCCAGCTCCGCTTGAACCGGGCATTCGAAGCTGATCCTTGTGTCCATGGGTTTTAGGGCTTCCCGCGAAATGATGGCGCTTTACAACACCTTGAAATCCTCTGCCCTTGGAAACTCCCGTTACTTTTACAATGTCTCCCGGTACAAACACGGACGCTTTAATAATATCTCCAACATTATATTTTCCTTCCTCCGCTACGGTTATGGGAAACTCTTTTAAAAAATTCGCGTTTATTTCTTTTAAATGCCCTTTCATAGGCTTGTTTATATGTTTTCTTTTAAATGCGCCAATCTGAAGCGCGAGCGCATTACTCTTAACATGTTTTTTTATTTGAGTAACAACGCACGGTTGCGCTAAAATTTTTGTCACGGGTATAACCGTACCGTCTGCCTTGTACTTTTGCGTCATTTCAATTTTTTTTCCTAGAATAAACTTCATATTCTTTAAAAATAAAAATCTGCCTCAATGAGCCAGATGTAAGCACGTGCTTTGACTGGACAAATTGTCGGTTTATTGTACTGTTTTTCTCCTTGAATGTGTATCGTGGCAATCAACAGAGGTTTTCTCCCGAAAGATCAGAAGATCTTTCTCTGAATATCGCGAATACACTTTTTGATTTCTACATCTTTATCTCTACGTCCACTCCAGCCGGTAAATTCAAGCTCGACAAAGTTTCAATGGTTTTTGGCGTTGGATCAATAATGTCTAAAAGTCTTTTATGAATTCTCATTTCGTATTGGTCTCTTGCGTTCTTATGAACGAAAGAAGAACGTAAAACCGTGTACTTTTTCTTTTCAGTGGGCAGGGGGATCGGACCTAAAATATGAGCGCCGCTTCTTTGAGCGGTTTCCATTATGGTTTTCGTAGACTGATCAATAATCTTATGGTCGTACGCCCGTATCTTAATGCGAATCCTCGGCCTTGTGTCGTCTTCAGGCGCTTTTACTTTTACAGATTCAGACACAATTTCCGTTTTTGCTGATTTTTTAATTTCTTCTTTCATGATGAAGGCAATAGTAACTGTTTAAAATTGTAAAGACACAAAAGAGCCTGTAAAAATTCAGGCTCTCGTGTTCATTATTTTATAATTTTAGCGACAACCCCCGCTCCAACGGTTTTTCCGCCTTCTCGAATGGCAAATCTCTGTTTTTCTTCCAACGCCACGGGAACAATAAGTTTGACTTTTAAATTGACAGTGTCGCCCGGCATAACCATCTCTGTTCCTTCCGGTAATTCTATTTCACCAGTAACATCAGCGGTTCCGATAAAAAATTGCGGTTTATAACCCTTGAAAAACGGCTTATGCCTTCCGCCTTCTTCTTTGGACAAAATATATGTTTCAGCTTGATACTCGGTATGAGGAGTAATAGATCCCGGTTTTGCGATTACCTGTCCGCGTTCAATATCTTCTTTCTTTACGCCTCGCAAAAGTATTCCGGCGTTATCGCCAGCTCTTCCTTCGTCAAGCGATTTATTGAACATTTCAATGCCGGTAACAACCGTCTTTGCTGTATCTTTTTTGCCGACAATGGCAACTTCTTCGTTTACCTTGACTATTCCTCTTTCAATTCTTCCTGTAACAACCGTGCCTCTTCCTTCAATATGAAAAATATCTTCAATGGGCATAAGGAATGGCTTTTCTATATCTCTTTTTGGCTCTGGAATATACGTATCAAGCGCGTTAGTGAGATCTTCCATGCATTTTGTCGCTGCGGCATCACCGGGATTTTCCAATGCCTTAAGGGCAGATCCTCGGATAACCGGAATAGTATCGCCGGGAAATTCATATTTCTTCAATAAGTCGCGAACCTCTTCTTCAACAAGGTCAATGAGTTCCAAATCTTTTACCTGATCAACTTTGTTTATAAAAACAATTATATATGGAACGCCAACCTGGCGGGCCAAAAGAATATGCTCTCTTGTTTGAGGCATTGGTCCGTCGGTTGCCGCAACCACAAGAATAGCTCCGTCCATCTGGGCGGCTCCCGTAACCATGTTCTTTACGTAATCAGCGTGTCCTGGGCAGTCAATATGGGCGTAGTGCCTGTTTGCGGTCTCATATTCAACATGCGAGGTATTTATAGTGATGCCGCGCTCCCGCTCTTCGGGGGCATTATCGATCTGATCAACGGTTTTTTGCTGAGCTGAAAAACCTTTCTTTGTTAAATACGATAATAGCGCCGCCGTTAAAGTGGTTTTTCCATGATCAACGTGACCGATGGTTCCTACATTTAAATGTGGTTTTTTTCTTTCAAATTTACCTGCCATGGTTTTTCTCCTTTATAATCCGACATCCTAGTAAATAAGATGTCAGCCTTTGATAATAATTTATTAATAATAACCCTATATAATGATTGATTGTAAACAAATTAAGAAAATTTGTCAAATTTTCGATCTCTGCGGCGCTCGTGCTCTTCTTTATATTTGGCATCTTTTGGCTTTTTTCAGTCAAGCGGTTCAAAATAGTAGGTATCGTCTTTTGGCTCAATTACTTCTTTTTCAGGCGGTTCAAATTCATTTTTTCTTGAAATTTTTTGTGAAATGGTGTTTTCCCATTCGGCAAAATTTTCATTTTCTTGAGCCGATCTCCAGATGGCAATATCTCGGTTAATCTTTTCTAAAAATTCTTCTTCGGACAAATTTTTTAATCCGGACGCGCTATCTATGAAACCCTCATAATCTTTGAGCGCCATGACAACGTACGCGTCCTCGCCATTCTGATTAAGGATAATACACTTATCTCCCGTCTTTTCAATAAGCCGGATAATTTTTTGAAAACTGTCATTCATATGCTTGCTGTTATTTGCCTTTTGCTTTTTCTTTTTCTTTTTCGCCGATAATCGCCTCGGAAACACTTCGCGGAGTTTCCGAATATTTCAAAAATTCCATATTATAAGACGCTCTTCCCTGGGATATTGACCGAAGCTCGGTCGCGTATCCAAACATTTCCGCAAGTGGCACTTCGCCAGACACTACCTTTGCGTTTCCCCTGTCTTTCATCTCAGAAATTTTCGCGCGGCGCGAGCTCAAGTTGCCGATAACATCTCCCATATACTGCTCCGGAACAATTACCTCAAATTTCATAATGGGTTCAAGCAGGACCGGATTCGCCTTTCTTGCCGCCGCCTGAAACGCCATGGAACCAGCTATCTTAAAGGCGGATTCCGAGGAGTCAACGTCATGGTAGGAACCGTCAAAAACCTCACATGTAATATCTATCATAGGATACCCCGCCAAAACGCCTTTGTCAACAGCTTCTTGCACGCCCTTTTCAATGGCTGGGATGTATTCTCTTGGAATAATTCCGCCAACAATTTCATCTTCAAATATGAAACCAGCGCCTACTTGGCTTGGCCGAACCTTGACCCAGCAATGCCCATACTGCCCGCGCCCGCCCGACTGCCTAATATATTTTCCTTCCGCCTCCGCCTCGGTTTTAATGGTTTCCTTATAGGCAACCTGCGGTTTTCCCACAACCGCGTCAACTTTAAACTCGCGCTTCATGCGGTCAACGATAATTTCCAGATGCAACTCTCCCATGCCGGAGATGATTGTCTGCATGGTTTCTTCATCGGTTGATACGATAAATGTCGGATCTTCTTCCGCCAATTTCTGCATAGCAAAACCCATCTTCTCTTGATCCTGCTTCGTCTTCGGCTCAATAGCAACCGATATGACAGGTTTTGGAAAGGTAATGGATTCTAAGACTATTGGATGTTCTTCATCGCACAGCGTGTGTCCGGTAAAAGTTTCTTTAAGCCCTACGATGGCTGCGATCTGGCCCGCGTACACTTCATCAATTTCTTCGCGATGATTGGCGTGCATTCTGACGATTCTTCCGACTCTTTCTTTTTTTCCAGTCGTAGAATTCAAAACATAAGAACCTGATTTTAATGTTCCGGAATAAACGCGAAAAAAACAAAGCTTTCCAACATACGGATCCGAGGCAATTTTAAACGCAAGTCCCGATAACGGCGCCAAATCGCTTGGATGACGCACCTCTTCTTTGTCAGGACTATCGGGACTGTGTCCCATAAGAGGAGGAACATCAAGAGGCGACGGCAAATAATCCACAACAGCGTCAAGCAATAGCTGAACGCCTTTGTTTTTAAGCGCGGCGCCGCAAAGAACGGGAATAATCTGGCTGGTGATAACGGCATGCCGCAAGGCTTTATAAATCTCTTCAATACCAATAGCTTCGCCATTGAGATATTTATTAATAAGGGTCTCGTCGGTTTCAGAGACGGCCTCAACAAGCTTTGCGCGGAATTCTTTTACTTTTTCTTTCATGTCGGCCGGTATCTCCACCTCTTGCACATCTTTGCCGAATTCATCCTTATAAATGACTGCTTTTTCCGTTATGAGATCTATGATTCCAGTAAATGTTTCCGATGCTCCAATGGGAAGTTGTATGGGAAATGCGCGCTTAGTAAGCCGCTCAAGTATTGAATTATAATCAAAATAAAAATCCGCGCCCATTCTGTCCATCTTATTTACAAAAGCGATAAGCGGCACCTTATATTTTTCCGCCTGTCGAAAAACGGTTTCAGATTGCGGCTCCACGCCCGCGACGCCGTCAAAAACCAATACTCCGCCGTCAAGAACTCGAAGAGAACGCTGGACTTCAACGGTAAAATCAATGTGTCCGGGAGTATCAATAAGATTTATTTGATGTATGTCCGCGCCTCCTCGAGGTGACCAAAAGCAAGTGGTGGCCGCGGAGGTAATGGTGATTCCTCTCTCCTTTTCCTGCTCCATCCAGTCCATCTCGGCCGCGCCCTCGTGCACTTCGCCGATCTTATGCTTTTTTCCTGTATAAAACAAAATACGCTCGGAAACTGTTGTCTTTCCGGCGTCAATATGGGCAATAATGCCTATGTTGCGAATTTTTTCCGAAGGATATTGTCGGGACATAAAATCTTGAAACCTAAAACATAAAACGTAAAACTTTTTGAAAAATCGGGTTTCAAGTTTCAGGTTTCAGGTTTTACGATTTATCTATTAAACCTCGCGAAGTGGGCGAATGCTCTGTTTGCTTCGGCCATTCTGTAAACATCTTCTTTCTTTTTGATTGCCGCGCCCAACTTATTTGCCGCGTCAATAAGCTCGGAGGCGAGCTTTTCGCTCATAGGTACTCCTTTTCGGGCTTTTGCCGCGTTTATCAGCCATCGATACGCAAGCGAAACCTTTCTATTTCCCTGGACCGCTACGGGAATTTGGTAGTTGCCTCCGCCGATTCTTCTTGACCGAACTTCCACATCCGGCGAAATATTTTTCATTGCCATATCAAACACATCCAAGGGGTTTTTCTTTGTCTTCTCGGCAATCATCTCAAAGCTCTCGTATACCACCCTCTGTGCCGTGGTCTTTTTCCCGCGCCTCATAATATAATTGATAAGTTTAGCAATATGAATGCTGTGATATTTTGGATCAGGATCGATTTTTCTTTTTGGTGCTTGTTTTCCGCGCATAGTGTTAGCTTATTAGCTGGTTAGCTTTTTTCGGCCATAGGCTGATCAGCCTTGGGCTGAAGCTTATTAGATTTTAAAATCTATATTTTCAAGTTAAATTTTAAAAATTAAAATTTAATATTAAAAATTGATTGGAAATTAAAAATTAGAAATTAGAAATTTATTTACTTGCTTCTTTCGGTCTCTTTGCTCCGTAAAGGCTTCTACTGCCTCTTCGTCCTTCAACACCCGTGGTATCATATACTCCTCGAACAATATGGTATCGAACGCCAGGCAAATCTTTTACCCTTCCACCCCTGATTAAAACAATGGAATGTTCCTGTAGGTTGTGTCCTTCGCCCGGAATATAGGCAGTAACTTCCATACCGTTGGAAAGCCTTACTCTGGCAATCTTTCGAAGAGCGGAGTTTGGCTTTTTAGGCGTCATGGTGGTCACCTTCAAGCATACGCCACGCTTAAAGCTCGCTCCCCGAGGAAGCTCCTTTTTCTTTCGTCTCAATGAGTTTAAAACCGAACGCAAAGCCGGTGTTTTTGGCTTTACTTTGAGGCTTTTTCGTTTTCTTCTGATAAGCTGATTGATGGTTGGCATGGTTATAAATGAGTTTAGATTTTAGATTTAAGATTAAGGGTTTAAGCTTAAAAATAAGGATATAAAATTTTAGAGTAAAAAAACTGACCTATTGTCAGCAATATTATAAATTATTCTATTAGATATGAGAAAATAAGTCAAGAGCTTGCGATTCTACGGTCTCATATATATTTACTGGCACAGTAAAAAACTCTTGCATCCCAAGTTATCCGCGGGCGTTGGGTCAAGACCGCACGCCTTAAAGGGCTCGGGTATCTCCAAAACATTTCCGGTAAACATGTAATCAAGAAGAAACTTGGCATCAGAAATATTAACTATACCATCATCGTTCGCGTCAGCCGCGTCTTTGCATGAGATGTCCTTTATATTCCCAAGAAAAAGATAATCAAGGATTTGGATGGCATCGGTGATTTTCAAAACGCCATCGCCATCAACTTCACCGCGGGTGAAGGGCGGGGGCGGCGCGACGTCAAGAAAAAATTTCACCTTAGTCATTTTGCCATTGGTATTGGCGGCCTCAAAACTAAAAAAATGCGTGCCGGGGTCTAGGGTGAGGGTTTGGCTGACCTCGTGGACGGAGACGCCATACAAAGGATCACCAGTAAGTAGCTTATCCCTAGTGTAGCGCGTAGGGTATCCGCCGCTATCAGCCCCCGAGTAGTTGAAATATTCATACAGCGCGGTAGAATTTAACCCCACATCGTCAGTAACCCGAAACGTCAAGGGGATAGGACTCTGCAGGGAGCCAGGGAATTGCAGTCCGTAATAATAATATGGATATGTGTTATCTTTGCGGTATGGCAACTGCTCTGCCGTATCAAACGGCGCTGGCAAATCCGGCGAGGACACGGTTACCCGCGGCAGTGGATTTTGTTGAGTGCAGACCTCGTCGGAAACATCCACACCAAGGGAGGAGCTTGACAAATTCTCAAAAATTCCGCCTGTGCGTTTTGCATCATCATAGGCTTTAAACCCCAGCCAGCCGAGATAGTACGCGGAGAGATCAACGTCAATTTCCGCCGGCGATCCCGCGCGCTCTACCGTGGTCACTACACCAGCCACCGTTCTCAGGGTAAGCGCAATCCGTGGAATACCGCTGGCATCCTCGGCCGTGGCGCGGTACGTGGCCGTGCAGGGTGCGGGGCGGGCGACCTCGGCGAGCTGGAGGTTCTGCGGCGGGTCAAAGTCGGTGCGGCCAAGATGGGTGATCTGGACGGGCAGGAGCCCCTCGGGCGTCGGGCTGCCCACTTGGAGCGTCGTGCCGGTGTTGGGGTCGGTGTAGGTCTGGCCATAGGGCAAGGCGGTATGCAGTGGCTTTTGGCACTTGGCCAGGCCGCTTTGTAACGACTCGCAGAGTACCGAAACCGGCTGCGGGTGAATGAGCCTGGAGTAGCTAAGGTGCAGGAGCGCGCCGTTGAAAATATCGGTGGGGTACTCCGTGGTTTGCTGGGCAACTGCCGCGTCCAAGCCCGCGGGCACGTGCCACTCCACGTAGAGGTAGTCGTATTCGTACCCCTGAGCGGCGTGTGTATTCAAACGAAAGCCGTGCGGGATTTTGATCGCCTTCAGCCCCGGCGCGGTACTGCTGATGGGCGACAGCTCGTACGTGTTCCCCGGCGGCAACGTGGCTGGCGAAACCGTCACAATCCGGTGGGGCGCGTTGGCGTCCTCCATGAGCCATGTGGCGTTATCCATCTGGGACGCGTTGCTCTGCCCAAGCTTGAGCCGGGAACCCATTACGTCGTAGGGGTCGCCATAGGTGTCGTTTCCCACCCGCGGACAGTCCTCGGGCCGAACCAGGGGGCTAGGATCACAGGCAAGGTATGACCCCTCGCTGAAACCAAACGTATGTCCGACCTCGTGGGCGATGGTTCCCTTTTCCGTGCCGACGTTGCCAGAGTTCACCGAGTAGGCGGTGGAGAAGGTTACCCGTAGCGGTTTTTGAGGTGTGCTAAAGTCGTAATGCCCCGAGATACCACCATGCCCGCAGGATTTGGTGGTGATAAAAATAACCCGCAGGCCGTCTGGCAAGGCGGCGTCTTGAGCGACACGGCGGAAGGCGGCGATCTGTAAACCGCCCTCGCAGACAGGCTTTCCGGTCGCGGCCACATCAAGCGCGTAGGGACCGAAGACATCATCTGCATTGATGGGGTTTCCGTCCACGCCCACCATCGCCACTTGGCCGAAGGAATTTTCGCGGTAAAAATTCACGACGGAATCTGCGTCGTTAACCACCGCGTCGAGCACCTGCTCCTTGGTGTAGGTCATCGCGGTGCCGTCAATCGGGTAGCCGGAGATAACGATAAACTTTTGCGGGCCGTGGTTTTTGGGGTTGGGCTGTTCGACCAGCGCCGCGCCGCCTCCAGCAGCTGGTTCATTTGCTGGCAATAGAGATTGCATGGCAAGTATAGACATCATCCCCCACGCGACAAACAACGCCACCGAACTCACGGCGACCATCAGCGACGCCGCCACCGTGGTCGCGCTTGAGACTTGAGTTTGGGTTTTGGTTTGGAGTTCTGTTTGGGGCATGAAAAAATGAGTATTTAGTATTTGGTATTTAGAATAAGGTATCTAGGAAGAAAAAAGTATACTCAATACTAAATTCCAGATACTAAATACTTTTCTACCTCAAGATTTATTGATAAACTGAATGATCACCAATATCTATGAAGCCGGCTTTTCCTTTTCCTAAAAATTGAAATAATACTCGATGGGAGTGCGTTAAAAAAAAAGACCAATAGTTTCTGAGTTTCCCTGATAGCTTGTGGGTTTTCAGGCGACGATCAAAACAATTTCTTTTAAATAATTATTCACGCATTTTTATCTGTTTTTTTAATTCTTGGGACAATCTCTTTAAGTATCTCTGAAAGTGGCTTGAATAGAGTATTGTATCAACCTTCATACATATATTTTATTTCATCAAATCCACAAGCGATCCCTTGAGAGTTTTCAACTTTCGTTGTTTTTTTTCCTTTTTGAAATTTTTTATGGCTTTTTCCGCATCTTTATATTCTTTTTGAACAAATTTTTCAGCAATTTTATTCCAAGAAAAAATATCGATAATCACTGCTTCAGGAACATTGTTTCGCAATATAAAAAGTGGATTTTTTGATGATTTTACTGTATCCAAAAGTTTTCTATAATTTCTCTGCATTTCCTGAACCGAAGCCACTTGAGGAAAAATTTGAATTTTATTCATATTGTATAATAATGATGAATTAATGCCTATATATTATACTATATAAATTCTATGTCAAATTCTTAATACACACATAAGGCAATGTAAATTTGCGCGGTTTGTACTCGCGTTTTTACCTCTGTGGGGGGCATAATTTTATTTTATGGATACCACATACATCCAAGATTATCGGCCGTCGGGTCAGGGCCGGGGATAGTGGGGCCAGGGGACGATATTTCGGGTCCGCCAGCA
>Ga0209541_10004926_pt1 | contig 23492 bp, 17 predicted proteins | sample RifCSPlowO2_01_FD_184027 | JGI IMG/M metagenome (GOLD analysis project Ga0209541, IMG submission 184027) | Groundwater microbial communities from Rifle, Colorado - Rifle CSP2_plank lowO2_0.1 (SPAdes) (version 2) | ecosystem: Environmental > Aquatic > Deep subsurface > Groundwater | place... | reverse complement strand
TGGCGTTTTCATCTTATTACGACCCAACTGGCTGTACGAAAAGATAGGAAAGATTCACCAGAAAAGATACGTCAGGCAGGTAGTTTTAGCAATTATGTAAGAGCACTTGGCATGGAGCCATTTATTATTGGGGGAGATTTAAATGCCATTCCGCAGTCTCGTGTAATTAAAATAATAGATAGAGTTGCACAAAATTCATTTTACAGTTTTGGGATAAAACGAACAACTCATCCGACTTTTCATAAAACGATAGATTTTATTCCGCAGGGGTTGGTTATTGATTACATCTATACTTCAACACATTTTAAAGTTCCATCCCTAAGGGCGCCGGTTGTTGATGTCTCCGATCACCTGCCTTTAATCGCAGAGGTGGAGTTTAAGAAAGTATGAAAAAAAGAGACATCAGTCAAAAAAAACTGATTGGAGTAGGATTAGACAGTGCTACTTTAGATATCCTCTTGCCATTGGTAAAAGATGGAAATTTACCTACATTTAAAAGGTTAATAGAGGGAGGAACATATGGGATTTTAGAGAGTACCATTCCTCCAATTACCCCCTGCGCTTGGGAAACAGCTATGACGGGAGTTAATCCGGGTAAGCATAATATTTTTGATTTTTTTTCTTACACACCAGATTACGGCGTTGAAGTATTAACCTCATCTGACAGATCCTCACTTGCCGTATGGGATTTTTTAGGTTTTGCTAATAAAAAAACAATCGTTTTTAATTACCCGATGGGATATCCTCCTAGGAAAATTGAGGGCATTTTTGTTTCGGGAATGAATACTCCTGGTATCAATACAAACTTTACTTACCCTGCATCAATTAAAAAAGAAATTTTCAGCACTGCGCCTTCATACAAAATAGATGTGCTTGGTGATCACATAATAAATGGCAGAGAAGATCTATATTTTGATGACATAGTACGCCTAACACACGATCATGCTAAGGCTTCCCAGTATTTATTAAAGAAATACCCTTGGGATTTGTCTCTCATATTCTTTACGCAGTTGGACCGTGTGCATCATTATTTTTATCATGATATTGATGAGAAGCACCCTCTCCACAGCAAAAAACAGAAAAAGAATAGAATAGATGAGTATTATGTTATTCTGGACGGTATTTTGAAGAATTTACTTACGTCTTTTCCGACTGCGTCTTTTCTTATCTTTTCAGATCACGGAACAGAAGCTCTTTACAGCGACGTTTTTATTGAAAAATATTTAGAAGAGTGGGGTCTTCTGACTTTTAAAAAAAATTTTATCGGAATTCTGAACAAGTATTTGAATGGAAGTGTCCTAACAGGAAGAAAGATAATATACAAATTGGGACTGGCTCAATATCTTCAGAGAATTTTGCCCGGAAGTATTTTTTCGCTTTTGGTACAAATCTCTGCTTCGGAAGGAAAAGGAAAAACAAATACTGATTGGGGAAAGACAAAAGTTTATTTCCCAACACCTTCAAGTCAGGGTTTAAGGATAAATCTGGCGGGAAGAGAGAGGAATGGGATTGTAACAGAACGAGATTATAATAAGGTTAGAGATTATGCTATTGATAAATTGTTGCGACTCAAGGATTCAAAAACTGGTAAAAATATAGTTAAGCAAGTATACAAAAGAGAAGAGATATACTCTGGTCCGTATGTAGGGAATGCCCAAGATTTGATTATTGAAACCGATAGCAGGTATCATTTACAGAAAGGAGTAGGGAAGGGCAAGCTGGGGCTTGCCTCTGAGGGAGGAGTACCAAAGAGTGCGGAGCACGGTAGAGCTGGAATGTTTATTTACTTTAATACTAAACTTGGAAGAAGAAAATTCAAGAAAGAAGGAATGCAGATACTTGATATAGCTCCATCTTTACTGTATATTCTAGGCCTACCTGTTCCCAAAACTATGGAGGGAAAGGTAAGAAAAGAAATATTTAGCAAATGAACAAAAAACTTAAAAACAAAAAAAAAGATTACGACAAGAATTATTTTACTAAACAATTTAACGCAGTTGGAGATTTTGGCGAAGTTGCATTAAAGAGAAATAAGCATTGGTTTGCAGGACAGCTTGCGTTTTTTGAAAAACATTTTTCTGTCTCATTTAAGAAAGCAAAAAAAATACTAGAAGTGGGGTGCGCAATAGGAGGAATAGCGGATATTTTTGATGAGAAAGGGGCCAAAGTCTGGGCCGTTGATATATCAGATTACGCAATAAAAAAAGCAAAAAAACTATCTCCAAAAATTAAGTTCATGGTTTGTGATGTTCAAAAAGAAATTCCAATTGATGAGAGATTTGATTTAATTTTTGCTTTTGAAGTTCTAGAACATTTGGAAAATCCACTCCTTGGACTAGTAAATATAAGAAAAGCTCTAGATAAAGGCGGAAAGCTTGTTGCAACAACCCCATACCCCTTTAAGAAATATATTGAAATCAATACTCACGTGAGCGTTCTGGAGCCTGGAAAATGGATGGAATTAATGAAGAGGGCAGGATTTAAAAAAATAAAATCTCAGCCCGTTACTTTCGTGCCCTTTTTATACCGTTTGAATCCCAGGCTAAACATTATTCTTCCGTTTAACAGCAATCTTCCATTCATAAACTCAACAGTTTTTTATGTGGCGCAATAAACAACATTTCTCTGCAGCAAAATCCACGAATTCACGTTTGGGGTTTTCAAACATTGCAGATAAGCTTTATTCAATAATTCCGTACGGTGTTATAGCACTCTTAGGACTTGTTCCTCTGTTGTGGTACAAGCATGGAACAGTGGCGGCAGGGCATGATATGGGGTATTCTTTTAGCCCCCTAGAAAGAATTTTGGGAAGACTCTATGTATGGTCGGATGCGTTTAACTTCGGTCTTGACGGCAGTTGGAATGTTGGAAGTATTCCAATTTATCTTCCAGAGGTGTTGCTTGAATCAATAGGGCTTCCAGAGCAACAAGTCCAAATGATAGTTTTTATCTTTTGGTTTATCATGCCAGGAATTGCAATGTTGTATCTGCTAAAGACCCTTGCACATATTATTAAAATTCCCGAAAGGAGCAGTATGCTTTTTCTTTTGTTTGGAAGCATTTTCTACATGTTTAATCACTATCTTTTGCAAGGGTGGTTCGTGGCAGCAAAGTCTGAGTTCTGTCTTGTAATTATGACTCCGTTCATTATAGCTTTTCTACTAAAGGTACTTTTTCTTAAAGATAGCCCAGTGTTTTATGGCCTTTTAAGCGCTGTTCTCCTTACATTTTTCAATGCAAGTGGTGCAACGGGTGTTGCGCTTTTTGGAGGGTTATTCGTTGTTTTTTTATGGTTTTTCGTTTACCTACTTATATTGCACTTTAAAAGGTTCGGATACGATTTATTAAAAAATTACTTTTTATTTACTGCAGTTTTAGTTCCCGCATTTTTGATACTGAATGCATATTGGATACTACCATTTGGTTATTATGCGATAAGAGACTATGCTGAACAATTTGTTGGGTCGGGAGGAGCAACCGGAATACTTAATTGGATAGATGCAGTAAGTAAGCATGCAACTTTTGCTAACCTTTTTAGATTACAAGGCTTTGCTGGATGGCACGAGATAGAAAATCATCCATACTCTGCTACTTATATAAGGAACCCTCTTTTTATAGCAATAAGCTTCATTTTTCCATCTTTATTCATTTATTCGTTTTATCTTCTGAAAAAAATAGACACACGTACCCGCGTAGTTATTGGATTTTTTTTTGGTCTTTCCTTGCTTACGCTTTTTTTCATGTCAGGCACTCGTACTCCTTTATCTATCGTATATCAAAATTTTGTAAAGTACCTTCCCGGTTTTGCAATTTTCAGATCCCCATTTTATAAATTCGGATACGTGCTTTGGATTGCGTACGGGATTCTGATAGCTTTTTCACTTTCGCACATTTTGACTGAAGTTTCTGAGAAAATCAAAAACAATACAAAAAAACAGATCTTCAAGCTTTCATCGGGAACTCTTCTAGTATTAATTATTCTCATCTACAGTTCCCCTTTTTTTACCGGTGCTTTTTTTGTTTGGAATCGTCCTCTTTCAACAATGGTAACTCCACCGCCATATGTTTTTGAATTTAAAGAGTGGATGAAGACACAGGATGAGACTCGAAGAATTCTTCTATACCCTCCCTTGCCAGAACCGCACTTAGCGGATGCATACAAATGGAACTACTGGAGCCTAACTCCATTCCCAAATCTTCTTTCAGAAAAAGGGATAGTGTCCAATAACGGGTTCTGGAGCCCTCGTCAAAAAATAACCATTGAACAATTGTATGTAGCAATAGAACGAGGAGACACAGAAAAAGTAGAAAGACTCTCGAAACTTTTGGATATTAGCCATGTTCTTTTTAGACGAGATGTGAAGACAGATCTTCCTTGGATTCCGCTTGTTACAACAATTGATAAATACGAATCAATTATGCAAACTGCGCCATGGCTATCGCTTGAAAAAACGTTTGGAGAATGGTCTCTCTACAGCGTACGGTCCGGCGATAAAGGAAAAGAATTCATTGCTGCTAGGTATACAGATACAACGATTACAGATTTGGGACATCTGGATCACGTGATGGAATTATTCCAAGAGGACTCTCTTTATTTGTTAGAGAGCGATGTAGGTAGTGCAAAATTTGTTTTGCCAGAAGAAAGATTAATAACCGCTGGATGTATCGGATGCGATTTGGAAGGAGAAATTCCGAGTTATCCCACACCAGTAATTACTCTTCTTCCGAATTCAATTTTTTACAAATACACTCTTTTTAAGGAGCAGGTGCGTTTAGAAAGAGAAAAAACAGAGGGAGTGAGGGCAGTACTGAAATCTAGTCATGCATTCCGAAGAGTACTAGAATTACAAAAAATTATAGGAGGTAAGGTTGGTAGCGAACTGACTTTTGAGGAGCTCGCTTTAATGGTGAGGGTTTTAAATGATGTGAACGGACAACTAAAAGAGATAAATGCCGTACGAAAAGAGAGTATCCAATCAGAAGCGCTCAATAGTGAATCGAGTAAGCAGATTCAAGCATTTATAAATGCCTTAAGAGCAGATGTACAACGACTTAAATATGCTTTGCCAAGAAGGAATGATATTGATGAACAATTTGAAGAGATGACAGCAAATCTTAACAGGCTTCAAGCAATAACAGAGAAAAAACTATGGATAACAACAATCGAGGATGAGCTGAAGTTTGTCCTGCAAATCCCTGTCGACGGCGATTATTCATTGTCTATCCTTACAGAAAGACACATGAATTATGACGAAATTTTTCAAAATGATTTTCAAAGATCAAGCGCTCTGTACGCGCCCGATATTCAGCCAAGCATAAGTGCGCAAAGGAAAATAGATAATAGATTTGATTTTGCAAAAATAGGCTTACATGCCGGCGAATACAAGATGTCTCTAAAAGTCCCCCCTTATAAAAATGTGTTTACACGAAAGAGCATTGAAGTCCTTCCTTACGGAGATCCATTCATTACTAATATTCGCGGGCTTAATCAGAATAATAGATATCTACTTGATTTCGACTATAATCCTGAGAGTACCCATGGGATTTCTTATAAAGCTATTGCGCGGCTTGATAATGGACAGAAAATACAACTCACTATGGTTCGTCTCACCAGCAATCATCTGTCACATCAAAAGGTGCTTATTACGACTCCCTCAACCCTTAATCGCATAGAGGATGTTGAGCTTACCGTAGAACATAGCGATTTGACAGCTCTTGCCTTCCCATTACTTCTAGAAAACATAACAATACACCCGCTTATAAACCCGGTCTTACTTGCAAGGCAAGAAAATACCCAGAAAATTGGAGAAGTGCGAGGGAATGGAATTGTAGAATCTTTCCAAAAAGTTAACCCCACTCTTTATCACGCAGAGATCCGCAACGCAAGCTCCCCATTTTACCTTACCTTAAATGAGGGGTTTTCGAAAAACTGGCATGTATATATTATGAGAGATAAACCGGTTAATTGTACTGGTTTCTTCTGTGGTTTCAAAGCTGTAATAAAACTCCTTAGAGCTGGAGAAAAATTACAGGATGCGCGTCATGTACAATCATATGGCTTTTCTAATGCATGGTTTATTGATAACAATACAGAGAAAGACACACTCTATGTAGCTTTCTTCTATTTTCCGCAAGTCTTTGCTTATGCAGGATTTACTATTACTTTTATAGGCTTTACAGGAGTAAGTACTTTGTTGGTTTTCCTACGGGTAAGAAAGATTAGAAAATTATGATTTTACATAAACATTTAATAAATACTACTCGAAAAATACGAACATTCGTGCAGGACTACATGGTGGAGCTAGTGCTGCTTCTTATTGTGATTGGTGCAATGAGTTTTGTTAAGTCAGTACCCTACATAAATATTCTCTTAATTAAACAAGAGGTAGGATTTTTTCTGGTTTTTCTATTTGCTATATTTATATTTTCTCCACGGGTAAAACATACTGTTATTTTTATTCTCGTTGTTGTTTTTTCTCTTCTTATGCTCTTTAGTCTTTTGCAAAGTAAATTCCTAGCGGAGCAAATGGGGAATGTCCTCTACGCATTTTTACTCATAGGATTTATACAATTCTTGTTCTCATTGAGAAAGAAATGAAGAAGCAATGGTTAGCGATCCCAGCAACTATTTACTTAAAAGGACTTGTTTAGTTGTTGTTTTCGGAAATAAATGAATTGGTAAAAATTTCCAAGTCTTCTATAGTAATTTCAAGGGCTTTTTTATAAATTACTACTTTGCTTTTATCAAAAGGCACTTCAATCTCTTGTAGTTTTACAAAAGCTGAAGGGAGCTTTGCATTAGATGACCTAACTGATTCATTAAAAGTTTGCAGTAAGTCGGGTTGGTCGTCGAATTGGTCATCGAAGGCACCTCCTTCCTTAATCAAAATATAGTCTGCATTTTTTATCCTTTCAAACAATGTGGGTAAATCGTTGGCTCCAAAACCCCAAAGTGCACGAAGGTTAATAAGGTCTCTCTGTTCATAAAGAACGGTATTATAGAGAGGTCCTTCTATCTGCGGAATAGTAAAGGTCAGAAGAACATTTGGTTTTTTGTTACTTTTATTGTCCTCCAGAACAGTTTTAAGGATTAAATCGGAATTTCCTTCGTTTGGCCGCGGAGGCCAGGAAATAGGGGCGAGCCATACGCGTCTCGGATGTCCAATTGGCATTGGCAGAAGAATTGAATGCGGGACTGTAGATTTATATCCATGAATACTAAATTTCATAGGTCCTATTCCCCAGCTTGCACCTAGAAAATTCAAGAGACCTAATATTAAAATGAAAGCAATAAGTATAACTCCGGCAGTTTTTTTTCGAAGCTCATGTATCACAATGGCTGAAATGATTGCCATTATAGGATATGAAGGGACTATAAATCTATCCTCTTTCCATACAGCACCTAAAGTAAAAAAGAGATAGGGGATTATAAACGCCAGAAGTAAAAAAGAATATTTCCTAAAACGCATTACAGCAATAGATAAACCTACTAAAAAAAGAATCCAGAAGAAGATCGTCTGTTGTGCGAGAACACTGGCGTACCAAATGATTGAAGATTTTGAAAAAGGATTTCTAATCAATTCTGGTACCCATTCTGGTCCGCCAACTCGGTTTGCCTCAGCGTACCCTAAAAAGTAAGAGATGTTTGGATAGTAATAAAGAATTGCTGCTGGAAATACTCCGACCAAAATTAAGATTAAAATAGTTTTAACTGCATGTGATTTGTTAATTTTTTTGCTTATTATTTTCTTAAAATATATAAAAAGAAAAAGAAGAAAAGGACCTAATAGAAAAATAGGCGTGGTCCAGCGCGCTAAGACTCCAATAGAAGCCAATAAGGAAAACAAGAGGATATGCTTATGAGAGAAATTCCCTGAAGCTCTTATTAAGAAATACAAGGCGACAGTTGCAAAAGCTGTTGCGGCAGTTTCTTCAAGTGTAAAATGCAAGTAAAATAACGGAAATCCATAAAATGCAAACATGTAAGAGGCTAGGAAGGAGGGTAGTTTTTCAAAAAATTGTCTCGCTGTTAGATATGTAAAAAAAATGGTTACCGCATAAAAGAGGCCGTTTAAAAAGAGTGCGGTTTTGTAAGCGGAAGTCGTCCCGAGAAATAGCAACGGAATAGAGATAAATAATGGATAGAAAGGTTGTCTGTGCTGGGTAATGTCTAAGATATTTTGCCAAAAATTTAGTGAAGGGTTTTTTAAAATTGGCAGGAAATCTACTGCGTGCTGAAGATATACATTTTCATCCCATTGAGGATACTGATAAGTTTTTAAAACATATAATATATGACTTGCAACAACTACTGAAATTAGAAAAATAAGGAGCAATGAGTATATATTCCTGCTTATAAATATTTTTATCGCTATGAAGTTAGGCAAGTAGGAAGAATTGTTGACTTTATTTGGTAAGGGATTTCTGTGTGTTTCGGATTTCCTTTTCATTTTGCTGTGAGAAATAAAGTACTGTTTGAAAAGTTTTTTGCTGATTTTTGGGAACTGAAGCTATAATGGTGCTCAGTATCTCTTGATGTTTTTGCGCTGCCGAATATAATTTATTATATTCTTTGTCAGAAAAACTCCACTTATTCGATTTAACTATGTAAGTGAGAGTCGTATAATTATGCTCTGCCTTTAACGCTGTTTCTTTAGCAAGATCAATGTTGTCTTTTTTGATGAGTCTCTCAGTTGCAGCGATACCTTTGTCTGCTTGCAGTAGATAAAATTCAATTTTCTTCTGGGGACTGCTAATAAACAGCGGAATCAATTTATCTCGCAAGACTTTTAATTTATAAAATCGGTGATCTGGAAGCATCCCGGGGTGAGGAAGTATGTAGTCAACTTTGGGCATTGCTGATTCAGTAGATTCCTTAGCATAGATGGTAGGTGTATTTATGAAAAAAAAAGCCGTGATGAATAAGAAAAAAATGAAAAGCAATCTCATTTCATTAATAATACATTATTAAAGAATTTGTATCAATACGTAAAAACATAAGTAATATAATTCATAGTTATTTATTTACTCACTTTTATGGCAGGATATTGGTCTAAAGCTGTTTTATCTAAGAATTGGAAGCTGCTTTCCTAAAAAAATTTTAAATGAATTTTCCCAGAAAATATGATTTGTCAGAATCTATATTTCAATAAAGTCAATATTATATTGAGCGAATGATGCCATCTTATGTTTTTGCCTTCTTCGAAACTTCGCGCGCGGTAAGCTATTGGAAGACTTACTATTCGATATCTTTGTTTTACAGCTTTTGCAGATATTTCAGATTCGATCTCAAAGCCATTTGTTTCTAAATGTAGTTTATTGAAAACCTTTTTTTTAAAGACTTTTGATCCCGTAATAAAATCACTTATCGTATTAAAATATACAATGTTGAAAATTGAATTAAGTATTCTCCCGCCCCAATAATATGATTTATTGATATAGTCATTATTTTTATTTAGAGTCCGCGATCCATACACTATATCTGCCTGATTTGTTATCAGCGGATGGAGGAGATAAAAAATATCATTCGGATCATATTCAAGATCATCGTCCTGTCTTACTATGTACTCTCCCGTTGCAACTTTGACTCCACTACGCAAAGCACCACCGACACCGGTATTTTTTCTGTGTAGAACAACTTTATACTTATTTCTATATTTTTTAATCAATTCCCGTCCCCCATCTGTTGAATAGTCATCAACAACAATTATCTCCTTCTTAAATCCCGGGATTTTTGCTTTTTCTATTCTTTTTAAAGTTTCCAATATGTACTTCTTATCATTATAGAGCGGGACGATAATGGAAACTGTTGGTTTTTTCCTGCGCATTAGGTGAAAGTATAAATAAGGCTTTCGGATAAGTCAATCAGATTGACAGTAAATACTTTCATTGATACACTAGTTAAGATTTTATGAAACAAATTAATAAGAAAAAAATAAGAGGAAGTGCGTCAGTATCCTTAGAAAAAAAAATTGCTAAAAGCAAAGAGAAAATAAACGAGGCGTTTAAAAAACATGGTGAGAAAATGGCAATTTTCTGGACAGGAGGAAAAGACTCTACTGTTCTTCTTCATCTAATGCGGGAAATTTTTGGAACAAAGACGAAATTCCCCATATTATTTCTTGATACAGGACTGGACTTTGAAGAAGTATACGATTTTATTGAAAGAATTAATAAAATGTGGAGCTTAAATCTCGTTACAATAAAACCTTCAAAGAAATTAGCATCCGAATACAAAAAGCAAAAAAACAAAAAAGACAGAGTAACATTTGCCAGCATGATGAAAATAATTCTTCTAAAGCAAGCAGTAAAAGAACATAGACTACCTGCTCTTGTTATTGGCATTCGGTGGGACGAACACAAAGAGAGAATAGGAGAGAAATATTTTTCCCAACGGGAAGACCATGTCCGAATTCACCCTCTTTTGCACTGGACAGAAGATGATATTTGGAATTATATCCATAACAAAAATGTTCCATACATTTCCCTATACGATCTAGGATACAGATCTTTGGGGGAGAAGGAATTTACTCATCCGGCAAAGTCCGGAGGGGATGAGCGTTCAGGAAGATCAAAGGATAGGGAAGTTATTATGAAGAGACTTAGGGCATTAGGCTATTTCTAATTTATGTGTACCTTACTATAGAATAATGCACAATTATTGCAACACTAAGATAAAAGTACAAGATAGTATTAAATCCCCACATGCATAAAACCGTAAATGTTCTCATTACCGGTTCTAATGGTGTTGTAGGCTCTTACATTCCTCAAATTTTTAGTAACGATAAATATAATCTCCATTTAACGACCCGGCAGAGTTTAGATGTAACTGATAAAAAAAGGGTTTTTGATGTGTTTCATTCTTTTAGGCCAGATTTTGTCATTCATTTGGCCGCAAAAACAAATGTAGACATGTGCGAAAAGAACCCCTTTGATACGTTTAAAGTAAATACTAAGGGCACAATAAATATTGTATTAGCTTGTCGATTCTATAAAGCTACTTTAGCTTTCGTAAGCACTGCGGGAGTGTTCGATGGTAGCAGGAGTGGGTTCTATGAAAATGACAGGCCAAGTCCTCTTAGTGTGTACGGAAAAAGTAAATATAAGGCTGAAAAGGCTATACAAAAATTACTGAAGAACTATTTCATCGTACGGGCAGGATGGATGATAGGTGGAGTCAAGAGAGAAAAGAAATTTATTTCTTATGTTTTTGACAAAATCAAAAAAGGAGAACGAGTCAATGCAGTTAGCGACACGCTCGGAACTTTAACATATGCGAAAGAGCTTGTCGTAATTATCAAAAAATTATATGAAAAGAATTATCCATACGGTACTTATCATTTTGGGTCTAGAGAGATATGCTCAAGATATGATATTGCTAAAGAGATATCAAAAATAGTAAAATCGGACTCAGCAATCATTCCAGTTTCATGGAAAGATTTTTCGGATAAATTTTTTGCCCCTCGACCAAAAAATGAGATTCTGAAAAGCAGAAGATTATATTCTCTGAAAAACTGGAAAGAAAGTTTAAATGAATACATTAAGAACGAACTCCTCTAAGCCTTCTATATCATTCTTCTGTCCCGCATATAACGACGAAGAAAATCTTCCAATATTAATCCCCAAAACGGTCAGAGTACTTAAAAAAATTGCTTCCAGATTCGAAATAGTTATAGTCGAAGATGGTAGTCCAGACAAAACAGCAAGCGTTGCGGATATGCTTGCTAAAAATTTTAAGCCTTTTATTCGAGTTATTCATCATAAGAGAAATTTGGGATATGGAGCAGCATTAAAACGCGGTTTTCGTGAAGCAAGTAAGTATGATTATGTGTTTTATACAGATGGAGATAACCAGTATGACGTAAGCGAAATCAGGAAATTTATTCCATATCTTTCTTCGTATGATGCGGTTGTAGGATATAGAAAAAATAGATCATTAACTTTTAGAAGGAAATTGCAGACGATCGTTTTTAATTTTTTAGTAAAAGCACTTTTTAGAGTAAAGGCGCGCGATATAAATAATTCTTTAAAAATTGTTAGAAAAAGTATCTTAAGTAAGCTTAATCTATCTTCTGATAGCTCATTTATTGAAGCAGAATTTTTTATTAAGTTAAATAAAATTGAAGCTAAAATCAAAGAGATTCCCGTAAGACATTACCCTCGAATCCATGGAAAGGCCGCAGGCGGGGATCCAATGGTTATTCTTAAGACAATTAAAGACATGTTGTCTTTTTGGTTGGGATATAAAGAAAAAAGGATTGAGAATAATGCGTCTATTTTCCTACTCCTTTCTGTAATGTGTTTTTTTGCAATCGTTTACATTCTATTGCCTATGCCAATACAGCTAATTCATATTACAATTCCATATCTTATAGATAATGGTCTTGTTCTTTACAGAGATATTGTTCATCACCATACGCCTTTACTTTGGTTTTTCCTCTATCCATTTTATTCGGTCTTGGGTTTTACTTTTTTTACATACAGACTATATTTTTTGATAGTCATTTTATTAACTATTTTTTTTGTTTATAAATCTGGATATTTATTTTCAAAAATGGCTGGAATTTTTGCCACATTATTTTTTGCGATTTTTTATTTTCCCTTTTTTTCAGATTCTCAACTTGAAGAGGTAACTATTGCATTTTTTTCATCAATATCTCTCTATTTTATGCTCCGATTTGCAAAAACAAAGAGAGATAACAATGCTTTTCTAAGCGGAATATTTCTTGGATGCGCGATTATGGTAAAACAAGTTGTAACCCTTCTTGTCCCTATTATGATTATATATCTTTTGATAAAAAAAATCATTTCAAAAGAAAAGATATCCTACATAATGATCGGCTGGTTTTCTTTTGGAGTAAGTTTAGTAATTGGAACAATTTCATTATACTTTTTTTCCAAGAGCGCGCTCTATGATTTCTTCTATTGGAACGTATTATTTAATCTAAAAACGTACTCCAAGGAAGCACCGGTTGCATCGATTTCAGAAGGATTAAAAATTGCTTTTATTTTTACAGCTTTTATTTATCCTCTTGTAATCATCTATAAGAAAAAATATTTAACCACCCTAGAAAAGCAACTTTTAATCATACTTATCTTATTTTCATTTGGACTTTTCTTCGGTCTTTTGCCAAGTTTTTATATTAATCGATTGCGCGGGCTTTTTATTGTAGCCTCGATTGGATACGGTTTCTTGTTTGCAAAACTTATAACCCTTTCAAAATCTTCAAACAAAAGCATTAGCCTTTACCCTAAAATGACATTTTTTGTCGTACTTGTTTTCATGTTTATATCAATTCCTTATGTGCAAGGTATTTTAGACTATGTCCAGTCTCTTCCAGGAAAGCCGTATAATATTGTTGATTATAATAAAGACGATCTGGAAGCTGTTCAATGGCTTAAGAAAAATACAGACAAGAACGAAAGAATTATGAACTTAGGAAATCACTACATCCTCTTTTTAAGTCAACGCCTTCCCGCAAATAAATACGTTTGGGCAATACCTTGGCTGTTGAAGCCGTATGATAAAAGCACACAGGATGTTATTAAAGTTCCACCACGGATAGTAATTGATCATAAAGGAAATCATAGAGATTATGGTCAAGTTAAATCGTTGGATGAATGGTCATTCTATAAGTATCTTTATAAAAATTACAAAAAAGCAACAGAGTTTGGGGATATCATAATTTATGAAAAAGAATGAAGTTCTATTCATATCATTCGTTGTCCCTACATATAATGCAGAGAAACACTTAGATAATTGTTTAAGAAGTATTCGTAAGCAAACTTATCCGAAAGAAAAATACGAAATTCTGGTAGTTGATGGTGGTAGTAGAGATAATACCCTTAAAATTGCAAACCAATTTAATGTTAAAATTCTTAGAAACCCACATAGAGACGCAGAGAGCGGGAAGGCGATAGGCATATCAAAAGCCAAGGGTTCAATTATTGCGCTTGTTGATTCTGACAATGAATTGGTTGAGAAAAATTGGTTACTGCAAATGATTAAGCCACTTCAGGAAGATGATGAAGTTTTTGGCGTAGAATCGCAATGGTTGGTTAAAAAAAATGACCCCTCTCTTAATCAATACCTTGCTCTTTTGAGGGTTGCCGATCCGCTGGCAAGAAAACTTCAGCCAAGATTTAATATGATCGATAAGAAAGATTATATTATCTATGAGCCTAAGATAGGAGAAGTACCGATAATAGGAGCGAATGGATTTTTATATAGGAAAAATTTTATCAATAAAATTGAACTTGGTGAAAAATTTGAGGAAGTTAATTTTATCTCCAAGCTTGCAAACGAAGGTTTTATTCGCTATGCAATTCCTAAGAATGTAGGCATATATCATTATCATGTTTCTTCTATTGGAGATTATGTTAGGAAAAGAATTAAAACTGGTGTAAAATTTATGTTAAGAAAATCAAAAGGGCAAAGAACATGGGTTGATCAAGTTGGAAAAAAAGACATTTTCTTTTCTGTGATTTATAATATTTCTATAATTGGGCCGCTCTTCGAGGCGATAACTGAATACAGAAGGAGCAAGAATAGCTCATGGTTCTGGCATCCATTGATTTCGTTTCTTACAATAGTGGTTTACGCATTGGTACTTATTCCATTATGGAGGTATAAAAGATGAAAATAGGTAAATATTATCAGGAAGGAAGATATAGTCGTGAACTTATAGAAATTAGGAACTCTCTCTACCCAGAAAAAGCAAGGTTATTTGAGAAAATGATTGTTTCATACACCCCCCAAAAAGTGCTTGATGTTGGATGCGGTGATGGGGGACTAATTGCATATCTTCAAGAAAAAATGGGATTTCAGGGATATGGAGTAGATATCTCAAGGAAAGGAACAGCGCTTGCGATTAGAAGAGGTATTGAATCAAAAGTAGCAGATATTGAAGAAGGGATACCTTTCTCAAATAATATGTTCGACTTGATTATTGCAAACGAAATTATCGAACATCTTCGTAATCCTGATTATTTCCTCGAGGAAGTTAGGCGTATTCTAAGGAAAGGCGGGATGCTTCTTATTGGCACGCCCAATTTATCAGTTTGGTTTAATAGAATTATTTTTCCCCTTGGTATTTATCCTGTGTACCTTGAAGCAAGTACACAATTTCGAAAAATAGGAATGGGGTTTTTAAAAAATCAGGTTACACAACAGCCAGTTGGGCATATTCGGGTGTTTAATTTACCAGCGCTGAGAGATCTGCTCACTGCCTACGGCTATGAAATTACTGAAATTCGTGGTACCTCAGTACCATTTGAATCATCGAATAAATTACTTTCGCTATTTTACAAAACTATTGACACAATGCTTAGTTATATTCCTAGTCTTGCATCTGATCTTATTATATTAGCAAGAAGAAAATGAAAAAAAATTTTCTTATGTTTTCCATATTTTTCTTAATTTCACTTTTAGTATATGCTGGTTTACATGAAACATTTTATCAGCAGGACGAGTGGCATTCTCTTGGAAGAATACATGCATTTGGGATATCGTATGTCTTTTCAGATTCTTCGTTTGTAAACCTTCTTTTACTAGAGAGCCGACCTCTTGCAAGATTAACAAATTTTACTTTTTTCGGATTGTCTCCCCTGAATATGACTCCCATTTTTATTTTTGCAGTTTTTTTCCATGCTTTAAACGCATTTCTTGTTTATAAATTGGCAAAGCATTTTAACATGAATAACATTATCGCAGCAATTGCTGCCCTCTTTTTTCTTCTCAGTTCATCAGGTAAGCAAGCGGTTCTGTGGTTTGGAACGGTAGCCGGTACTTTACCATCGACTGCAGGAATATTGGCTTCTTTATATTTTTATCTTAAATATCTTGATAGCAAGAGGAGGACAGATGCAACCTTTTCAATTTTATTTTTGATATTATCACTTGGATTTAAAGAGTCCGGCCTTTTCCTTCTTCTCTTATTTCCTCTTCTGGAAATTTCAAAAAATATGATTAAAAAGAAGAAGCTCTTGATAACAGCACCTTCTATTATTCTTCTTCTTGTTGCAATAGTCACTTTTGTAGTTAAGTTTACAAGCGTTTACTTTGTTCATGACACAGTTACTAGATATATTTCTGTTGGTTCGGGAGGAGGTCTGATCCGTTTATTATGGAATACTCTCACTTTTCCGATAGAGTCTTTCTCTCAAATTCTTATACCAGCTGAAGTTGTTTTTCCTCTCTCGCGAAGGATAACAGAATCGGTATTTTCTTATTTCGAAACAAGCGGTTATGCAGGTCTTATATCAGAACTTATTGTGGTCGAGCTTGTTTCAGTTTTATTATCATTTCTAATAATCATTCCCTTAGTCCTTTTGTTGAGCAGGAGAAAAGAAAAATGGCCGGTTGTTTTTATTCTACTTTTTTATTTTTTAAGTTTTATTCCATATCTGGTGCTTATTAAACCTAACGGGTATCTTGAATCGAGATATTATTACCTAGCTACTATCCCTGTTACTTTTATGCTTGGAATAAGCTTCCAGAATCTTTTGGAAAAAAGTAAAAAAGTTATAAAGCAAAGAAACGCTTATTTACTCTTTAGTTGTATAATATTCATTTCTATCGGTCTGTATTTTATGATGCATATTAGTTTTATTAATGATCAACTAAATTTTCTCAAAGAAAGGGGAGTTACCCAAAAACATATCCTTTCTGAAATAACAAGACAGCACTCAAGTCTTTCGCAGAAGCAGGTATTTTATATAGAAAGTGATCATAGCTTTATTGTTCCCAATAATCCCTTACCATTCCAAAATGGAATAGGGTATACTTTGTTGGTTGCCTATGCGTATAAAAATAATACGGATAGGTTAAACCCTTTTTTACTTGATAACTTTTTTTGGAAATTGGGAAACCAGGGGTATTTTGAAAAAAAAGGTCAAGGTTTTGGCTTTTTCACCGATTTAGATGAAGTAAGAAAGCAGATCGAAAATGGGAAGTTTAGAAAGGATAACATTACGGCATTTCGGTACGATTCAGTAAGAAATAAGATTTATGATATAACTAAAGAAATACAAGGAAAATTGGAATAGTATAGTTTTTTGGAATAAATATGAAAGGAAAAAAATGAAAATTTTAATAACAGGAGGGACGGGTTTTATCGGGGTCAATACAGCGATACATTTTTTAAGAAAAGGAGATACCATATCTATATACGATAATTTGTCAAGAAAAAATGTCGAGAAAAATCTTGCTTTTTTAACGAAGGATTTCCCCGATACAGAGATTATAAAAAAAGACATAAGAGACTTCGGTTCTCTTAAAAAAGAAATAGAAGGAAAGGATGTTGTTTTTCATTTCGCAGGTCAAGTAGCTGTAACAACTTCTGTTGAAAATCCGCGTGAAGATTTTGAAAGCAATGCTTTGGGTACGTTAAACGTTCTCGAAGGAGTGCGTTTATCAAAAAGCAAGCCAATTGTTTTATACAGCTCAACCAACAAGGTTTATGGCGGTCTTGAAGATTTAAAAATTGTAGAGAGAAAATCAAGATACGCTTTTAAAGACTTACCTTTAGGTATTTCGGAAGAAAGAAATCTTGATTTTCATTCTCCCTATGGCTGCAGTAAAGGCGCCGCCGATCAATATGTTAGGGATTATGCTCGGATTTATGGATTAAAAACCGTTGTTTTTAGACAGTCTTGTATTTATGGGCCACATCAATATGGAGTTGAGGATCAGGGGTGGCTTGCATGGTTTATTATAGCCCTAAATTTAGGACAAAAGCTTACAGTCTATGGTAATGGCAAACAAGTAAGGGATGTTTTGTTCATCCAGGATCTAATAGACGCATACGAACTTGCGATTGAAAATATAGATAAAACCAAAGGAGAAATATACAATATTGGTGGGGGAATTGATAATTCATTATCTGTTTGGTTGGAATTTAAACCCATGCTTGAAAAGTTAATGAAAAAGAAAATAGATGTTAATTTTTCCAACTGGCGCCCCGGGGATCAACGTATCTATGTCTCTGATATACGAAAAGCAAAAAAGGATTTTGGTTGGAAACCCAAGACAGGCGTTTATGAAGGCCTTGAAAAGTTATTCGAGTGGGTAAGTGTAAACGTAGGTTAACTAAAGTTCACGATTTCTACCCAAAAGACACCTTTTTTGCTATTGAAAATTTGCTATGATATACTCCAAAATAAAATCTTTTAGAAAAATCTCGTGAAGAAAAGGAAAGAGCAGGTATATTTTGCAAAAGCAGTATATGATGAGAAAGAAATAAAAGCAGTCGTAGACTGTTTGAGATACGGATGGCTTGGCACAGGGAAAATAACCGAGCGTTTTGAAAGGCGTTTTGCTAAATATATTGGGATGCCTCATGCAAGTCTGGTAAATTCCGGATCATCGGCAAATCTTCTTGCAGTACGGGCATTAAATCTTCCGCAGGGTAGCAAGGTATTAACCTGTGCGGCCGGATTTCCCTCAACTCTTTCTCCGATATGGCACTCTCATCTTAGTGTAGTTGCAGTTGATCTGGATCTTGAGAGTTTAAACATCGATCTTGATAGAGTTGAGCAGGCACTCAAAAAACATAGAGATATCAAAGCTATAATTTTTGCTCATACTCTAGGCAACCCTGTTGACATGAAAAGGATCATGCATTTAGCATCTAAGTACAAGATTCAGGTAATTGAAGATAATTGTGACGGATTGGGAAGCGAAATATATGGAAAAAAAACTGGCTCATTTGGGGATTTTTCTACATGTTCCTTTTATGCCAGCCATCACATGACGCTTGCCGGAGCAGGAGGAATAGTTCTTTCAAGAACACAGGAATCTGCTTACCGCGTTAAAAGTCTTAAAGAATGGGGAAAGGAGCAGGTTACACTAGGCTATGATAGAGATCACGGCGTTTATTTTGACAGCAAGAGTAATGGGGTACCCTATGATCATAGATATTCATATAAGGAAATAGGATATAACTTTAAGGTGCCGGAGGTAATGGCAGCATTTGGTCTGGTGCAGATGGATAGACTTGAGGGGTTCCATAGGCATAGAAGAAAAAATTTCAAATATCTTATGTCAAAACTTAGTAAGCTGGAAGATTATTTCCATTTTGCTCAAGCTTTACCTGGGGCCAATCCGTCGTGGTTTAACTTTCCCATAACGCTTAGAGACAACGTCCCCTTTAGCAGAAAAGACTTGGTGGAGTTTTTGGAAAAGAATAAAATAAGAACTCGTTTGTTTTTTGCAGGAAATATTCTTCGCCAATCCGGATTCAAATCTCTCCCTGTAACCTTAGTAGGCGGACTCAAAACAGCAGACAAGATTCATAAAGACTCCTTTCTACTGGGAGTGCATTCTTCTCAGACGAAGGAAATGCTTGACTATGTTATCGGAGCAATCGAAGAGTTTGTAAAAATTCATAAGTAGGTCTCCATTTTTTTCCAGCATTCAATAGACATGCTGTCCTCAGGCGGGTATAATAAATTCTGTAAATAGAAAAATTTACAATTTAACTATATAAGTTGAAAAAATTATCTTACTTATTGGTTCTTGCTACAATCGTAATAGTATTTAGGAATTGGATAACTCCTTCGGTCGTTTCCTCAGGTGACTGGAATTTTAGATTTGAAGAGCAGATTAGAAGCTTCCCCATAAGGCCTTATGTATGGGGTTATTTTCTCGATAATATAGGTGGAAATAATAATGTTATCTTGGGCCTTCATACTTATTTTCTTGCAACCTCGGCCATACTGTCTAGATATCTTAATCTTTCCTTTTTAGTCATTGAAAGATTAATGTGGTTTTGGCCGTTTGTTATTCTATCGTTTTTTTCCTCTTGGTTTTTGCTCAAAACCATAATACCTAATAATAAGTTTTTATTTTTATCCCCTTTTATATTTATTCTTAATACACATATTTTAATGCTTATCGGGGGAGGACAGATGGGTGTTGCGATGGCATATTCCTTAAGTCCATTAGTTCTTGCGTTTTTTATCTTAATTATTGAAGAGACACGCTTTAATCCCAAATTAGTAATACCTTCAGGAATAATTCTTTCCCTCCAGCTAATATTTGATATAAGAATTTTTTACATAACTGTCTTTTCTACCTTTCTGTATTTCTTTATTAGTCAATTTAAAATAAAAAATCTTGTAAGATCAATTGAGAAATTTACGATTGTATTTATTCCACAGGCCGCGATAGCATTTTTAATCAATGCATTCTGGGTTCTCCCTTTTTTAATAACCGGAAAAAATCTTCAGGGACAATTTGGCGAGATTTATTCCACTTCTGGTGCTGTTAAATTTTTCAGTTTTGCAAAGCTTGAGCAAGCCATATCATTACTGCATCCCTATTGGCCTGAAAATATTTTTGGCAAGGTAGGATTTATGAAATCAGAATTCATAGCCCTTCCCCTAATTGCTTTCTCGTGTTTATTATTTTTAAATAAAGAAGACAGTTTGCGTCAAAAGGCAAATTTGATATTCTTTACTCTTCTTGGTTTAATCGGTTCCTTTCTTGCAAAGGGGGCAAATGAACCTTTTGGAGATTTATATCTTTGGGCTTTTAATAATATACCCGGGTTTATTCTATTCCGCGATCCTACAAAATGGTATCTTCTGACAGCTATCGCCTACTCCGTACTTATTCCGATGAGTATTTCAAAAATATTCGACTGGCTAAAGTTAAAAAACAATATTTCATTTTTAAAATTTCATTTTCAATTTAAGTCTAAATTATTCAATTTCCAAAACGCATTTTTAGTACTCGTACTTACTTACCTTTTTTTTATAATATGGCCGGCGTGGACTGGTAATTTGGATGGAACATTTAAGAAGCGTAATGTTCCGAATGAATACATAAAACTTAAAAATTTTTTATCAAAAGATGTAATGTTCTACAGAACTTTTTGGGTACCCTCTTACCAAAGATTTGGATTTCGTTCGGATACTCATCCTTCGGTTTCGGGGCAAGATTTTTTAAATAAGTATAACCGGTATGATGTTGTTAGATATTTAGAAAAAACGGCTTCACAAGAAGAACTTCAAAACCTTGCCGTTGAGTATATAGTTGTTCCTTTTGACTCCCAAGGTGAGATTTTCCTTTACGACAGAAAATACGATAATGCTCAATATTTAAAAACCATAGAACGTCTAAGCAATAACTCTTTTTTGAAAAGAATAGATGATTTTGGTAAAATCTCAGTTTTCAAAATTCCAAACCCCAAAGATCATTTCTGGAGTCCTTCAAGTCATCTTAAAATAAATTACAAGTATTTAAATCCCACAAAATACACTTTGGATATTAAGAACGCAAAAGAAGGCGATATTCTTGTTTTTTCCGAAGGATTTGATAGCCTATGGCAGGCACAAGGAAATGATTTTAAAATAAATAGTGAGGTATTCAACGGAAAATTTAATAGCTTTAAATTACCGGAAAACGGAGACTACTCTCTTACTGTTTACTACACTCCTCAAGATTGGGTGAATTTAGGTGTTGTGACAAGCGTAATCTCGGTTCTTAGTGTTACAGCTATACTAATTGGATTTAAGCTTAGGAAATGGTAGAATTAGGCTTATGCTTAGCATTGTTGTCCCTGTCTTTAATGAGGAAGAGGGGCTTGAAAATTTTTATAAAGAACTTATCAAGTATATTCCGGGGATTGAGAAAAATTACGAGGTAATTTTTGTAGACGATGGCTCTTTGGATGATACTCTTGAAATCTTAAAAAAGATTGCTCTAAAGAATTCTTTGGTCAAAATCTTTTCTCTTAGAAAGCATAAGGGAAAAGCCGAAGCATTAACATTAGGTTTTAGTCAAGCTTCAGGTGACTATATCCTCACGATAGATGCTGATCTTCAGGACAAACCTGACCAGATTGAAAAATTAATAAAAAAATCAAAGGAAGATTGGGATGTTGTCTCTGGGTGGAGAAGGGATAGGAAAGATTCTTTTATCAAAGTATTATCATCCAGAATGTTTAATTTCCTAGCTGGTTTATTTTGGGGACTTAAAGTAAGAGATTTAAATTGCGGGCTTAAGCTTTATAAAAAAGAAGCTGCGAAATCTCTTAATTTATACGGAGGAATGCATAGGTTCATACCCCTTCTTCTTCACGAACAAGGTTTTACTATTGCGGAAGTTCCGGTAGCTCATGGTAAGAGAAGATTCGGTAAGTCAAAATACAGCTTTACAAAAGTTTTTACTGAAATGCCGGATATATTCACGATGCTTTTTTTGTCACGCTATGGAAGACGTCCTCTTCACTTTTTTGCGCCAATCGGCGGAATTATGTTTTTTGCAGGAATCGCTATACTTTTTTATCTAACAGTACTTAAGATTGAGGGGTACGCAATAGGAGGCCGGCCGCTTCTTTTTTTGGGGATGATTCTTGTAATAAGCGGACTTCAGGTGCTTTTTACCGGTTTTTTAGCAGATCTAATAATCAGTAAAACCAGTAAAAATAATAATAAGGAATTTATTCTAAAATATAAAAGTAAATAATGAAGCCACAGGATATTATTTTTCTTATCGTTCTGATTCTTCTTATTTTTCAAAGAAATTATAAATTATCTGCGCTAGCGGGAATTTCCAGTCTTCTTCTTTCAATCCCCTTGTTTTACTTTTGGATTTTTTTTACTGCACAAAGACTCGTAATGTATGCCGCGGGGTTTATCTTGCTATCGATAATTCTTTTGCTCATCATAGAAAATAAACATGGAGATTGAAAATCCTCTTCTTGAAACAGAAATAAGACCGGAAGCAATAGCTGTAACAATGACTACTTCATATCCCAACTGGTATTCGGGTAGTCCTCGTTCGGTCGCCGATACAGACAAGATAAGAGGAGATCTTGGACTTGAGCTGATAAGAAGAGCAGCCGATAAAGGCTATAGGGTAGTCTTGGCGGATACAGGTAGTCCTAAGGGTGAGGTTTTAAGCCTGCCGGTTAAGTTGTTAGAACGGAAGGCAGATGGGACCAGGGCAAAGGGGAGAAGACTTGCAATCCAAACTGCAAGCACAATAGAAGGTATTGGGGTCATTGTTAGGACTGAACCCGAGAAGACATCACTTTTAGATTCTGTTTCTGATATCGTATTGCCTATACTAAGGGGGCAGGCGGATATAGTTATGCCGAAAAGGAGGATTGAAGATTTTCAGGCATCATACCCGCCATATATGTTTGAATCCGAGACTCAGGCAAACAGAAGATACAATAAGATACTAAGAGATTTCAATATATTGAAAGAAGGAGATGAGGATTTGGACATATTTTTTGGCCCAACAGTGATCGGAAATAAGCCTGAGGCGATAGCCCTGTTTCTTGAGGAATTCGCATATGATCCCGATACGACCGTTCCGAAAGAAGTTAGGAAATATGTAAGTCCCGATGATTTCTCGAATTCTCAAATGTACGCTGTAGTAAAGGCATTAGAATTAGGGATGAGAGTTAAAAGTGTAGAAATACCTTTCGCATATCCCCCTTCACAAAGGGAAAATGAGATGGTTAACATGGATAAATTTA
>Ga0209541_10004925_pt1 | contig 23493 bp, 34 predicted proteins | sample RifCSPlowO2_01_FD_184027 | JGI IMG/M metagenome (GOLD analysis project Ga0209541, IMG submission 184027) | Groundwater microbial communities from Rifle, Colorado - Rifle CSP2_plank lowO2_0.1 (SPAdes) (version 2) | ecosystem: Environmental > Aquatic > Deep subsurface > Groundwater | place... | reverse complement strand
AATACTTAGAAATTGTAAAGAAACAAAACAAGGAGAAATCATTTTATGTCATGAAAAATCAATAACTTTAGAAAAAATCATTCCATATTATCTTGAGAATAATGAACTTATTCTTCCTAAACCAAAGTTTTAGCATCAGCCCTATTAGAATAAGCAAGAAAAGGTAAAGCTAAACTTGTCTTCAAAAAATGCCTACGTGATAAATTACCCATAAACCAAGAATAAAAAATAGCTATTTAAGTTTTATATTGAAAAAATATATATTTTCAAATTCGCTTCTCAACTTTAACTGCAGTCGGGGCTTCTCCGCCGTGCCAAGTAAATCTTGGTCGAACGCGCATCGGATAAATCCTTTCAGAATTATCATCAAGAATAATCGCACTTCCTTTTAACGACGGCAAATCATCAATATATTTTCTAATATCATCTAAAAGATAAGTTTGCATAATACTATTAAGCGCCTCAATATCTGGTTGAGCTGTCAGACGATGAGCAATAACAATATCACTTTGAGTCATAACATCTTTATGAATTTGTCCGGGTTGTTGTGTCGCTAAAACTAAAGAAATTCCAGGTTGCCTTCCTTCTCTAAGTAACTGAATTAAAGCGTCAGTAGCAGATGTTTTCCCTTCTTTCGGCAAAAACTCGTGTGCCTCATCGATAAAAATCCAAACCAAAGGAGCTTTTCTTCGAGAAGAATAAGAAAGATAATCTACTCCCTGTCTTACTGCCTCAATCTCTTCTGATTTTCTTGCATACATACGCTCATTAAACAACTTTCGAGAAACCAATCCAATAACTAAAGCCCGAACATTAAACGCTCCAACAGAATTGTAAACACTAAGATCGATAACACTTGTTTCGCCTGCTTTCAATAAACTGGTAATATCTGTTTCTTCATCATCTTTATTTCCAAAAACTCCCCATGTAGATGCTGCTTCAAACAAACCAATCGCCGCGTTTTTATCTTGAACAGAGGCATTCTCAAAAGTTTTTATTTTTTCAACAATATCATACAAATCAAAATCTCCTTTTTCTTCCAAAGAATAAATTACTCTCTGAATCAAAACAGAAACAGGGTCGATAATTCCCAAACCAAAAAGTAAAACCCAATCTTCGGCATCCATTTCAGAAACCTTAAGTGCAAAAGGTGCGTCTACAGGAATCCCTCTATGCAAATAATCTTCAAAATGCCCATAAGGAACAAAAACCCTAACAGGTAATTTCAGTGGCTTCAAATCCCATTCCGCCAAAAGTTCCTTTTCTTTTTCATTTTCATATTTCATAGTCCAAAAAATTCCCATTGTATCAAAAATTAAAGGGGCTATATTCTTCCTTGACTCATCAGAAAGATTAGAAATCTCCTCGGCAATAGTGCCTAAGGTATAACTTTTTCCAGAACCTCTTTTTCCAGCAACTAAAACAACATGACTCCGAGCAACATCCATAAAAATATTATTTGAAAGACTATTATACTGACCCATCTTAACAAAACCTTTTCCCAATCGAAGAAGTCCTTTTCCCTCAAATTTTTTTTTGTCCGATTCGTCGCGTCCAATAATTATATCATAAGGCATAAAGTCAAAAAGAAATAAGATTATTTAATCTTTTCTGGATTAACGCTCATAATAATGGTCTACTCTTCTCGCTAAATTATCATGGTCATCTTTATTTTTAATTCTTAATGCACCTAAATCGTGATAAATTCCCTTAATATTAGAGTCAATTCTTTTCTTATAAATTCCTATCTGAACACGAGATTTATAATTACCCTCTTGATGTATCAGTTGTTTTAATTCCTCAATTTGACTTAATCGTTGTTCTATAGAAGTCGTTAACGCTCTTGAATCAAAATTAACAACAGAATCTTCACTATCAAAGAAATAATGTAACCTTCTTCGAAGCATGTTATAAAATGCTCGAGCCATAAATAAACAGGATTTTAGATTATAAAAAACTAATGGTTTGAACAGATTTCATCAACCAAATCTTTTTAAACTAATTTTCTCTTAAGAAACTATGGTTAAAATTTCAGAGTTACAACCAGGACAGGGTTCAGTAAATATTGAAGTTACGATTAAATCTCTTGACGAACCGCGAACGTTCAATAAATTTGGAAAGGATTTACGAGTTGCAAATGCAATTGTAACTGATGGCGAATCCGAAATTAAATTAACTCTTTGGAACGACGACATTGATAAAGTTAAAATTGGAGCAGTTGTAAAAATTACTAACGGTTATGTTTCCGAATTTCAAGGAGAAAAACAATTAACAACTGGAAAGTTTGGAAAGTTAGAAATTTCAGGTGAAGGAAAATCAAAAAGTGAATCATCTGATGAAAATCAAGAAGAAATAGAATACGATTCTGATGAAGAAATTGAAGATTATTAAAACGATAGATAAAAATTTTCAAACATTACAATACAAACCAATCATTCCAAATTTTATAAATTTTCTTACAACTAAAAAGGATAATAAATTCCCATCATTTCAACTTAACAAGATAATCAATTTCCTGTTCACTTAAATCCAACTTTTTTTGAATTTTTTCATCTTTCAAAATATATTTAATAAAATGAAATTCTTTCATTGCTTTCTTTTTTGAACAATGAGTTTTATGCGCATATTTTGAAACAATTGTATTTTTATTTTTATTTTGATTATTGGCTAACCAAATTTTCAAAATCCTCGTCGGTTTTTGATATTTAGTAAATCCTAACTTTGGAGCTTTCTTTGACAAAGCAATTCCTGCTGAAAGAAAAATATTCTGGTAAACTAAAAATCTCCAATGTCTCTGTTTCATAATTCTACCTCTGAAGACATCTGCAAGAGATAACATCTCATACGCACGAAATAATTCTTCTCCTGAATATTCATAAGGAATATTTTCTTCCAACCAAAGAAAAATTTTATCTAACGGAAGATCAATCTTATCATAAATCCAAAGAGTATCATCTCGCATTAAATCCTTAAAAATAAATTTCATAGCGTTAAAAATATCAATTTCTTTATTACGTTCATCTAAAGTTAAATAATTATTCTCTGGCCCTTCACTTAAAACAAACGTCTGTAAATCATTAATCGCAGCCCTAACATCTCCATTAGCCCTCACAGAAATTGAAACTAAAATTTGATTCTCAATGTCTAATTTTTCTCTCGCAACGATTTCCTGTAAAATCAAAAAAATATCTTTATAATTAAGCTCTTTAAGAGAAACAAGTTTACATTGTTTTCTAAGTCCAGAAAATTTAGCGTCCCAAATATTATTAGCTGTAACAATAATCGGAAAATGGCTTGTTTCAATAAGAGAACTTAATTCCGCTAAACCACCTTTATCTTTCATTGAACTTAACCCATCAACTTCATCAACCAATAAAACTTTTCCTTTTTCAAATAAACTCGCTTGTTCCGACGCTGGTTTTAATTTTTCCTGAAGCTGTTCTTTATTCCTAAAATCAGAAGCATTAAGCTCAAAAATTTCCAATTTAAAATATTTTTTAACAGCATAAGCCAAACTAGTTTTTCCAACACCTGGCGGTCCGTGAAGCAAAATCGCTTTTTTTACATTTGGAAAATACTGAAAAAAATTCTTTATTTCAGAAATCGCACTATCCTGTCCTTTAAAATTATCAAAATTCTCCGGACGATATTTTTCTCCCCAATGAACAAAGTCAGTCATTTTTATCTCCTATATTTACTATCAAACTCTTCAATAATTTTTTCATTCACCATCTCCACGACAATATGCCTCTAATGATTCAATTAAGTTAAAATCACTTCTCGACAAATATGAAACTCCGAACACTATTTTATTACAGACATCTTCTTCAATTCTCCTAATTACTCCAGGAGAATTTATCACAATATTCCAATCATCACTTTGATCGGCACAAACTGAAAATCTACGTTTTTTAAATTCCTCTTTCAATCTATCAAGTCTAATTAATAAATTTGTAGTCATGGAAATTTCATAGCCCATCACTTTCATTTAAATTTACTTCCCCCTACCAGCCATTACAAAACTCGCGAGTAAAGATTCTAATTGAATAAATTCATCACTTCCTTCAACAAGTCTAAATTCAATCTCTCCTGTGCGTTCTGTTAATCTGACTTTCAATTCAGGATCGATAGAAAGATTCCAAATTTCTTTTTGAATCGCTTTAATTATATCGCTCGCTGCAATACTTTCTTTCAACATTACATCTAAAAGTTTATCTTTAGCATTTCTAAAATCTCCGCTTAAAGCATATTCAAGAATAATTTTCACGTCGGAAGGTTTCGCACTAGGCACAATTATATCAACAAGGTCTGCAGTAATAACATTACTAATCGATGCAGTAGTCTGCAACAAATTCACAACTCTTCTACAATCTCCCTCAGATAATTCAAAAATAGTTTTAATCGCCTCGTTCTCAATTTGTAATTTTTCTTTTTCTGAAATGCGTTTAATTATCTTTTCTATATCTTTTTTTTCTAATAATTTAAATCTAAAAACCGCACAACGAGATTGAATCGGGTCTATAATCTTAGAAGAATAATTACAAGACAAAATAAAACGACAATTTGCAGTATAATTTTCCATAGTTCTACGCAAAGCATTTTGAGCCTCATTTGTCAAAGCATCAGCTTCATCCAAAAAAATCACTTTAAACGGAACTTCTGCAAGCGCTTTCGTTCTGGCAAAATCTTTTACTTTCTGTCGAACAACATCAATTCCTCTTTCATCTGAAGCGTTTAATTCAAGATAATTATCTCTCCATTTTTCTCCAAATAATTCTCTAACGACAATTAAAGCCAAGGTAGATTTCCCAACACCTGCCGGTCCGGCAAAAAGCAAGTGAGGAATATTCATCGCGTTAGTCAAAGATTTAACCCGTTTAACAATATCTTCCTGTCCAACAAGTTCGTCAAATTTTCTTGGACGATAACGTTCTGTCCAAATATCACTTCCATTTTCAACCATGAATTAATATATCACAATTCTATTAAAAAGATTGCTGTGCTGGAGAATACGCGTTCAACTTAATAAGCTAATTACTTGTTAATTAAAACAAAATTAAAATCATTACAAAATTCATCTCTAATTAGTCCTACTTCGCTCGCTCTCTCTTCAATCTACGATTTCTCTTAGCCTTACGCATCTTTTTACGTTGCCATTTCCAACGCATCTGACGCTTTTTTTTCCATCTTCTGCTTGAACGCTTCATGTTAATAATAATTAATTTATAGTAAATCCTTTAGAAAAAATAGGTTTTTAAATCTTCTGACAAAGGAGATTTAGTGAGTTACTCTTTTTTAAATCTTCTGACAAAGGAGATTTAGTGAGTTACTCTTTTTTAAATCTTCTGACAAAAGAGATTTAGTTATTGCAAATTTTTATCAATCCAAGACCTTACCTGATTTTCAGAAAGAGCTCCAACAAACTCATCTACAACTTTTCCATTTTTAAAAAATTTAACCGCCGGAATACTTCTTATTTCATACTCTCTGGGTTTTTCAAAATTTTCTTCTACAGAAAGTTTTGCAAGAATAAATTTTCCATCAAACTCTTTCTCAATTTTTTCCAGTGTCGGACTTAACATTCTACATGGTCCACACCAACTTGCCCAAAAATCAACAATTACTGGAATTTTTTTAGATTTTTCAATTACTTCTTTATCAAAATTAGTGTCATTAATGGTTTTTACCATAAAATAAAACAGGATTAATTATATTTAAACTTGACGGGTGTTTATCCCCTAAAAATAGTTTTTGATTTAATTTTCTTTGCCTTGAAAAAATTCTTAGTAAATTTTTCGGCAATTTTATTATCAAAAAGTTTACAGGAAAATATGTCAATAAATGCTCTGCTTCCTACATCATCTAAATGAACAACAATAGTTGAAGTTTCAATAAATTGAATTGCAGATAATCCAAACAAATCTCCCTCGCCAAATTGGTCGACTAAAGTTTCACCATGCGGTTTCATTTTAATTTGTTTACACAATTCTTTAGGAAATTTTTTTAGATGTAGTTTATTAGTAAGTAATTCTTTAGGACAGTCATATAAATCTATTGCTGTCAATTGTCCCCAATAAGATGATTCTGTCATATCTGCATAAAGTTTGTGATTTGATTAACCATTTAATTATGAATATTTGAATATTATTATTTATAAATTTATCCCCTTTGCTCAAATTTTAATTTTCTGAAAAATTTTTCGCAAAACTTTCAGCGACGATAATTGGAAATAAAATCGTCGCGTCACCATAAACTTTTATTGTTTCTGCATCTGGAAGAATTTTTCCCCATGAAACAGCTTCATCTGGAAGAGCCCCTGCATCACTCCCATCAAACTCTTGAGCATTATTAATGTAAACAGAATAATCTGCTCCGTTCCTCAACATATTCGCATTCAAAATATGGTGCTTAACAATTCCAGAACCCAAGATTAAAACACCAGATTTTTTCAATCCAAAAGTTAAATCATTAAATCTTTTCACATCTTCAGCGACATCAATAATAAAATCATTATGCTTGTATTTAAAAAAGTAAACATTATCTCCCAAAGCTCCATCAGTAATAGCCGGACAATGAATAGGAATTTTATTTTTCCAAGCCCAATAACAAATACTTTTTTCGTCGTTAATTCTCTCTCCAAGTTTCCAAATAATTTCGGAAGGAGTTATAATTTTATCGAGAGTTTTTTGCTCTTCATAAATTTCATCTAAAATTTTCTGAAAAAAACTTTCAAACTTAACATAGTGAGAATTAGGAACAAAAATATTTCCAATCCTATTAATTCCTTTTTCTCGCAATTCTTTTCCAGAAGCTCTAAAATCACCCAAAATAAAATCACCTAAACATTTTATAATATCTTCCTCGATAGCTCCAGTTGTTGTAACAATAGCATTGACTTTTTTATTTTCAACTAAATATCTAAAAATATCCCTTAAACCAGAACTAACCATATTCGAAGTATAACCTAAAAAAATGAACGCATCTTCAGAAATCATTTTATTCACAATTTCAATTGCCCTCGAAAGATGACTTGCTTGAAATCCTGTGCTTCCAAAACTTTTTATTATTTTAGCATAATCAACTCCATTATTAAAATCATATCCTTCTATTTTAATCCCAGATATTTCTTCAGAATCTCTTAAAAGATTTTCACGAGCAATTTTATCATTAGTTTTCATTTTAAAATATAAGAAACAAAATTTTCAAATTAACAAATAGGGATTGCGATGCTTTCACGAATCAATCTATTTGTATCCATAAAAAATTAACAAAGAATTAGTTTTTAAATTTTACCTTTTTTCGTTTTCGTCTTATCTTTATTAAAATTCAAAAGACGAACAATCCTTGATTCTTTTGATTTTTCAGTATTTTCTGGTTGTTTTATTTTTTGGTTTATCTTTTTTTCGACGGTTTTTTCAATACGATTATGATCTTCTTCAGATAATTTTAAACTAACCGGTTTCTCTTTTTGTCCCTTAGGCATATTGTAATAATTTTTAACTACACTATTTGTGCTCTTTCCTCCACCACCCCAAACAAACAGCAAACCAATTAAAAATCCTAAATTATAAAACCAGCCACTATTGTTAATTTCATACATTGTATAATCTGTAAAAATTTGTGCTACCAAAAAAATCGGCGCCAAAATCCCATGAATTAATCCTGACAAAAACCCAGCTTTATCTGTTTGCCAATAAACATCTCCAGAAAAATAACTAAAATTACTATTAGCCAGAAACATCGCCAAAATAATAAGACCAACACTAATCAATAAACCCCACTTCGCCATATTAAATAAAACTAAAACAACTTTATAAATCCTGCTTCCTTTTAGTAAATACCATAAATTTATATGTTTACAAATTCTTATTAAAATATGACTTCCATAAATGATATTATCAAAGAACATAATGAAATAAATATAGAATTAAATGAATTAGATACAATCATTGAAGAAGATGAAATTAACTATTCTAATCTCGTCCATATTTTTAATAAAGTGGAAAAATTATGGAATATACATGAAGAAAAAGAAGATGAATTTTTTAATAAATTAAAAGAAAAGGGAGTTAATTTAGATGTTAATAAACTTCTTTTTCAACATGAAGAATTAAGAGGATTTAGAAAAGTAATAAAAAATGCTATTAAATCTGGAAGTGAATTTGAAATTAAGGTTGCAATGGATACAGATTTGAAAATGCTTATAGATAAATTGAGAAAGCATATGAAAGAAGAAGAAAAGATATTTAGGAAAAATCTCATTAAAAATTAATGTGGCGGTAAAGGTTATAAACCACCTCTGTATAATATAGTATTATGAAAAAAGAGATTTATAAAATATATTTATTCAGACATGGACAAACCTATTATAATAAAAATAAAATCTTCACAGGTTGGAAAGATTCTAAATTAACTCCCTTAGGAATTAAACAAGCGAAAACAATTGCTCAAAAACTAAAAAATAAAAAAATAGATGTTGCATTTCAAACAGAGCTATCAAGAAGCAAAGACACTTTAAAAGAAGTTTTAAAATTTCATCCTGAAGTTAAAGAAATTATAACTGCAAATAGAATGATTGAAAGATCTTATGGAAAATTGGAAGGAATAAGTCATAAAAAAATAATTAAAAAATATGGTGAGAAACAATTTAAGATTTGGCATCGTTCTTATACCATTTCGCCACCAAAAGGAGAAAGTTTCGCGATGGTTGAAAAAAGAGTAAACATTTTCATAAAAAACCTAATTAAATTCATTAAGAAAGAAAAAGTGAATGTTGCAATAAGTTCTCATGGAAATTCAATAAGACTTTTCAGAAAAATTTGGGAAAATAAAACTAAAGAAGAAGCAACAAAATGGAACATCCCGTATGATGGAGTTTTTAGTTATAAAATAGAGGTCTAAATGTCGATACTATTACGAAAACACCAAGGAGAAATATATTTAACAAAGATAACTAAACTCAGTATAGTTGGATTATTAGTTGCGATATCTAGCGCTTTCGTAGGCACGATTTGGGCGGTATATTTAGATAGTTTTTTTCATGATATTTCTAAAGTTGGTTTTGTTTCTGCAATGTTAACTTTATTAAGTATCGCGGTTTATTTTTTTTCTATACCTATTGTTGAAAAAACAAAAAAATCTGTAATCTTTTCTTATTCATTATTAGTAATGGCAGTCACATATTTTCTTTTTTCATTAAATGATAATTTAATTATATTTCTTACTTTAGCTGTTATTCTCACAATTGTTACCACCTTTAGAATAACAAGCTTTGGGTTAATAATAAAGGATGCATCGAGAAAAAACAGATTATCTGAAAATGAAGGTTTAATGTTCACTTTTTATAATCTTGCTTGGATTATCGGGCCTTTGATAACTGGATATATTTTAGTAAAATCGGGTGTAAATCCTGTTTTTGTTTTAGCATCGGTTTTTATGATTTTAGCTTTCATTTTAACAAAAATATCAGGTATAAAAAACTACCATATACAAAAAAAAGCGGATAAAGATTTAATAAAAAATTTCTTTTCATTTTTTAAAAATAAAGAAATGGTTTTTATTTACATTTTAGGAGGAGGAGTAAGTTTTTGGTGGGCTCTCATTTATTTATTTATGCCTCTTTATATTTTAAGAAATAATTTAAATGAATTGTGGATAGGCTATTTTCTATTTGCAATTCCAATACCTTTAATTTTATTAGAATATAAATTTTCAAAAATCGCTGGGAAAAAAGGATTCAAAAAATTTTTTAGAATAGGGTATTTAATTCCTGCAATAGCTGGATTAATTTGTTTTTTCATAACAGATATTTTTTGGATAATGGGTTTTTTAATTTTAGCAAGTATCGGAATGGCAATGTTAGAACCGACGGTAGAAACATACTTTTTTAAAATTTCAACAAAAAAAGATGAACAAAGATTTTATGGTCCCTATAATACTAAAGTTGACGTTTTTGGATTTTTAGGAAAAATAATTCCTTCGATAGCTTTATTATATTTGTCTTTTGAATATATCTTCTTAATTTTTTCAGGAGTAATGTTTTTATTATTTCTTATTAGTTTTAAATTAAAAGAAAAAATCAAATAATTTTAAATTTCAATTATTAAATTCTATACCACTATCGAGCTCGAGTAAAAACCTCCTGCGGGTTCTTACGACTCCAGCAACCACAACTCATCGACGGAAAAAATAACCATACTCACTTCACTCGATGGTTTTTTATGCCCCCGCCGGGACTCGAACCCGGGTCTAGGCCGTTCTCCGAAGACCTCAAAATTGAAACATAGTCAAAACTTTGTTTCGAATGAGACCTCTGCAAGTTAATGCGTAGAGTAGAGTTGATGTGAGCATCAAGATTTCAACTTTTCGACAAAGCGAAATCACTCCTCGAGAGGGCCTAATGCTTGACCGCTACACCACAGGGGCTTATATTCCATATAGGAATTTAATAATAAAATCTACAAAGGCGACTATAAAAATATTTGTAATCCAAATAAAATTTTTCCATTTCAGATTATTTATTCTTAACAAACATCTTTAATTTTCTTTTATAAAAATGCCAAATTAAAATTATCCCTGAAATAACTAAAGCTAATAAACTAACCAATTTCAAATTCTGCTGAATAATTACTTGATTTTCACCAAACCAATAACCTAAAAAAATTAAAATTGCGCTCCAAATTCCAGCTCCAATTCCTGTATAAAATAAAAATTTCCAAATATTCATTTTTCCAAAACCAGCAGGCAATGAAATTAACTGACGAACAATTGGAATTAATCTACCGACAAATGTTGTGACTTCTCCATGTTTCTCAAAATATTTTTCGGAGTTTTCAATACTATTCTTTTTTATAAGGAAAAATTTCCCATACTTCTCAACAAGAATTTTAACTAAAGATCTTCCTAAAAATAAAGCAAGATAATAATTAATCAATGCTCCAACTAAACTTCCAAATATTGCAGAAATTAAAACTAAAGAAAAAATCATTTCTCCTCGAGAAACGAGAACTCCCGCAGGAATTAATACAACCTCACTCGGAAATGGGATAAATGAACTCTCAAGAATCATAAATAAAAAAATACCAACATAATCTAATTTCTCAATACTTCCAACAAAAAACTCAATAAGTTTTACAAATACTGCTTCAATCATTTCAAATAAAACAAAAAAGAGTTTATAAAATTAGTTAATTCCTCAACAATTCGAAGTAAAACTAAAAATAAAATCTATCCTACATTAAATAGCCCTGCCCGGATTCGAACAAAACCTTCGGTTGGTTCTCATCCTAAAAAATTATTTCTTAAATTTAAATAGCCCTGCCCGGATTCGAACCGGGGTCCTTCGGCCCAGAACCGAAGATACTTGACCGCTATACTACAGGGCTATCATTATAGTCATTCAATAAAGAATATAAACATTTTTAAAGATTAATGATTTTCAATAAAAAAGATGGTAAACGCATTTCAATTTATTATAGTAATTGTTTTAATTGCAATAATTTTCTTATTTGTAAAGGTAAAATATCTAAAACATAAAATATCTTGGATAATAATTTTATTTTTAGTGTTATTATTCTATGTAGGATTTTTAGCAAGCACTTCAGGCACAAAGATTGATTTCTCAACTTTTGAAGGAAGCCAAACAGCAATTAAACTTTATTTTGCTTGGATGGGTCAGAGTTTCCATAATATGAGAACTTTAACTGGAGAGGCCATAAAATTAGACTGGGGAACAAATACAACTCAAATAAAAGAACGCATAATCCCAAAAAAATGAAAATATATTTTATTCTTGTTTTTTTTATATTACTCAACGCATTTTTTATAATTTCAAATAATAATTTACAAATTAACGATGCTGAAAATTTAAAAGAATTTTTAAATTTATATTTCCAATGGTTCAGTCAAATAAAAAATAATTTCACAGAAATAACTGGAAATGTAATAAATCAAAATTGGATCCCTTAATAATTTCATTTTCTAAAGTTTTTTAAGGTATAAATAATAGTTATCTTCAAGCCGCATTAGCTCAGTCTTGGTTAGAGCGCGTCATTGGTAATTCTCAAAAAATCCAAAGATGACGAGGTCCTGGGTTCAAACCCCAGATGTGGCTTTTAATTTTATGGAAGTAAAATTAAAATCATTAAATCACAAACTTCCCATTTTGATAAATCACAATTTCACTCCCATCATCAAGAGTTGCAGTAACCTCACGATTCTCTGTAGAAATAATATCTGTGTGAACTGAAGAATCATTGTAACCCATTTCTTTCCATTCCTCATCGCTAACACTCGAAGGATTACCAGGATAAGAATCTTTATATGCACTTCCTAATGCTATGTGTGTATTTCCAAATTTTCCTCCCATATTCTCATCGAAAAGGGTCTCACCCATAAATTTAGTAATTCTTGATAATCTTGAATCTGTAAGAGAAAATTCTCCGATATAATTTGCACCTTCAACAGAAATCATTTCTTTCAAAAGTTTTTCTCCTTGCGACGCACTTGCTTCAACAACTCTTCCATCTTCAAATCTCAAAAAAATATCTTTCACCAAATTTCCATATCTATAAAGTGGTTGATTAAATTTAATATATCCATTAGTAACTCTTCTATCTGGGGAAATAAAAACTTCAAAACTTGGAATATTTCTTCCTGAACCGCCCATCCAATTTCTATTTTTTCCAATACCGACAATTAAATCAACATTTTTAGATTTAACTCTCAATGTTTTAATTTTCAAATTATTAAGCTTTTCTTTGACTCTTTCAACTTCAGTTGTAATTTCTTTCCATTTTTTAACTGGATTTTCTTCATCAAGATAACACGCGTCAATAATTTCATTCCAATATTCTTCTAAACCCATATTTGCCTCTTTCGCCATCGCTTCTGTTCCATACATTCCTAAAGTCCAACTAAAATTTCCAGAAGCTTCCTTATCATCTCTCCATTTTTTGTAAGGTTTATATACCTCTCCACGAAGCATAATTTTCTTCGGATTAATTTCAGCCAATTCACGTTTATCAGTTTCAGCAATAACAAAAACAGAATGGTCAATTTGATCTACTAATCCTCTTAAATATTTATTTGGAAAAAAGTTAATCTGATGTTCTTGAGCAAGTTCATAATATTCTCTCGTTAATCCATCTGGAAGATAATGAACAATAGGATGTCCTCCAGATTTCAATACAGCTCTTCTCAAAGAAATCAAAAACGGCTTCGCACATTCAGGCACTTGCAAAAGCACAACATCTCCTTTCTTGATCCCATTACAATTATTTAACGCGAAATTAATTAATATATCAGCATATTTATTCAAAATCTTTTCAGATGGTTGATACATCCAAAAAGAATATTTATCACCTTTAAAAAATTATCTCAAATCATCAAATAAATCTTTAACCTCTTCAGTAAAATTCTTTTCATATTAACTATCTTATAATTTGAGTAAATCAAACATTTATTTCATTACAATTTAAAATTATTTAGATTAAAAAGTTCATAATTTCATTTAAAGAAATTTCTAATAAAGCAACAGGCATTTTAATTTTGAAATTATCTAATATTTTAGGATGCACTTCTCCAAAAAAACCAATTTCTTTTCCATTAAAAACAATACTTACAACTCTCCCTTCAATAAACCAGTTAGGAAATACTGAAGCTTCTTCGACGATTAATTCCATATTCAACATTTTAGAAAAATAATCTAAAATTTGTTTTAATTTAGTAAAATTTCCTGGACTAATTGCAATAGCTAAATTATCCTTTTCTTCAAGTTCTTCAAAAACTCTTCCTATTTGAAAAATCTCTTGAGGATATTCAACATCAACATTTTCAGAAAATATCTTTAAAAGATAATTTGATAAGTTTTTTCTTAAAAATTCATGCTCAGTTTTAGAATTTTTCACAGGCATATATTCTTTTGGATTATCTTCTAATTTTTTAATAGAATCTTTACTAATAAGATGATAGCTCATAGTTTCAATTAATCCTAAACCAATTAAAATTTCAGAAATTTTTTTCTTAATAATTTCCTTTGAATCAATATTTCCTATAGTGGATATTTGAGGAATTTCAGGAATGAATTTATCATAACCATAAGCGATTGCAATATCTTCAATCAAATCAACTTCATGTAAAACATCTGCCCTCGACGAAGAAACAAAAACAAATCCTTTATTATAATCGTGTCCCATTTTTTCCAAAAGGTTTTTTATTTCTTTTTCTTTCAAATCCAATCCAAGTAACCGATTTACATTAGCTATTGAAAGTTTAATTTTCTCCGGAATTAAATCAGGAGTTAAAATATTTTTATTTCCTTTAAGGTTTATTTGATAAATTTTCCCCCCCATAAATTCAAAAGCCATTATCAAAATGTTCAAAATTTTATTACAGTTATCAAAATCAAAGCCAGAACATTCGATAAAAACATTTTTAGTATCAAGAGTAATTTTACCAGTTTCGTGCGAATTAATAATCGGAGGCATACTTAAAATTTGATTATTCGCGTCAACAAAAACAGGAAATTTATCAAGACCATTTAATAACATTCCATAATCTCTTCCAGCAGGATGTTTAACCAAAATTTGACGGCCAGTTAATTCATTAGGGAATTCTAAAGGCCTAAATTTGATTTCTTCAGGTTTCATCGCTTTGTAACTAATTGGCAATTTAATTTTTTCAAGAGGATAAACTCCAATCGCCACCTTTTTTCTTTTTCTACCTAAAGTTAAATGCAATTTTTCTTGAATATCAATTATTTCTTTAATTTTATCATCAGTTAATTTTAAATTTTTGACAATAGCGCAAACCGTATAAGGTCTAACATTAGCAACAGAAGAATCAATATTTACTACAAAATCTTTTTCAGGTTTATTAATTTTAATTTTTCTCAAACCAGTTTTCTTGCCTAAAAAACTATTAAATGCATTGACATAATTTCCATACGAGAGTAAATCAGGACGATTAGGGAATATTTCTATTTGAAGTTCATCATCACTAAGATTTTCAACAGGAGTTCCAAAAAGAGCGATATTCTCTTGCATTTTTTCATCTAACTTCCCGACGTCTTTCTCAAATCGTTTTCTATTAAAATTTAATATTGTCATTTTATTTTAAAGAAGAAACCTCCTTAAGGTTATATCGAACTATATTAAAATTTTCATCAAAGATAAAATTCCCTTCAAATTTTTTTCCTACCAATAACATAGGTAACCAATATTTATCGTCTGCCCACATTTGATCATAAGGAATTTCCGTATCATTAAACCATTTAGGAATCATTTCCTTAGATTCTTGAAGATCTCCAGAATATCCATGAGACATAAAAAAATGAACTAAATGATCTTGCTCACCTGTTTGGAATTCAAATAAAATTTTACCCATTTTCTCTGGATCTACGAGAATAATATTTGCTTCTTCGAGAGTTTCTCTAATAACACATTCTTCGAGAGTTTCACCTTTTTCTAAACCTCCTCCAAAACCATTATATTTTCCTCTACCAAATTTATTTTTTTTCATTCCTAATAAAATGTTCGGAAATTGATATATAATTGAAACAACTTCTTCTCTCATTTTTTCCACACCTTCATTTTTCTTAATTGTAACAAATCATTTTTATACAATTCTCTTAAATCTTTAATCTCATAATAATCCATTAAAATTCTATCAAATCCAGGTCCCCAAGCCAAAACCGGAACCCATTCACCCAATAAAGGAATTACAACTTCAGGTCTAAAAATTCCAGCACCTCCGAGTTCAAGCCAAACTTTTTTCTCTGGATGAAAAACATCTATCTCAACACTCGGTTCAGTATATGGAAAATAAGCTGGTCTAAATCTAACTTTAGGGAAACCCATTTTCATAAAAAATTCTTTAAGATAACCTAACAAATGTCTGAAATTAGCATCTTTATCGACGACAATTCCTTCTGTTTGATTAAATTCAAATCCATGACTCCAATCTATAGTTTCATTTCTAAAACATTTTCCCAAAGCAAAAAATTTCTTAGGTAATTTTTTCACATCAAGTTTTGAAAGAGTCTGTGCAGAAAGACAAGTAGTATGAGTTCTCATCACCATCTTTTTTGCTTCTTCCTCATTCCAACTATATTTCCAACCTTTACTTCCAGCTATTCCAGATTCGTGAACTTTTTTAATTTCATTAACTAATTTTTTATCCGGTAAATTTCCTTTTTCATCAATAAAAAAAGTATCTTGCATTTCTCTAACGGGATGATCTTGCGCAGTAAACAGCACGTCAAAATTCCAAAAACTATTTTGCAATAAATCTCCAGTCATTTCTTCAAAACCCATTTCACTCCAAACCCTTCGACCATAATCAGTAGCTTGCGCAACAAAATGTCTTTTTCCGCCGTAAATTTTAGGCACAGGAGAAGTCACATCATATCTTCTAAATTTTTTTCCTTTCCAACTTCCAGTTCTAATCATCTCAGAATTAATTTCCTCTAACAAATCTCTCCCTTTAGTAAGATTTTCTTTCATCAATTTTTTTCCAAGATCACTAATTTCAAAAGAAATTTTTTGTTCATCTTTCAATTCAATAATATCTTTTCGAGATTTTAATTTATCAAACGCAAATTTCTGCTCGCTTGTTAAACTATCAAAATCCAAAGGTAACGCATCTAAAAATTGTTCTTCTAAAGTTTTCTTAGCTACTTCTTCTCGTCCTCCAGAAAATAAAATTTTACCATTTTTCAATTCAATCAAAACCCGATTTTTCAAAGCACCTAAAGCTGCCTTAAACTCATTAGCACTCAATTTAGATTCATTCTGTGCCTCATTTAGCGGAAGATTTTTTTTCTCAACAATTTTCAAAAGATTTCTTTCAGGCAAACCTTTTTTCTTATAATAAATACCATTAGTCCCAAGGTCAACAATTTTCTTCTTCTTTATTTCTAAAGAAATAATTCCTTTTGTATTCAAAAATTCCAAAGCTCTAAGAACAGAAACTCTATCCAATCCAGATTTTTCAATAATTTCTTCAATATTTCCGCTAAGGAAAGATATCACTTTTCTCTCTAAAGGAGAAAGTGCTTCAATTACATTATTAATATCTTTAACCATTTGAAATAATTAACTAAAAGAATTTTCAACAGCAAATTTAGCCATCCATGTATCCATACCCAAAGTCAGCAAAAAGCTATTTAAATCTTTTTTGTTGTTCTCTTTTACATTTATAATTATCATTTTGACATTAAATTTTTTACAAAGCCGAATATTTTGTATCAACCGAGCAAGATAAAAAGATTTATCAAAATCACTACCAGAACCAAGTTGTTTTAAATCAATTCCAATTATGACACCATTTTTTTTCGCAAGTTTGCACAAAACATGATTTAATCCGGAATCTCTTTGTTTTAATTTATCTTTACCATACAAATTAGAGAATAAAAGCACATCAACACCTTTTTTTTCTAAAACTTGTCTATTAAACTCTTCATTTCCTGCAAGAACAATAATTCTCTCTTCACTCTTGATTGCCAAAGAGATTAGTTGTCCTATCTTGCCTATACTTTTTTCGTCAATTAATTTCATATTAAATTAAACAAAATAAGATTTATAACCTTATCCAAAAATAATCGTTCCCTTAAAATTCTTCCCATTTAAAACTTTATTCAAATTCTCAAGATTATTTCCCACAATATAAGTCTTAATTTTCTTCTCCATAATAATCTTAGACGCTTTCTGATCTAAGACGAAATGCTGACCGGGTTTAAATGAAATCTTTGAAGCAATTTTATGAAACTCTTTCCAAGAAATTTTCGGAATAAATTTTACCTTTTTACTTGTCGAGGGATTTCCAGTATACAAACCATCAACATTTGTAATATTAACAAACTCGGCATTTAATTCTGACGCAATCTGCGCAGCAGTGCTATCGCTCGTCTGATTAATATGATATTCTAAAGCTCCTGTAAAGATAATATTATTTTTCTTAATCCTCTTTTTAACATCAAACATCGTATGAGGAATTCCCTCAAGTTGATTATTACCAAAAAAATAACTCATAAACCTCGCATTTGTCCTCGTAACAGAAATCCCTGCAAAACTCTGCAATTTCTCACTTTGTTTTTTCAAACCAGAAATATACATTCGCGCAACACTTCCACCGCCACAAACAACAATAAAATTATACTTCGATTTATGCCTGTTTAAAATTTCCTTAAACTTTTCCAAAAAAGAAACATTTATTTTATTATCTTTAATAATCTGACTTCCGCCAAGACTAATCACCACATTTTCTTTCATTAATGAAAAAACCAATCAATGTTTATAAATATTCTTCCGATGCCCAATTTCAATAACTAAAATAAGTAATTTTTCATTAATAATATCAGCAATAATCCTATAATCTCCCGCTCGAAGTTTATATGCCTTTTCCCCAACTAATCTTTCAAAATAATCTTGTGGACGAATTCTCGCTCTCTCCAAAACAGAAATTATTCTTTTTTGAATGATTTTATCTAACTTAATTAATTGAATTTTTGCTTTTTTAGAAAAAATAATTTCATACATTTAAACTGAGGCTCTTTTTTACTTCTTTCAAACTAAAAACTTCTCCTTTTTTAATCTGAGTTCTTGATTCTTCAATATTTCTCTTTGTTTCTTCCGATAATTCAAGACTATCTTCAATTAAATCCCAAATTATATTTTCATATTTTTCTTTATCATTAATTTTACGACTGGCTAATTCTTTTCTTAATTCTTCGCTAATTTGAATAGTGGTTACCATATTAATTATATAACTGACTATAGTTTATAAATTTTACTACTCACTTAACAGTAAACAATTTATCGTCATCTACATCAAAAATCTCTAATCTAACCCCTGAATCCAACCACCCATGAGCATAATTCAAAGCTGCAAATGCATCGACAAAATTTCCTCCATTTTCAAAATGCTTCGCATCACTCAAATAATTTGAAACCATAGAAATTATCTCTTCAGCTTCTTTTTCCTTACCCTTAATAATTTTCTTCTTAACAATATTCAAAGCTCTGCTCGTCAAATCAAAATATTTTTCAAGTTTTTCTTTTGTTATTTTATCTTTCATTTCAATAAAAAGAATAATTTTTTAATTATTAAATTTAATTCTTTTTTATTATTTAATAAAAATTCTTTTTCAACTTTCTGCCCATAATAAAGAATGTTATTTCGAAGTTTTCTTAATTCGTCAATTAAAATTATTTCTGATTTATTAAATTCTTTATAATTCCTTTCCAAATAGATAACAAGCATTTTGTGACTCAAAGTTTTAAATCCATTGAGATACATTAAAGCACTAATAAGCTCTTTAATAATTTCATAATACTCTTCCACAATTTTATAAGTTTTTGATTCCTTGTTAATATCTTCAAATCGCTCTTTAGCCATTTCTACTAAAGCATTTGCTCTAACATCATTTTTAGTTATTTTGAAAATTTCGTCATTCATTTTTTAAATATCCAAACAAAACTTGACCGTTTATTATTTCCATTTGAAGGTTAGGATTTATTTTTTTAAAATTATTTTCGATTATTATATGGATTTTCCTCTTTAATAGTTTTTCAAACTTATCTAAATCAAAATTTTTTCTAACATTTGATAAAATAAATAAATCGATATCACTCTCATTAACATCTTCTCCTCTAAAATAAGAGCCATACAAAACTATTGATTTTGGATGAATATTCTCAATAATATAATTAATAATCCCAGAACTATTAAGTTTAACAATATTAAAAATTTTTTTAGAAAATAAAAAAGTTTCTCCATCTCGATTTGCAATATACCCCTCAAATCTTTCACCTGTTTTTTTCATTAATATTTTTTGTTTTTCCATATCTAAAAGATATTTTTTAACAGATGTAGGAGCAAGATTAATTTTTCTAGATATTTCTTTGATATAATGAATTTTAAGAGGTTCGTCTACAAATACTTCAAATACTTTCCAAATACTTTGATTAAATAAACATATTTGTTCCACAATAAACAATTATGTTGCTAAAGGTATATAAATGTTCCGATGAAAAATTCTTATTCATTAATAAGTTAATATTTTTCATCACTCTTATCTTTCATTTCAATAAAAAAGAAAGTTATCTAAAAATAAGAACTAATTAAAATGATTTTTAGTAGAATCATCATCTGAATCTTTTTTTCTTGAGAGTTTATAGATTCCTGCGATTCCAATTCCTAAACCTAATGCTCCTAAACCAATTGGAGTAGCTAATGGAGCTCCTATAGGTAAAGGGGGCCAGTTCTCATCTACAATAACTTCATTAGGGTCTGAACTTAAAGCGTCACCCACATCAATAATACCTGTTCCTAAATTAATTGTTTGCCTTGCAAGAATTTCAGATGGATTTGTCAAAACTTCAAATCCAGCTTTTCCAGATTTAGTTAAAGATGGAGCTGCCCAAAAATTTCCCCTAAATGATTGAATAGTACTTCCTTCTTGAACATAAACAGGAGTATCAACACCGATAAATGAATTATTTCCCCCTTCTAAAGAAGCCCCTGCATCAACTCCCGCAAACTGCACAGAAAAAGAAATTTCTCCTTCATTAAAAACATTATTCCTAAAAATTGTTTGGTTAGCAATTTTGGTGGGAAGTCCATAAACATAAATAGCAGTATCTGGAACACTAAATGTAGAATTTGTAACATCTAAAGAATCTCCATTATCATATCTCATAGGGGTATAAATTAAAGAATTAGAAACAATTCCACTAGTTCCACTAGTAAATGCAAGAGAACTACCATAAGTAGGATTTCCAAGATCTCCGGCAAGAATTAAAGAATTTATTTCTAAATGTGCATCATTTCCAATAATTCTAATCCCATTATTAGCATAAAGAGTTGATTCTAAACTTCCAACATTAACTGTTCCATTAATTTGTGTAGGTCTTTCAATTTTTGGAGCACTACTTTGAAAACTATATTCTCCAGGAGAAATATCAATTCTAATTTCATCTGTAGTATATTCTGCGCCCAATATTTGAGTAGTTTCAGAAGAACATAGAGAATAAATTAATTCTGCACTAAAAGGACTTCCATGAAGAATTAAATTTTGATTTATTCCGGGATGATTTATATCTTGAGCTACAGGATATACAAAATTTTCTGTACCAACTTGATATTGAACATCATCAACTTGACTTCCATATTCTGCAATGGCATCAGCAGTTGTCATTAATTTAGCATAAGTTCCAGGATTATCAAAATCATAAGTTTGAGCCAAAACTTCTTTTGTATTTCCAGCTCCATAAGCAATAGCTAACCCAGCAATCCCTACGATAGCAGATTTTTTAATTCCTTTTCCAATTTTTTCTAAAAAGCTATCTAGATTTCTTTTCATTAAAGAAAGAAAAGTCGAAGGTTTTTAAATATTTCTACCATTTGCAAAGTTTATCTATTTCTCAAATTCATATCTCAAAATAATTTTCTTCTTTAACCAATATATCAAAGGCATTTTTAACATCACTTTTCTTAATTGATTTTTTTCCAGCCACTTTTAACTTATATCCAATTCCTTCAATTAATTTTTCTATAAATTTAAATCCATAATCATTTAGTTCATCTAAAGATTCTTTATTAATCTTAAATCCTCTAATTTTAATAAGTTCTCTAATTTTACTATTTTTTAATATATTACTATTTTTTTTATTTTTATTCATTTTTTACTAATGTATTAATATATAAGATTTTTTAAACTTACAATTAAAATTTAAAAAAATATCTTCAAAAAGTTTTTCATTCTTAACTGGAATAATAAAAACTTGTCTCGAAATCCATTTCCCTTCATTTAATTCAACCAATCCCTTATTTTTTTTACCGTGAAACATATTTACTATTTTTACTTTATTTGAATTAGATAAATTTAATAATTCGTAAGAAAAAAGAACTTTATTAGCAAAATTAAATAATTCAGAAAAATTTTTATTATGTTTTAAACTGTATCCTTCTCGAAATAAAGTATTTGTTAAACTTATTGAATTTTTAAAAAAATCATCAATTGAAATCAGACTAAAGTGATAATTCTTATTATCTAATAAAGATTTATCGATTGATTTATCTTTAACAATTAAAGCTATGTCTATATCATTCGGATTAGGTTTATTTTTAACAAAGGATCCAAAAATAATTAAATCTAAAATTTCTTTATGTTGGAATAATCCTTTCAATTCATTTTTTATTTTTGATAAATTTTTTAAGGTCATAAACATAATTTTTAAGAGTAGTTGCATCTTTCAAATTTAATCTTAAATTATATGAATTTATATAAATTTTAAACAATTCAGAAACATCGATATAAATTTCAAAAAAATATTTTTTTAATAAACTAAATCGTTCATTATGATTTTTAGGTAAAATTTTAATTTCTGAATAAATAAGATAATCACATAAAATTACAATCGCTTTAAAAAAATCAGACACTGCAACGTTATACCTTTTTTTATGGATATTTTCTTCACCAGATTCGATAAATTCTTCTACATTTTTTATTAACTCATCCATAATATATTAATATAAATCAATCATTTTTAAATATTTGCCTAATATATTAATTTTTATAATAATTAACGTTTCATTTTTCAGTATTTTTATCTTCTATTTGATATTCGTTGTTTTCTTCTTCTGTTGATTGAATTTTGGATTGATATCCTGGATGTTCTGTCATTCCTTCAGGAAGAGTGTGAATTATTTTATGATTAAAACTTAAACAATCTTTCATAGTCTTTGTGATTCATCCAATCAAGAACTATCGCCAAAACCTCAATTTCATTATTTGTAATTGTATAAAGTAATCTCCAATCTTTTCTCAAATTATAAATCCAAAGATTATCTATTTCATATTTTTGTATTAACTTTTTTGGAATTAACCTTTTCTTTACATTTCTGCCAAAGAAAGCATTCTGCTTAATTATTTTAAGAGCTTCTTCAATTTCTTTGTAAAGTCTTTCATCATCCGATTTAAGTCCTTCAAAACTTTTTCTTAACTCTTTATCGGCAAATATTACTCTGGATTCCATTCTAAGTCTTTTCTATGTGCATATTTTTTGTAAAGTGAGGGATTCCAGATGTAAACGACATAACCTTCATTATCATAAACAATTCTTAATGTGCCTTTTAAATATTCCATAATTACTTGAAAAGTTTGCCACATTACTTTCTTAGGAAGATTTTTGAATAATTCTGTTTTTTTGTATTCTCCAGAATTATCTTTTATAAATTTCTCTACCATTAAAACAGTTTGAAGTGTTGGGCTTCTGGCTACTTCGTTAATCTCTACATAACTCTTTTTTTTAATTGTTTCTGATTCCATATATATGATATCAAATGATATTATTTAAACTTTTCTCTGTTTTTTAATGGTAGACGAATAAACTGAAATTTAAGCAAGTGTCCCATCGGAGAATATGGAAATTAGATCTAAAAAGAATTATTTCCTCTTCCAATGAATAATCCTTTTTTCAGCAAAAATAAACA
>Ga0209541_10004924_pt1 | contig 23502 bp, 27 predicted proteins | sample RifCSPlowO2_01_FD_184027 | JGI IMG/M metagenome (GOLD analysis project Ga0209541, IMG submission 184027) | Groundwater microbial communities from Rifle, Colorado - Rifle CSP2_plank lowO2_0.1 (SPAdes) (version 2) | ecosystem: Environmental > Aquatic > Deep subsurface > Groundwater | place... | reverse complement strand
CAAAGAGAGAAGAAACTTATGGTGAAGTAGAAAGAAGAATGGTTGCGCAGTTATTGGCAACAATGGACGGCTTAAAATCAAGAGGAAAAGTCATAGTAATCGGCGCCACTAACCGCGTTAACAGCCTTGATCCTGCATTAAGAAGGCCAGGAAGATTTGACAGGGAAATTGAAATTGGAATTCCATCAAAAGCAGGAAGATTAGATATGTTGAAAATTCACACAAGAAATATGCCGTTAACAAAAGATGTTGAATTAGATAAGTTAGCAGCAATAACACATGGTTTTGTTGGTGCAGATATGGCTGCATTATGTAAAGAAGCAGCTATGAATGTTTTAAGAAAAGTTCTTCCAGATTTAAATATAAAAGAAAACGAACCATTGCCGACAGAAATTTTAGACAAGTTAAGAGTTACTGGAAAAGATTTCAAAGAAGCATTAAAATTAGTAAGGCCTAGTGCACTAAGAGAAGTACTAATTGAAGTTCCTAATGTTAAATGGAAAGATATTGGTGGTCTAGAACAATTAAAACAAGAATTAAAAGAAGCAGTTGAATGGCCATTAAAATATCCAGCATCATTTGCAAGATTAGGTATTAAACCACCTAAAGGAATTTTAATGTACGGTCCCCCAGGAACAGGAAAAACATTATTGGCAAAAGCAGTTGCAAATGAATCAGAAAGTAACTTTATTTTAGTAAAAGGCCCTGAATTAATTTCAAAATGGGTAGGCGAATGTTTGGTTGGGGATACTGAAGTATTTACAAATCCAAAAGGCCCTGTTAAAATTAAGGAAATAAATAAAGGAGACAAAGTCTTCGTATTAGATGAAAAAACAAGAAAATTCAAGAAATCTATAGTTAAATCAAAAATAATTAGTGGTGAAAAGAAAATCTACAAATTAGAAGCTGCCGGAAAAACAATTGAATCTTCATCCAATCATCCATTTTTAAAACAAAATAAAAATAATTTAGAATGGACTTCGTTGGAAAATCTAAAAAATGGAGATTCTATTTGCATAGCAGAAAATATCCCTGTAAATAATTTTGAAGACGATAGATTACCAGAATTAAATTTTACTAAAATAAATAAAATAGAATATGTTGGAATAAAGCCTACTTATGATATTGAAATAGAAAATCATCATAATTTTATTGCAAATGGATTTATTGTTCACAATTCTGAAAAAGGTGTTAAAAAAATATTTGAAAAAGCAAGGCAGGCAGCGCCAACTATAATTTTCTTTGATGAAGTTGATGCAATCGCAGGCAGACGTGGTTTAGATGTAGGAACAAAAGTTACAGAAAGAATGGTCAATCAATTATTAACTGAAATGGATGGTCTTGAAGAATTAACAGATATTATAGTTGTGGCAGCGACGAACCGCCCCGATATGTTGGATCCAGCTTTGTTAAGACCAGGAAGATTTGACAGAATTATTTCGACAACAGTTCCTGATAAAGAAGCTAGATTAGAAATTTTCAAAATACAAACTAAAGATATGCCTTTAGCAGCTGATGTAGACTTAAACAAATTAGCAGATAAAACAGAAAGTTATGTTGGTGCAGATATAGAAGGTATTTGCAGAGAAGCAGGATTATTAACATTAAGAGCAAACATAAAAGCAACAGAAGTTTCAATGAAATTTTTCAATGATGCTCTTGAAAAAGTTAGGCCTTCAATTAAGCCAGATGACTTAAAGGCATATAAAGATATTGAAGAAAACTATTTGAGAAAAGCAAGAGCAGCAATAGAAAAACCACCGAGTTATCTAGGATAATATTCTCATACAATATCTTCTGATAAAACTTTTCTTTTTTTAGCCTCTTTTTCTTCTACCAAAACATTTATAAATACTGGTTACCTAATAGGTAACTATGATAACTGAAATACCACAATATGGTTTAAAGGCCTTCGCCTTGTTTTTTACAAGGCATGGAATAAAAGAAGAATTCAAGCAAAATGAATTAGACTGGATAGTTACACAAAGTATGAAAAAGAAAATATTCTCATTATTATTAAAATCAGGCTGGATAAAAAAAACATCAAAAAATACTTACATTTGTGTTAATCCAAATAATATTATAAAAGGTTTATTAGAGTTTAAAGTGCCTGAAATTATTAAAAAAGCAAAAAAACCATATTCTTTTACAAATTTATCAGCAATAGAAATCTGGTCAGATTATTGCTATGTGCAAAGAGGAATAGAAAAATCCCCTTATTTTATAAAAATATTAAAAAAAGATTTGAAATATTGGAAAAACTTCTTCAATAACCATAATATTTCGAATTATGTAAATCAAGGCACTACAATAGGAGAATACATAATATTAATTCCTACAGACAAAATAAATTCTGAGGAAAAATATAATTTTAAAGTTGAACCATTAAAAGAAACAATAAGATTAGCAAAATCAAATGAATTTTATAACTACCCTTATAATTATATGAGAAGTAAATATAAAAATGTTCGATAACTTATTTTCATTAAGAGAAAAAGAAATCTTTGAAACTTTAAATAAATTAAAAGAATTTGATTTTGTTTTAGTAGGAGGATATGCAGTAACATCATATACCCAACCAAGATTCTCGGTTGACTGCGATATTGTATTAAAAGATGAAACACAATTAAAAGAAATAAAAACTATCTTAATTGAATCAGGCTATAAAAAAGAAGAAACAGATAAGACAAAGTTGCCTTATCAAGGATTTTTTGAAAGATTTGAAAAAATATTATTTAAAGATTTTAAAGTCAGTATTGATATTTTAATTAAAGAAGTTTCAGACAGGCAAACTGGTATTTCTTTTCCTGCAAAATGGATTTTTGATAATTCAGAAATTAGAAGCTTAAAATGTAAAACAATAAATGAGGAATTAAAATTAAAAATTGCAAATCCAGATTCATTGATAGTTATGAAAATTTCATCTTGTAGAATTAACGATATTCGCGATGTATTTATGTTAATTACCCATGCAAAAAATAAAGAGTGGATTAAAGAAGAAATATCAAAAAAATATAATTTTAAAGAAAGACTTTCAAGATTAAAAGAAAAAATAAATTCAAAACAATTTAAAAGCAATTTACAAGGAGTTTTTGGTTTTATTGAAGATAAAATTTTTGAGAAACACAAAAAAGCAGTTTTAGAATTAGGAAATTAAGTAACCACACCGTATCCAACTAAGATGGTGTGTTCAGCTTGTGATACCATTCCTTTTGCTTTTTCAGGTAAAATTGCAAATTGTTGTATAATCTTTTCATTTTCCAACTGCTTCAATAAAAATTGTGATTTTAATCCAAATTCTTTTATAATCCATCTGTTACAAAAAGGCAAAGTATTGTAATTTTCGCTTACAAATTTTAAAATTTTTCTGGCTTCAAAGTTTCTTGTATTTTTTAAATTTACCAGTTCATAAATGCCTGAATTTTTTCCTTCTGTTACTAATCCTTGTCCTGTTGTTGCAAAAGGTTCAATAGCAATAATCATATCTTCTTTTAATTTTGTCTTGTCATTATTATTATAATTGGTAATTGCAGGTTCAGTGTGTACTTGGTATTGTTTTAATCCATGCCCAGACAAATTTTTAATAGGTGTAAACCCTGAACTTGTAATCTCTTCCTGAATAACTTTTCCAATCTCAAAAATTTCAGAATTTGGAACAGCTAATTTCACAGCCATGTTCAAGGCTTTTTCAGCAGCTCCAATTAATTTCTTATAATTATTAGTTCCAATTTCAACAGTTACAGCAGTATCAGCAATATAGCCATCAACATGAACACCTAAATCAACTTTTACTAAATCACCTTTTACTAAAACTCTTTCATCATTATATAATGGGGTGTCATGAGCAGCTATGTGATTAACAGAAACATCAACAGGAAAAGCGCATTTTCCTCCTAAATCTGAAATCTTCTTTTCTACTTTTTCAGCCACCTCAATATACTTTGCTTTTTCATTAGCAATTTCCTTAGCATATTCCCTTGCTTCTCTGACTATTTTACCTGCCTTGATCAGATTTTCTTTAAAATCCATAAAATTAACCAGAATATGAAAATTTAAAAAGTTACTTATTCTTTAAAAAGTATTATGAAAGGATTCATATTGTATTCTGATTATAGAGTAATAGACAACAAGGAATATATAATGTTATATGGAAAACTAGAAAACAATGAGACTTTTTTGATAATTAACAATTACAAGCCTTATTTTTATATAAAGGAATCTGATTTAAATAAAGCACTAAAACTAGGCAAATTTGAGCATGAAAAAAATAACTTCAAGAATTTCAGTAATGAAACAGTTGTAAAAGTAATAGCATGTTTACACAAAGACATAATTTCATTAAGGGAAAAATTCAAAGCACATGATATTCCTTATTATGAAACTGATGTAAAGTTTGTTGATCGTTTCTTAATAGATCATGACATTAATTCTTCATTAGAAATAGAAGGAGAATATGAGAGAAATGAAAGAATAGACAGATTTTATAGAGAGCCAAAATTAAAACCAGCAGATTATTTCCCAAACAACATAAAGCTTTTATCATTGGACATCGAGACTGACTGTAAAGGAGGAAAAATATTATATTGTGTTGGTCTTTATGGAAAAAATTACAGCAAAGTTTTTCTTAACACAAAAGATAAAGTATCTAATGCGGTTTGTTGCAGTAATGAATTAGATTTATTGTTAAAATTCAAGGAAGAATTTCTAAAATATGATCCAGATGTTTTAACAGGATGGAACTTAGTTGATTTTGATTTAAAATATTTGCAAGATAAGTTTGATGAATATAATGTTTCTTTTGATTTAGGAAGATCAAATGAAAGAGTAAAAATAAGGAAGGGCAGAAAATTCTTTTCAAGCAGCAAAGCAGACATGCCTGGCAGGCAGGTTTTAGATGGAATAAACTTATTGATGATTTCATTTATTAAATTAGAAGACTATAAACTAGATTCAGCAGCTCATAAGTTCTTAGGAGAAAGAAAAACAATTGACAATAATAATAAGCATATAATGATTGACAGAATGTATAAAGAAGACCAGGAGAAATTAATTAAATACAACTTAAATGATGCAAAATTAGTTTATGATATAATACAAAAAACAGATGTCCTTAATCTTTCAATTCAAAGATCATTATTAACAGGAATGAGATTAGATAAAGTCAATGCGTCAATAGCTTCTTTAGACTCACTATATATAAAAGAGGCAATTAAAAGAAAAATAGCTTGTCCAACAGGAAAATACGAAGAAACAGAAGAAAGAATTACTGGCGGTTATGTAATGGAATCAAAGCCAGGAATTTATGATTATGTTCTTGTCTTAGATTTTAAAGGCTTATATCCATCAATTATGAGGACTTTTAACATAGACCCACATGCATTTACAAAAGAAAAAACAAAAGACGTTATTGTAGCTCCAAACAAGGCAATGTTCAGAAATGAAGATGGAATCTTGCCTAAAATACTGACAGAACTAGTTGAAGCAAGAAACAAAGCAAAAAAAGAAAAGAATCAATTAGCAAGCCATGCAATAAAAATTCTTACAAATTCATTTTTTGGAGTATTAGCATCACCTAATTGCAGGTTTTACAATCTAGATGTTGCTAATGCAATAACTCATTTTGCTCGTTACATAGTCCAATTAACAGGCAAAAAGATTACAGAAATGGGTTTTGAAGTTATTTATGGGGATACTGACGCGGCCTTTTTAATTTCAAAGGCAGAAAATTATGAAGAAGCAAAAGAAATAGGAAACAAAATTAAGAACAATATTAATAATTTTTTTACAGATTTTATAAAAAGAGAATACAAAAGAACCTCTCATTTAGAATTAGAATTTGATCAGTGCTTTATAAGATTTTTAATGCCAAAATTAAGAGGTTCAGAAAAAGGTGCTAAAAAAAGATATGCTGGTCTTGTAAAAAATGAAAAAGGAAAAGAAGAGATTTCATTTACAGGATTAGAAGGAATAAGATCAGACTGGACAGAGGCAGCAAAAGAATTCCAGTATGAATTATTAAATAAGATATTTCATAAAGAAGAAATTTTTAACTTTATAAAAAAATTTGTAAAAGATATTAAAGAAGGAAAATTAGACAAGAAATTAATTTACAGAAAAACATTAAGGAAAGAGCTTGGGGAATATGCTGTAGAAACCCCACATAAAAAAGCAGCTAAAAAATTATTAGCTAAAACAGGTAAACTTGACACAAATATAATTGAATATGTTCTGACTACAGATGGGCCTGAACCTGCAGAATATATCGAACATAAAATTGATTATGATCATTACATCAATAAACAAATTAAACCTATAGCAGATTCAATTTTAGTATTTTTCAACAAAAACCTTGATGATATTTTAAAAGAAAATAAACAAACTAAATTATTTGAAGATTAATTTTCGGAAACTTTCCGAAATTTCTTGATTTTTCCGGAAAATTTACAGCTGATTTATAAATTGGTCTGGAAATCTTCCGAAAATATAGTACTGGACAACGGAAATCTTGCGGCGTTTAAATCAACTTATGAGTTCTATAAATGAATTTTATCTACTGGACAAAATTGTACTGGACAACGGGACCTGCCTGGCGCTTATATACTAAATTATCTTATTACTATATATGTATAAAAATATTAGAGATAAGAAGGGGCGAATAAAAAAAGGAAATATCCCATGGAATAAAGGAAAAAAAGGTTTACAAATAGCGTGGAATAAAGGCCTTACAAAAGAAACAGATAAAAGAGTAAAAAAATATACCTTAAGTTCAACTAAGTCAAGAATAGGAAAAAAGCATACTGAAGAACAAAAAGAAAAAATAAGAAAGAGTCTTTTAGGAAGAATACCTTGGAATAAAGGAATACCAATATCAGAAAAAACAAAAAAGAAATTAAGCAAAATAAATTTAGGAAAAAATAATCATTTTTATGGGAAAAAACATTCTAAAGAGTCAAAATTGAGAATGTCTATATCTAGAACTGGAAAGAATTCTGGCAAAGATCATTTTAGATATAAAGGAGATTATCTTGAAAAATCGAAAGGGGAGATAATAAATTTATACGAACTGGGATTTTCAACAAATTATTTAGGAGAAAAATATAATCTTAGTGGACCTACAATTGGAAAATATTTGAAAAAATGGGGAATTTCATTAAAACCTGCAATTTATGGTTTTAAGGGAAGTATAATTTCTAAAGATGGACATAAAGTTAGAAGTCATTACGAAGTAAAAATTGATAATTTTTTAAGCTCAAGCAATATAAATCATGAAACAAATAAACAAATTATAAAAGGAAAACAATATCTGTGTGATTTTTATTTGCCAGATCACAAATTGTATATAGAATATTGGGGATTAGAAAGATTTCCAAATTATATTAAAAGAAAAACTAAGAAACTAAAATTATATAAAAAGCTAAAACTAAAACTATTAGAAATATATCCTAGAGAAAATATTATAAAAAAATTATCGGAGAGATTATTATAATAAAATATGAGAATATCGTAAATGAACAGAAAAGGAAAGCAAAATACTTTATTTGATTTTTAAATTCTGTAGATTTCTCAGAAATTCCGGAGATATTTAGACAAATTATTTAAATATTAAAAAACCTAGAAATCAAAATGAAGCTCTATTTAGTAAGACATGCACAATCTTTAAGAAATCTAGGAAAAGAACATGATAAATTATCAGAAACAGGAATAGAACAAGCAAAAAGATTGGGCTTATTTTTAAAAGACAAGCACATAGATTATGTTTATTGCAGTCAATATGAAAGGGCAAAAGAAACTCTAAATCAAATTCTTCTTAATCTTAAAAATGTCAAAAAGACAATCTACACAGAAGAAATAAATGAACATAACCAAGGAATTTTTGATAAAATGCCTGGAAAAGAATGGCATTATCATCTAGCAGACTTAAGAGAAAAAGGAGTAGACTTACTGAATTATAGGCCAGAAGGGGGAGAAACCTTGCTAGAACTAGAAAAGAGAACACAGAATTTTTTAGATTTTTTAAAGAAAAAACACAATAAGGAAGAGCATATATTAATAGTTTCTCATGGAATGTTTCTAAGATTGTTTATTCTTAGACTACTGAGATTTTCAATTGAAGAAGCTAAATATTTTGATATCCATAATGCCTCATTATCTGAATTTGAATTAGATAAAAACTTTAATGTAAAGGATTTTGAAATAAATAACTTTAAGCACTTGTTAAAATATTCTTCATATAAAAGAGAAAATGTAGAAAAAGTCTAAAGATACGGAAGTTTTATAAACTATAGAATATCTATAGATTATATGATAACCACAATTCAAATACATGAAACAGTGAAAAAAGCTTTAGATAAATTAAAGACTAACAAACAAAGTTATGAAGAGGTTATTTTAGTTCTCATGGAAAAAACAGAAATAGAGAAGAGGAAAAATAAAGAATTATTAAAAGAAGGGTGCTTAGAAATGGCTGAAGAAAATCTCAAAATAACAAAAGAATTTGAAGCTATAGATGATTTATGGGACTGGTAAATATAAAAAGAGGAGAAATTGTTATAGCTGATTTAGATCCTGTTACTGGAAGTGAACAAGGAAAAACTAGACCAGTATTAATTATTCAAAATGATATTTCAAACAATTATTCACCAGTAACTATAATTGCAGCGATTACTTCAAAAATCTATGAAAAAGAATTTCCAACAAATGTTTTCTTAACAAAAAAAGATTCAGGTTTAGATAAAGATTCAACAATAATGCTAAATCAAATAAGGACTATTGATAAAATAAGAATTTCAAATAGAATTTCTAGCTTAGATAATTCAATAATGAAAAAAGTTGATTTAGCAATAAAAGTAAGTTTAGGATTAGATTGAAAATATTCTTCATATAAAAGAGAAACTATAGAAAAAGTCTAATCGAGATATTTAAATATATGTACATACATTGATTATATATGTCAACAAAATGATTTCTCAAGAATAAAAAATCTAGAAATTGAAACTTATTAATTTTTTATAAACTCATTTAAGTTCTGTTTAATATTAATTAATTTCACGTTTTCAGGGCTAAAAATAAAAGTATCTTTACTATCAAAATAACCGCATCTAAAATTATCCAAAGAAATTCCAGTTCTCTTACTTAGCATTAAAGCATAAAAATAAATCTGTGTGCTTGCAAATTTTTCTTTTATCGCGTTTGGCTTATAATCCCATATCCATACTTTTTCATCTTCAATTCTTAAAATATCAATATGCCCTGTTAAAGTATCTTTGGAATTAAAAATTTCATTATACAAACTTAATTCATTATTATTTAACCATAAAGGAACTTCAATTGCAACTGTCTTGTTATCATTTTCGAGCATAAAATTCTGGACTTTGGGATGATTTTCAAAAAATCTCTCTTTATTAATTTCTAATCCTAATCTGGCTAATTCAGAAATTTCATAATTTGACAAGTGCATTAAATTTATTGAAGACAAGCTGAATTTTAATGAAGAACTTCTTGGTCCTTTTCCGAAATATTCATTTGGACAATTCTTCACCATATTTTTCAAATAAATAATTAAAGAATTATATTTTGAATTGCAAAGCAAATTCATCTTATTATTATGAATTTTATATTCATAAAATCCACCAGGATGATCTAATATAGTATGAGTAATCAAACTTACACCTCTTTTTTCAACTCTCTTTTATTTAGGAATTTATAAGAACCTAGGTTCTTATTTTGATTAAACCTTTTCTAAAAAGTGTTACTTTAGCAGGATAAATCTTGTTCTTTGATCTAAATCAGTAAATTCATCTGCTCCCTCAATTAATTTTGAGCTTGTACTTTTTCCAAAAGCAATTACTTCAACTCTGCATCCAATTGCTCTTTGCAAATGTTGAACTAAAGGCAAAAAATCGCCATCTCCAGAAATTAAAACAACAGTATCTAATTTTGGTCCTAATTCAATTGCATCCATTGCAATCCCTACATCCCAGTCTCCTTTCTTAAAACCGCCAAAAAAAACCTGTAAATCTTTTGATTTTATCTCAAAACCTATTTGTTCTAAAGCATCAAAAAAAGTTTTTTCAGATGAAACTTCAGCCCTGATAACATAAGCCATAGCCCTAATTAATTCTCTTCCAGATACAGCTATTTTTAATAACTCTTTAAAATTAATCTTTGAATTGTAAATATTTTTTGCAGAATAGTATAGATTCTGGACATCAACAAAAACACCAACCCTCTGGTTTTTTGACTGCTTCATTTTACTTTTTATTTTATTTTCATATTAATATAAAGGTTTTGGTTAAACTGGGGCTGGCTAAACGATAACTTTTTATACTAGTTTAATCAAAAGTATATTTAAAAAGGTGGTGTGAAATTAAACTGCAAATTAATATTTCAAAGAGAGCTTATTTTACTTTTTTACTTGTATTTTCTATCTTAGTCTTAGGAATGGGAGTCTATGCTTTTGGAACTAGCAGTCCTCCTGTTTTCGGACATAGTGCTGAAGAAATAGATTTTACTAATCTTGTTACTTTTAGAGGTTCTGTTGTTGCATTAAACGGAATTTCTGCAAACACAATCTCTACTAAAGGTCTTTTAACAAATTTACAAGGACCTGGCACTTATTTTGATGTTAGTTTAACTCCTATTGTGTATGAGGCTGGGGTTAACCAAGTAGGAAGAACTATTTATTTAGGTGATTTAGCAGCACCTTGCGCAGATGCAAATGGATGCAGGCTTACTCTTTCAATGGTAAACTCGGAAGGTGGAAGAATAGGAGAAGTAGCCAGCAGAGAGGCAAGATTGTTTATATCTGAGAATAGCTATCTTTTCTGGAGATTATCTAATGACATTCAAGGAAAGAACTCAGATGACATAGTTCATGAGTGGGTCGCATGGGACTGTATTTTTACAGATGCAGAAAATAATGACTTTTCTAATAATGCCATAGGGAACAATGCAAGAGTGGACAGAACAGCAGTATTTGGTTTACTAAATGCTGCTGGTGGTCTTGATGATTCGAGAACAAAATGCAGACTAGTTGTAGAAGATTAGTCTATCTTTACACAATAATTATATATTAATTTATTCTAATTCTTTTATATGGGAGTAAAGCTAGGTAAATTAATTTATAGAAATGAAGTAACATTTGAAAGCTTAAAAGGTAAAACAATAGCAATAGATTTTAGCAACTCAGCTTATCAATTTTTATCATCAATAAGACAGCCAGATGGCACATTATTAATGGATTCCAATGGAAATATAACATCTCATTTAATGGGTACATGGACAAGATTCTCTAACTTAATAACAAAAGGAGTAAAACTAGTTGTTGTATTAGATGGTGAAATGCCAGAATTAAAACATCAAACTTCAAAAGAAAGGCAAGATAAAAAACAAGCAGCCAAAGAAAAATTCGAAGAAGCTAAAGAATCGCAAGATGTGGAATTAATGAACATGTATGCAAAACAAACCTCTTTCTTAACAAAAGAAATGATTCAAGAGAGCAAAGAACTTATGGAATCAATGGGCATTCCAGTAATACAGGCTCCTGCAGAAGCAGATGCCCAGATGGCATTTTTATCAAAAAATAACGATGTTTGGGCGGCAGCAACATCTGATGTAGATCCTTTGCTTCATGGTTGCAAAAGAACAATAACAAACTTAACATTAAGCCAAAGAAAAAAAACAAGATCAGGAAGTACAATAAAAATAAATCCAGAATTAATTGACTTAGAAGAAAACTTAAAAAAATTAAACCTAACTCAAAAAGAATTAATTATTCTAGCCATATTAATTGGCACAGATTATAATAAAGGAATTCATGGTATTGGTCCTAAAAAAGCATTAAAATTAGTTAAAGAAAATAAGGATTATGATAAAATGTTCCAAAATTTAAATATTGAATTTAATTGGAAGGAAATTTATGAATTATTTGACAATATGAAAGTAAAAAAAGATTACAAATTGAAATGGGAAAAAATAAATACAAAATTAATCAAGGAAATCTTGGTTGAAAGACATGAATTTAATGAAGAAAGAGTAAACAAAGTATTAGAAAACCTGGAACAAGGAACAAAATCTTTTGAGCAGACTGGTTTGGGAGATTGGGCTTTTAAATAAGATTATTAAAAAAGATCTCATAATAACTAGAGAAATAACTAGAAAACAATTTCCCGAGTATGTAAATAAAAAATAAAAGAGGTGATCAATTGGCTGAATGGTATATGCTTGCTTTATATGCTGCAGCTTTTGCTACTTTCTCAACCATAATTCATAAAAAATTATTGTTTCATGAGCACGCTTTGGAATTTGTAACTACATTAGCCATAACTAATGCAATTTTTGGATTTGGTTTTTTAATAAAATCAGATTTTGCATTTTCTCCTTCAATATGGCCATATATTATAACAATTGCAATAGTAAACACATTTGCAGTGATTTATCTTACTAAAGCTTTCAAGCATTTGGAAATATCAGTAGCCTCGCCATTAATGGGTTTTGAACCAGCAGTATTGGTAATTTTTGCTTTTCTTTTTTTAAGGGAAACAATAACAAATCAGCAGGCTTGGGGTTTATTATTAACTATTTTTGGCGGCTATCTTCTTGAAATTAAAAGAGAGAAATTTGATTTTTTCCAGCCAATTAAAGACTCTATAAAATCAAAATATATACATTACATGTTTATTGCAATTCTTTTATACAGCAGCAGTTCAACTATAACAAGATATATAATTAATCCAGAGAGAAATTTTAATTTAAACCCATATACTTACGCATTTTTAATCAATATCTTCATGGCCTCAATCTTGTTGTTAATCCTAAGTTTAAAATTTGATGGTATAGAGGGAGTAAAAAATGGAATTAAAAATATGGGTTGGTTGTTGTTGCCTGCTTCTTTCTTTTCTATAATACAGGGATTTTTGACATTGCTGGCAATTGCAGTTCCTGCAGCAAATGTCGGTCTTGTCATTGTGGTTAAAAGAACAAGTATTTTCTTCGAAACTCTTATAGGTGGGAAATTGTTTCATGAGCAGAATTTATTTTTTAAGATTATAGCAAGTATTATAATAATATTGGGAATTTATTTAATAATATGAGGTTAAAAGAATATCTAAAAAACAAAATCCCAGAAAACAAATTACAGTATCTGCCTTCTTCATTTGACATAATTGGACAGATTTGCATAATAGAATTAAAACCAGAAATAAAAAAATATTCAAAATTAATTGGAAATTCAATCTTAAAATTAAATCCAAATATAAAATCAGTTTTTAAAAAATCTTCAGCAGTAAAAGGAAAGTATAGAACACATAAGTTAACATATATAGTTGGTATAAACAATAAAGAAACAATACATAAAGAAAATAAAGCCCTATTCAAGCTAGATGTAGAAAAATGTTACTTCTCCCCTAGATTAAGCAACGAAAGATTAAGAATTAGTAGATTAATTAAAAAAAATGAGTCAATATTAGTAATGTTTTCAGGAATAGGCTCTTATAACTTTGTAATATTAAAAAATTCCAGCCCAAAAGAAGTTTATTGCATAGAAGTAAACAAAACAGCACACAAATATGCCTTGGAAAATTTAAAATTAAATAAAATAAATGAAAATAAAATAAAGTTATACAATGGTGATGTTAAAAAAATCATGCCTAAAATAAATAAAAAATTTGACAGGATCATAATGCCTCTGCCAAAAGAAAGTTTTTCCTTTCTCAATTTAGCTCTGAAAAAGATAAAGAAAAAAGGCACTATTCACTTGTACACTTTCATTGAAGAAGAAAATGAAGTTGAAGAAAAAATGAAAAAATATACAAAGAAATTCAGGATATTAAAAATAACAAAATGCGGTGTCTATAGCTCAAGAATATCTAGGGTTTGTGTTGATGTGAAAATATAATAGCTCTATTAAAGAAATTTTATTAATAGAACACACAGATATTATTTTTTAGATTTATTCCATATCGCATTATCAGCTATCAAGAATATTTTTTTGTGATAGTGAAGAGTTTATGTTACATAAAAATTACTTCCTAAAACCCTTGGCAATAATATAAATCTCCTTACTCTCTCTCCTAGAAGATTCTGGCTTAGAAGATTTAACAAATTCAAATTTCTTTTTGATATTATCTAGAAACTCTTTGAAAAATTCGCCTTGAAAAACTTTGCACAAGAAATTACCATTGTTTACTAAGAGATTTTCAGCTATTTCAAGAGCTTTCTCACTTAAATAAATAGACTTATTATGATCAAGTTCCTTAATTCCAGAAGTTTTAGGAGCCATATCACTCAAAATAACATCGAATTCATTTGAAATGCTTTTTATCATATCAATTGTTTTTTTATCTGTTACATTTGCCTGAATAAAATTTACATTTTTAATTTCCTTCATTGGTAAAATATCAACACCAACAACAAGCCCATTACTTATTTTAGAAGCAGCTTGTAACCATGAACCAGGGTTACACCCCAAATCCAAAACTCTATCACTTCTCTTAATCAAATTATATTTTTTATTTAGTTCAAATAATTTATATGCCGACCTAGCCCTATATCCTTCTTCCTTAGCTTTTTTGAAATAAAAGTCTTTTCTGTTCTTTAACATATTCCCTTATATTATTTATGAATTTCATAAAATCATTCCTATTTACGCTTGCCCCTACAGCCCTGTCATGCCCCCCACCATAACCATCCAGACCTTCTAAAGATTTTTTCACAAGAGGTGGAAGTATAATATCATTGCTTCTTAAGCTTATAGCCATATAATCTTCTTTTTGTCTTGCAACTATAACTAATTTATCTGGATGTAAATACTTTAATTCCTCGCTAACACTTGCACTTAAACTTAACTTATTGTCAGGATAAACAAACAATAAAATCTTGTCATCAGATACATTTTTCTCTGCTTTATTTAATAATATTTTATATTCTTTATTTACTTTTTTATAATAATTAAAAAGAAATTTGCCTTTGGAATTCTTCTGATCTAAAATATCATAAGGATTTTCAATACTTAAAAGAATATTAATATTTTTTCTTACTTGTGTAGTTCTTCCTTTTAAAATAAAATTAAATAATCTAACTAGAAGACCAAGTTTACTGTCATATAAAATATCCTCTATTCTTTCGTGGTCATTTAATAATTCTTTATATTCAAAATTTTCTACCAGCTCTTTGGGATAATGATAATCACCAATTATTCCAACTAGCCCAATCCATAAATTATTTTTAACAAGCTGATAGCACCAGTATGAAACAGGCCTGCTGTCATCCTTGTCATTTTTTCTTGGATTGAAATATTTTACTCCTTTTCTGTCCAAAACAGGATGATGATCTATCCAGATTATTGGCACATTTGTAGAATCAATTAATTCCTGGCTTATTTCAGCTCGATCCAAAACAAAAATAACATCTGGCTTATATTCATCAATTTTTCTATTGTAAATTTCCTCTTCTTTCATTCCGCCTTTTACTATAACTCCGTTTATCTTCTCATAATTTTTTTTAAGCAACATATAGGAAGTCAATCCATCATGGTCATCATCAAAAAAAACAAGTGGATTTTCTGCTTTTTCCAGATAATATTTTATCTCTTTAAATTCTTCTTCTTTTATCATAACTAAATTTTCCTGAAAGCCTTCCAGATTTGGAATCTACTCCAGCCCTTTTCCTTTAAAGCCTTTTTTATGATGTTTTTTGGATGTCCCTGTGCAACACTATCTTTGATAAACCTAATTATTGACAGGCTGCTTGGCGCTATCTGTAAGATTTCATCTTTACTCTTGCTTTCTAGGTTTTTTAAACTTAACTTTTGCTCGCTTTTCTCTGCTCTTTGTTGAATCCATTCTCTTAATCTTTTCTGTAATCTCATTACAAAGCCTTCTTCTTTCTCCAATTTAGTTAAATGAGAATATTTCTTTTTGTTTTTCCTTCTAATTATCAAAACAGATAAAAGAAAAAATCCAAATAACCCTAAAATTCCATATACTGCTGATTTCAATGGGCTATTAAGATTTAAACCAGTTACGAAGCTGCCTGTAATGCTCGACAAGCCCTTTTTCTCAACACATAGGCTATTGTCGCATTTTTGATTTTCCAGGCATAGCACATCACTGGGGCAATTTAAGCAGTTTTCATCTCCCTCCACAATATTATTTCCACATACAGGTGCTGAAGATGTTATGATTACAGCCTTAGGCTCAGAAGATTTGACTATGATATTCCAGGAATTAGAAACTTTGTTATCCAAATCTGTAACATAAACAGTCAAATTATATTCTCCTTGTTCATTAGAATTAAAGCTAAAGAAATTTCTTGTCTCTCCCAATAATTCTCCATCTAAATACCATTCAACATCTCCTTTTCTTGTTGTTTCTATTTTAAAAATCATGATTTCATTATTATTTACAATAACCTCTTTTTCAGGGGGAATAGTTGCTTTAATTACAAAAGGAGAATCCTCAATTTTGTCTATTTCATTTAAAAGTTCTTGAAGCTCATTTTGTTCTTCTTTAATTATAATTTTCAGGCTTTGGCTTGCATTTAACCCGCCAGAATCTGAAACAACAAAAGTAATTGTATCAGTTCCTGTTTTTCCTTGTGAAGTAAATTTTGCTCTTTTTAATACATTATCAATTTCAACTTTAATTAGATCAATATTCACACCATCAACATACCAGTTTAATTTGCTGCTTGAGTCTTCTGTATCTTTTCCATAATCTATTAAGTCTAAAAACCAGGTGTTTGTGTCTAAACCTACATTTTGATCTGGTATTTTTCCTTCAATTACAGGGGCAATATTTCCACTTGCGATCGGATTATTTTGAGTTATCTTAACAACAGTTAAGTTGATTATATCAGAATTAACATTGGCTTTTCCATCGCTTGCAGCAAAATAAATCTTTTCAGTTCCAAACCAATTGCTTGGCTGCGAAAAGCTTACAACATTATTTGAGTCGATATTCACAAGTATATTGTCATTTCCATTAGCACTATAGCTTAATTTAGTTCCCTCTTGATCAGAAAAATAATTATCTAAATCAAAAGCATTTTTCTTCTCAGTATTCATGTTCCATGATTGCGCTGATATCCCTCCTTTGTAAGTTGGAGCATTATTTGGGGCAATATTAATAGAAAAACTTCTGTTTGAAGAAGCAAATTTTATTCCTTCATTGCCATCAATGGCCTTGCAGTTCCATAAATAATCGCCATTGATTATATCTTTTACAGAAAAACTTACTTCAATATTTGACGAGGGATTAATAATTTCTACCTTTTTCCCCCATCCATTGACATTAGTATAAAGCTCAATAAATCTTAAGTCTTCTCCTGTAGCTTTGCACTTGAAAACAAATGTGTTGCTGTCAACAAAAACAGCATTGTTTACAGGAAAAGTTAATTCAACACTTAATCCAAAAACTCCTGTAACTAAAAAAATAAAAATTAAAAATATACCAAATAATCTTTTCATATTCTCCTCTTTTATTGATAAATTTTATAAATTCCTTAAAATCCTTTTTATTATGCCTTTTGAGCTTACATTAGTACAGAGAATTTTAATTTATATTCTTATATTGATTGCAATCTATATATTCGTAAAAACATCTGAGCTTGAGATATTTGGAAGAAAATTAATAACTTTAAAATATAGAATTTTATTGGCTATATTTTTTCCAATTATTTTATTATTAGCAATAATTTTAAGTTCCTTTATAGCTGCAATAATCCTGTTAATAGTCCTTATTTTTCTAGTGCTGTCGTTTTTAAGAAAGAAAAAATTAATCTAAATTGGTGTTTCTCTTACATAAAGTAAATAAGTAAGTGGATTACTAGGTATAACTCTTATATAATAATCAGCAGCTCTTGTACCACTCACCTTAGGTAAATTCTCTTCAAAAGTTCTAAAAGCTAATATAACTTGCTCTCTTGTCATTGATTTACCATTATTGTCTGGACGAAAACCTTGTTCCCCAAGTTGTTGTTCCAGTGATTTTAATGAAATTTTTTCAAACATTTTAAATTAATCTAAAGTTCTTTGTGTTTTTCCTTTCTTCTCTGCTTTCTTCCATTTTCTTAGTAAATTAGCCCACTTGCTTGGTCTCATCTTTTCATGGCCCATGCCTTTTCCTCTTAAACCCCTTGTTTTTCTTGCACTGCTTGTCAGTCCCCTGTAAACTCTTCCCTTTTTCTTCAAAATCCAGTTAAGTTTTTTGTCATTTTTAATAACAGGATTATCAGGATCAATTAATATTACTTCATACCAATAATGTAGCCCATCCTTCCCAACCCAATAAGAATTCAAAACTTCAAAATTGTGGAATTTCTTGTTAGCTCTTTTTTCAGCAATTAATTGGTAGCTTTCATTAATAATCTCCAATCTTCTCATTTTTCTTGGCTTTCTTCCAGCCTTGAATTGTTTTCTTAATCTTCCGCCTCTCTTCAATTTAACTCTTGCAACTAAGAAACCTTGTTTAGCTTTATATCCTAAATTTCTTGCCCTGTCCAATCTAGTTGGTCTTTCTAATTTTATAACAGAAGGATTTTTTCTCCATTCTATCATTCTTTGCCTTAATAGATTTACATCAGGTTTTTTCCAGGCCTCTTGAATAAAACTATAAGCGCTTTTCATTCTTTTTTACCGCTAAAAAATTAATTTATAAATCTTTGGTTTAAAGATGCTTAAAAGAAATTATTCAGTTTCATTTGGGCATTATATCTCTTCAACAATAAACTTCTATTAAATATTTTATTTAAATCAATTCTCATTCTTTCCTGCACATTTGTAAAAACATCATTTAAATTGTCAAAAACTAAAGGCTCTTTTTTAAACGCATTTCTTGATACTTCTCTTAAAATTCCAACGCCTAAAGGAGCCCAATAATTTCCAATTTCTCTTAAAACCAAAACCCCAGCTTGTTTTTTTATTTTCTCTAAATATTCACAAGCACCTAATCGATTGGCATAATAGGCTCCTGTAACATCAGAAGCATAGTTTTTTCTGTCATTATATCCTTCATAATCTTGCCAAAAATAACTTTCATCCAGTCCAGGTAATTTAGTTTCAATTACCTCAAAATTCCATTCCTGTGGAATTAAGATTATTTCATAATGATTCTCTAAATAAATATCATGAAAAACATAAAACCTGTCAATCCAGCTATACTCTCTTATATTTTTCATTAAATTTTTTGAAATTAATGAATCAACAGCAGTAATGCTCCATTTTGTAGGTACTAATTTTCTTTGGTTTTTTACTCCCAATAATCCCGCAGATAATAATTTTATCAAGTAACTTATATTAAATCCCCTGTTATATAAATTCGAAATTCCTTCTTGAGATTTTATATCATCTGCATAAACAAACTTCTCTACATTCTTGTCAACATTTACATTTTCAGTAATAATTGCTTTTTTTAATGGGGCAGGATTACTTATAGGAATATTTCTTAAATCAACATTCAAGCTTAATTTTGGTTTTTTTTCTAAATGAAATTCTACATCAACACTTTTTTTGCTCATAGAAACTTCCTGCATTACTTCCAATAATTTGTTTCCAGTTTTGACATTGCTCTTAAACCTAGAATAAATCATTGAACTTCTGTTAAATAATATTTTACTTATTTCCAATTTCTCTTTAAACCATTCCTCGGGATTAGAAAGAACTTCAGTTTTCTCTTTATATTCCATGGGGCTTAAAATCCCAGTAAACACATTCGGATAATTATATTCCCCTACAAAAATATCCGGCGGCGTATTTCCTAAAAATTCTAATTTAAGATTTTTAAAAGAGGATTTTTTAATGATTTCCTGAAAAGGACAAAAATCATCTTTAAAAAAAGGATGCTTTGCATTGCATTTCTGACAAATATAACCCATATTTAAATATAAGTTCCTGAAATATTAAAAACTTTGTAAAGAATTATTTATTAGCAAAAAGTTTTTAAATTATATTAATAAAAACTTTCTATGATTAATTTATTGAGAAAATTAAAAGAAGCTTATGCTCTTGGATATGAAAGAGCGGGATTAAGAGTAGATATTTACATCATTTTTTCTTCAATTAAAAATGGCAATACAATGAACCAAGACCAAATACCAAAATTGAGAGAAAAAATAGCTGAAATTGACAAAGGATATTCAAATTTGGGTTTTTTAGAGAGATTAGCTTTTGATTTTGGCAACTGTGATGAAGTCTAATTTTTTTTAACAATTTATATAAGAAAATAACTGATATATATTTATATTGGATTATTTTAGATTAAAATGTGGAGACTCTAAAACGAAGATTTGCAAAACAAATTACAATATATATTTATTTAATTTTTATACCTTTTTTTCTTTTTGGTTTACTTACATTATTTTTTCAAAGAAACTATCTTTGGATATTAGAAATTGCAGTTGCTTTATGGATCCTATATGATTTTTATCTTATGCTTAAATATGGAATAAGCATAACTGGGGCTCCAATGCCTTGGCTAGAAAAATGTGTAATATATTTATCTTCAGAAATAAAAGGAAAAATATCTTTTATAATAAAATTTTTAGTAAATATAATACTCATAATTATTTTGGAAATTTATAGATAAAAATTTCTTATTATTCTATTTAACAGGTATTTCTACAATATTTTCATAATTTGTTCTCCTGAGAGTTATTGAATAAATAGAAAGTTTTATATATTAATTATACTTATTAGTTTAATTATAAAATTAAATAAAATGGAAACTATAACAAAAGCGAGAAAGATTGGAGGCTCTATAGCTGTAATAGTGCCAGAAGAAGTAGTTAAAAAGGAAAACATCAAACCTAATGATATGGTTAAAATAGACATAGTTAGAGAAGATGATTTAAGTTTTGTATGGGGAAAGTTAAAATCAATTAAGATGTCAACACAAGAAATTATGGAAATAATTGATGAAGGTGAAAAGGATTAATTCTTATTATTTTGATACTTATGCACTAGTCGAAATTGGAAAAGAGAATCCCAATTATCAGAAATATAAAAATAATATTAAAATCGTTTTGAATAAACTAAATATTATGGAATTTTGTTATTATTTATTAAGAGAGAACAGAAAGAATGAAGCCAAGAGTTTTTTTAAAGATTTAATTAAATTTCATGTTGATATGCCTAATATTGTTTTTATAAAAGCCATAAAAATGAAATACAAATATAAAGAAAGAAAATTATCTTATATAGATTGTCTTGGATATTGTATGGCTAAGAATCTAGAATTAAAATTTTTAACAGGCGATGAAAAGTTTAAAGATATCTTAAATGTTGAATTTGTAAAATAATTCCTTATTTAGCAGGTATCTCTACAACATCTTCATCTTCTAAAACATGCTCATAACCAACTCTTTGTCCTGAAAGTTTAACTGATTTACCCCATATTCTGGCATACGGCATTATAACTTTTTTATTAAATTATTCTATAATTAAACTTTGTTTTTTTTCTTTAACAGAAGAAGGAGCTTCACCGCCATGCCAGCTCTTCTTAGGATGAACTTGTATTTGATAAATTCTTTCAGAATTATCATCTAGCAATATTCCAGCCCCCCTATATTTTGGTAAGTTATTAATTTGTGTACTTAAATCAGTGTACAAGTAAGACTGCATAATTAAGTTTAAAGCCTCAATATCTTTTTTAGCAGTTAATCTATGGGCTAAAATAATATCTGCCTGAGTTAAAACATCCTTTATTAATTCACCTGGTTGTTGGGTAATAGCAATCAAAGAAATTCCTGGCTGCCTTCCTTCTCTTATTACTCTTGATAAAGTATCAGTTGCAGCAGTTTTCTCATCCTTTCCCATGAATTCTTGAATTTCATCTATGATAAGCCACACCATTGGCTCTTCTTTCTCTTTTTCTTCTCTAAAAAACTCGCTTTGATATTCTATTTCTTCTATTTCTTCTAATTTTCTTGCCAAAATTCTCTGCTCTAAAATTTTTCTTGATATTAATGAAATTACTAAAGCTTTAATCCTTAAATTTCCAGAAATATTTGTATAAATGCTGGTATCCAATACAGAGACTTTTCCAGGACCAACAATATCTTTAATTTTTGTTCCTTTTTCACTAAATAATCCCCATTTGTCTGAAGAAATAAATCGGTTTTCCAAGGCATTTTTTATTTCCTGATTGAATCTTTTATTTTCCCTAATTTCATTTAAAATATCTTGAATAGAATATTCTTCTTTTTTGTCTTTTATCTCTAACAAAATGCTCTCAAGTGCAACTCCTAGGTTTTCAGTAATTTTAATTTCAAATACTTCACACCAGTCGGAGGCATTTAATTCAGAAGTTTTTATAGAAAACTTAAAATCAGCAGGAATTTTATTTTCTTTATAATAATTATAATATCCTTCAGGAACATAAAGGTCGATTGGAATAGATTCTGCTTTCATCCCCCATTTTTCTAAAAAAGTTTCTTGTCTTTTGTTTGGAAATTTCATTGTCCAGAAAATCCCCATAGTGTCAAAAAATAAAACTGAGATATTTTTTTTAATTTCTTCAGGTAAATTTGAAATTTCTTCTGCAATTACTGAACTCGAGTAGGATTTTCCAGATCCTTTTTTGCCAACAATTAATACTTGATGCGTTTTTGCTATATCCATATAAACATTATTAGCTAAAGAGACATTCTGCCCAATTTGAATATATTGTTTTCCTAAATAAACTAATCCTTTATCACCGAATTTTTTCCTATCTTCCTCATTTCTCCCTATTATAATATCAAAAGGCATTGCTTATTAGAAAAATATTTAAAGCATATAAATCTTATGCAATCTATGCATTATATTACTTTGTTAATAATTTTAGGTGGACTAGTGCTTTTGGTTATTCTGGCGTATAACAAATTAGTCAGTTTAAGAAACCAAACAGAAAATGCCTGGCATCAAATAGATGTTCAATTAAAAAGACGTCATGATTTAATACCGAATTTGGTAAATACAGTTAAAGGTTATATGAAACATGAACAAAGCACCTTAAAAACATTAACAGAATTAAGATCTAATCTAGTAAAAGGAGATATAAATTCAAAAGCAAGAGCAAATGATCAGTTCTCAAATATATTAAAAAGCATTTTTGCAGTAGCTGAAAATTATCCTAAATTACAGGCAAGTAGAAACTTCTTAAATTTACAAGAAGAATTATCAGCAACAGAAAATAAAATTTCATATTCAAGACAGTTTTACAATGATGCTGTTTACAATTTAAATACAACAATAGAATCTTTTCCAACAAATATAATTGCAGGTATTTTTAAGTTCTCTAAAAAACTTTATTTTGGTGTAGAAGAATCTGAAAAAAGATTAGTTAAAGTAGAATTTTAAAAACTTTATTAATAATAGGGCTCTGTATAATTAACTAATGCTACTTTATTAAAATTTTCAAGTCAGATCTTTAATAAAAATCAACTTATAACTTCTAAGAACTTATTTTACATTTTTTACATTGTAAAAATTATTTAAAAAAACTATAGTCTATAAGTTACTTATAATAT
>Ga0209541_10004920_pt1 | contig 23517 bp, 25 predicted proteins | sample RifCSPlowO2_01_FD_184027 | JGI IMG/M metagenome (GOLD analysis project Ga0209541, IMG submission 184027) | Groundwater microbial communities from Rifle, Colorado - Rifle CSP2_plank lowO2_0.1 (SPAdes) (version 2) | ecosystem: Environmental > Aquatic > Deep subsurface > Groundwater | place... | reverse complement strand
ACTATGACAATATCTTTTCCTATATCTTTAAAGCTCTTAAAATTAAACTCTAAGCCGATGAGAAATAAAAGAAAGGTTATGCCAAGTTCTGAGAAAACAAGTATATAGCTTTCAATTTGATGATTTTGGACAAAAAGAAGCGAAAAGATAAGGCCAGAAATGATATATCCCATTATAATTGGCTGCCTTAGCAGTTTTATAACAAAAGAGATGACTAAAACAACAAGAAAAAGTACACTTAAATCAACAATAAATGAGTTCATATGACAATTTTTGCCGCTCGGGCTTCGCCTCACTCATGAAGAAGTATATAAATATTTTCGAAGACCATCTTTTGTACCATTAACCCAAATAAAAATGCAGAATTTGAAGTTGCCCTAGTAGATTTAGAGATTAGTGCTTGTTCTTATAATCCATAAATGCTCCTGCAACTATAAGCGGAAAGACTATTGACGCTTCTGAGTATACTTTTACTTGCTCTGCTGTTGACTTTATCTTACCCCATGAAATCGCTTCTTCAATATTTGCCCCAGCATTTGACCCTTCTGATTCTGTTGCTGTGGTGATGTAGACAGCATAGTCTGCTCCTCCACGAAAAAGGTTTGCATTGGCTATTTGGTGCTTTGGAACGCTTCCCCCAATTGCAATAATGCCCGTCTTCTCTGCATTAAGAGCGATGTTTGTAATCGTTACAAGGTCGTCAACCATATCTATCTGGAAGTCTTTATTGTTTTGCTTGAAAAAATAAATAATATCCCCTAGTGATCCATCGGTCAGCGGAAGACAAATTATGGGGATATTATTTTTTGTTGCTTGATAGCAAATTGATTTTTCATCATTTACTTCTTTTCCAAGTTCATGTACGAAGTCCACGGCATTGATTATTTTTCCGGTGTCTTTTTGCCTCTTGTATATTTTTTTAAGAAAGTTATTCAAAAGCCTTTCAAAATAGATATACCTATCATTTGGAATAAAGATATTACCTGTCCTATTAATGCCTTTTTGATGTAGGGTATGACCCCGAGCATCATAGCTTCCAAGGACAAATGGTTTTATAGTTTTAATAATATCTTCTTCAACACCTCCTGCTGTTGTAACCAGAACATCAACCATTTTTTCCTTTACGAGGTAAGCGATTATGTCTCTGATGCCACAAGTGGCCATATTTGAGGTGAATCCAAGAAAGATTGTTGCCCTTTCTTTTCGCATCTTTCTTATTATCTGGATTGCGCGTGCAACGCTTGTTGCCTGAAAACCGGTTGTAAAGTAAGATTCTATAAATTCTTTAAAATTAAATGGCCTGCTAAAATCATAACCCTCTATTTTAAGCCAACCATCCAGGGTTTCTGTTGGCTCTAAATAATTTAATTCATGTGCTTTTTTTATTTTTTCTTTTGATACTCCTTGATAGCGAATCATTTTTACCTCCATAAAGACAGATAAAACTAACAGAAATATCTTTTAGCTGTGGTCTCTTACCGCATCTTTTTGCATATGAAACCATTTGTTTTTTCATTTTTAAAGCTTGCTTTTTTGCGAAGACGGGCATAACAACCTTTAGAACAACATAGTGCTAGACTGAGTTGAGAATCTTCTTACTCTTGAAGAGTTCTAAAGATTTGACTATTCCAACCAAAGAAATAACAAACATAATTATAAAAAGAGTTCTAAAACCAAAAAAATTTGCGACATATCCCCCAATAATAGCTGCTACTGCTGTTACAACATAGCTCATAGCTTCCCAAACCCCCCAATCAGATGCCTCTTCATTTTTAATTACATAATGCGAATAAAGAGAGTCAAAGGCTGGATTTAGAATGGCTATGGAAATGCCAAGAATAACCTGCGTTGTAAACAAGGTCATCTGATTATAGACAAAGATGTAAGATAAGCATCCAACGCTTGTTAAGGCATAGCCAAGAATTATAAGCTTCTCCTTGTGTTTAGACCTATCTTCCCATTTACTTATCAAGTACATAACAAATCCGGCAGTGAACATATAGGTAAAATATGCCCAACTCGCATCTAGGATATCTCCGCCAATTTTCTCAACAAAAATTGCGTAAATAGGGCCAATCATACCCAATGCTAAATTAATAAATGCGTCTGAGAACAATAAAACCTTAAGACCCCTTTTCACATTTCGATAAAAACAGTTTATATTTATTAACCTATTGCTTTAATTATATCTTAAGCAAGGCTTTATAATTAAATAAGTTTATATATTATCTAAATATAGTTTGAAGATATGGCTGAGAGTACTATCGGTAAAATTATTGAATTTCTAATTGGATTTATTATTCTTCCTAGACTTGCCACCTTCCTATGGATCTTCCTTGTCCCTTATTTTGGTCTTGATGTACAAACTGCTTTGCTTTTGAAAATCGGCATGTCTGCTGTTTTGATTGTCATCACATTCTTTATTAGAAAGATGGTTGCTGTTGGTTTTATAGTTGGCACAATATGGGATTTTATTGGAGCCTACCTTATTTTAAATTTTAATGATAAGCTTGCTGGGCTTATCAGCTAAGATGTGACAAACATTAATAAAATCTCTTAAGTTATGATATCATGAACCAAAAACCCAAAGTAGGAGTTGGAGTTATACTCTGTAAAGAAAACAAGGTCCTTTTACTTAAAAGAAAGAACGCGCATGGAGAAGGTAGCTGGGCTCCTCCCGGTGGCCACCTTGAGTTTAATGAAGAGTTAGAAGACTGCGTGAGAAGGGAAGTTGAAGAAGAAACCGGACTGAAAGTCAAGAACATCAAGTTTATTGGGATCACAAACGACATGTTTATAGAAGAAGGGAAACATTATCTAACAGTATTCATGGTTTGCGATTATGGATCTGGTGAAGCAGAAATTAAAGAACCAGAAAAATGCACAGGCATGGATTGGTTTGATTGGAGCAATCTTCCAGAAAACCTATTCCTACCTTTGCAAAACTTTATTGAGCAAAGACATAAATTTTCATATGAAAAACAGGATTGATATTTTATCTAATTGCCAACTTTGTTATCTCTAAACTACAACTTTTATATTTTTTGCAATAGTCTTCGCATTTTTCTGCAGTTTTATTATCTTTATATCTGAATTTACATATGCTACATGCAAATGATATTTGATTATCTTTTTTTATTTTTTCTACCATCGCTACCTTTTTAATCTAACTGCGGCTTGGAACTCACTTTTATTTGAAGTCCTAGTATAAATATCTTTTCCCGTTATTGCATTGTTGCGTTGTCGGGTGCTGGATTGAATAAAAAAATTAAGTTTTGCTCATTTTAATCAAACTTAACCACTTATTCGTGCTTAAAACCAATTCCTGTTGCGCAAAGGGGGCAAAAAGTTATTGCAAGTGGCTTTCTTCCGACAAGGTCATTTACTATTTCATGCCATACAAGGATGCTAAATGGATAGAACCTAATGTCATTATCAACTTTAACCAGCATGCCACGTGATGCATCATCAAGAAATCCTGCTTGCGCTACCTCAAGGAACCTTGGATTGTCAATAGAAGGTATGCCATCTTTTGGCGGACCTCCCGAAACAATTTCTTCAACTGGCACCAAGGGTTCTTTTGGCCCTTTTGAAGAATCAACTTTGGCAGTGCATGAACTCACTAAAAACAAAATTGTCATAGAAAGGACTAAATTATATAACAGGAAACGTTTAGAATTCATGTTTAGTCTTTATTTTTGCCTTATAAAAATTTAACCTTTAAGGTAGAATCTTTGAATTTGCAAAAGCTTATAAGTTGCCTATAGTTAAACAATATTTTTTAAGTAGAAAATTGTGGGGTGAAGAATATGGAAACAACATATACTAAAAAAGCACAGAAACAAAGAAAAACAAATTATCCAATTAATAATGTCATTCTTGGACGCTGGTCGCCACGGGCCTTGAGCGGTGAGAAAATATCAGACGAAGAGCTTTTTTCTCTTTTTGAAGCTGCAAGATGGGCCCCTTCGTCATATAATAATCAGCCGTGGAGATTCCTATATGCAAAACAAAATAGTAAGCATTGGGATAAATTCTTTAACCTTATGGTAGAATTCAATCAAGGCTGGGCTAAGAATGCAGCTGTACTTGTTGTTGCAATATCAAAGAAAAACTTTGAACATAATGAAAAACCTTCACGAACACACAGCTTCGATACTGGAGCCGCATGGCAAAACCTAGCACTTGAAGCTTCCAGCAGGGGAATTGTTGCGCACGGCATGGAAGGGTTTGACTACGAAAAGACAAGAGTCTCGCTTAATATACCAGAAGGATACAATGTTGAAATGATGATTGCTATAGGAAAAGAAGGGAAAAAAGATGACCTTCCAGAAGATTTGCAAAAAAATGAAGTTCCGAGCCAACGTAAACCACTCAAGGATATTGTCTTTGAAGGCCATTTTCGCTTATGAAAACAGCGCAAACCTTATAAGAATCAATCTTTTTCTTTTCTTATGCTTGATTTAAAGTTTATTCGTGAAAATTCTGACCTCGTTCGAAAAAATATTGAAAAGAAATTTCAGCATGATAAATTTAAGTTTCTTGATGAACTTCTTGAAAAGGACAAGAAATATCGTGAAATTTTATACGCAGTAGAACAGCTTAGAAAAAGGCGCAATAGCCTGAGTAAAGAAATTTCCGAGAAAAAGAAAACAGGCCAAGATGCAGATAAACTTCTTTTAGAGGCTAAAAAACTTCCGGAAGAGCTTTCAAAAAAAGAGGAAGAGCTTTCAAAACTCAAGGAGCACATTACATTTTTACAGCTTAAAATTCCAAATATTATCGCGGATGATGTTCCGCTAGGTAAAAGCGACAAAGATAATGTGGTTAAGAGGGTTATTGGACGGCCACCAAAGTTTACTTTTGACGTAAAGGGCCATGTCGAAATTGGTGAGAGTCTTGGCATTGCCGATTTTGATGGTGCGTCTAGAATCTCAGGAAGAGGGTTTTTCTTTCTGAAAGGGGACTTGGCGCGACTTAATCAGGCACTCATCCGCTTTACCATTGATTTTATGATTGAAAAAGGATATACCCTTGTTGAGCCTCCGCTGATGCTTAGTGAAGAATCAATACATACAGTCATGCCTTTTTCTGATTTTCAAGAACATGCATACAAGATGGATGGCAAGGACCAATATCTTATTGCAACCTCAGAGCACCCTCTTGTTGCCTGGTTCAAGGATCAGGTTATTGAAAAGCCCAGACTTCCAATAAAACTTGTTGGGTATTCGCAGTGCTTTCGCCAAGAGATTGGCTCTCACGGAATTGATGAGAAAGGCCTTTTTCGAACTCATCAGTTTAACAAGGTTGAGCAGGTTATTATTTGCGAACCAGAGGACTCTGAAAAATATTATGCAGAGATACTTCGCAATTCTGTTGAATTGTATCAGCTAATTGGTATACCTATACGGATTATTGAGTGTTGCTCTGGTGACCTTTCAGATATGAAGTATAAGTCTGAGGATGTTGAAGCCTACTCTCCTAGAAAAAAAGACTACTTTGAGGTTGGTTCCTGCTCTAACCTAACAACTGCTCAAGCAAGGCGCGCAAATATTGTTGTGTTTGATGGCAGAGAGCGTTATACACCGCATACCCTCAACAACACCGCAATTGCCACTTCGCGCTGCATGGTTGCTATACTTGAGAATTTCCAAAACGCGGATGGAAGCGTCAGTATACCTGACGTTCTTCAACGGTACATGGGTGGATTGAGAAAAATCACTCCTCCTATAGAATAGGTCTGATGGCAGATATTGAAGATATCCAGAAGAGGATTGTTGCTCTTTGTCAGCAGAGGGCAAAAGCTAAGAATTTTACAATTACGCCTGAGTTAAGCTATATCCACCTTAGTGAAGAGCTTGGGGAAGTTGCAAGCCAGCTTTCCAGCAAGCGCATGCGCCCAGATTTATTTGATGAAGAGAATCTTAAAGAGGAGATTGTTGATGTAATCTTGGAAGCACTAATCCTTGCCCATACCTGCGGAGTATCTCTTACCACCCAAATTGAAAAGAAGCTTGATGTTCTTTTGAAACGTCAGTCTGAATAATAAAATTTATAAGAGGAAGTGTTTTATTTTCCATAATGGTAACAATAGATGATTTTCAGAAATTAGATATTCGCGTTGGAAAGGTTATTGAAGTTGAAGATTTTCCTGAAGCGAGAAAACCAGCTTATAAACTTACAATTGATTTTGGAAGCGAAGTTGGCGTGAAAAAGTCCAGTGTTAGGTTATGTAAGAATTATAGTAAAGGTAGCCTGAAAAACAAGCTTGTTCTTTGCGTCGTAAACTTCCCCCCAAGAAAAGTTGGGTCATTTATATCAGAAGTTCTAACTTTGGGAGTTCCTGATAAAGAGAATGAATGCGTACTTATTGTGCCTGATATGGATGTTCCTATGGGGGGCAGGATGTATTAGACAATTTGGATCTTTATTTTTTACACAAAGCGAGGGCATATGTTTCTTGAGAGTCAGAATATATCTTCACTTTGGAAAAGAACTTTTCAAGAATTTTGTTAAATCCTGGTTTAGTATATTTATATGATATCGCTGTAATTACAACATCTCCTTTTTTGAAATTTAAAGTTTTTCCAAGGTGTTTAATTTTTTTGTCTTTCTTTAAGATATATAATTCTTCAACTCTTGAATTTAAGAAACGGACGTCATATTCAATATCATCCTTTGATAGACCTAATTGCTGAGGTATCTGAATAAGCCATTTATTAATTACAGGATTTTTGTATTCTTGTGTCCAATCTTGATGACCATTAGTCAAACCATTTCCAATAAGCAGAATATCATCTTTGCTCATACTTGTTTTTACCCCGTGTAGCATATCCTCTCTATCAAAATTTCCTAATGTATTTCCTAGGAGCATCATAAAATGAATCTCAAAGCCAGAATCCCTAAATAAAGGAGTAACATTATTTAAGTTTTCAAAATCCGAGATGTTCCACTTAAATTCTAAAACCTCCCCTACCTTCATTTTACGAATAGTCTTGGCGGCTTTTGAAACCATATAAGAACTAATATCAATAGGGCAATACCTGATTTTCATGTGCTTTTCTAATTCTTTAATAAACAAAGAGGCTTTTTGTCCATCACCACAACCCAAATCAATTATGTTACATGATGTTTTCGGCAAGGCACGGACAAAGTCTTTCATATGGCCTTTAATTAGAGAGACTTCTTTTTCAATTATGGCTTTTTTGTATCCTTTGGTTTTACTTAAATCAAGGAAACCTTGAGCTTGTTTTGGAGTTAAATACCACAACTTAGAATCTGCAACATCCCAAATACGTGTTTTACCCTCAAGTTTATATCCCCTTTTAAGAAGTTCTTTGAAAATTAAATCACTAATTTGCATAATGTTTAAAATAAATACTAATCTTTAAATCTTTCTAAAAGTCCCGACAACGCAACAAGGTGGTCCAATCAAAATACTTAAATAGTATTATTTTTTGTTTTTCTAGCAATAGTCATTGCTAAAAACGAGTGTTCTTTTGCTTGTTTTTTTAAAGTATGGTAGGGTTCTATGCCTATAAAGAATGGAGATAAGGTAAAGGTAGAATATATAGGCACACTTGATGATGGCACTGTTTTTGATAGTTCAAAAAATCACGGTGAACCTCTTGAAGTAGAGGTTGGTTCTGGGAAAATTATCCCTGGATTTGAGAATGCACTTATTGGGATGGATAAGGGCGAAGAGAAGAAAATTGACCTTAATTCTTCTGAAACGTATGGCGAGCACAATCCAGAATTGACAAAAAGAATACCAAGAAATCAACTTCCAAAGGAACCAAAACCAAAGGCAGGAATGGTTCTTGCTCTAACCACCCCTGATGGAAAGAAAATACCTGCAAGGATTTCTGAAGTTACTGATAATAATATTACCATTGATCTGAACCATCCTCTTGCAGGAAAGAACCTTCATTTTGCTATAAAAATTGTAGATGTTGTCTCTTAGCCTCTGTTTTTAATTTCCTAAAAGTTTAAAAAGGGTTAATGAAGGGTTATTCCTATAATTAGACTAGACCAATCCAAAAGATATTTTCTTGTGGGTATTGGTTTAGTGGAGGAAAAATGGAAGGAACAGTAAAGTGGTTCAACCTCAAAAAGTACTATGGCTTTATAAGTGGTGAAGATGGACAGGATTATTTTGTTCACTTTAGCGCCTTGCCAAAAGATGCTATTTTGAAGGAGAACGACAAGGTGTCTTTTGAACCTGTTCAAAGTGAACGGGGTATGCAGGCAAAAAACGTTGTTGTTCACAAATAAGCTTTTTCTTAAAGAGCATTATAATTCTTACTTTTTATTTTTTTAGTTTTTCATATAAACCTATTACCTGAACCTAAATACAAGAACTGCGCTAAAACTATTTAAATGAGTCTTCTTCTATATTGCCATGGATGAACAGCTAGACTATAGAACTCTTGGCCTTAAAATCGGCTTAGAGATTCACCAGCAGCTAGATGGACATAAGCTTTTTTGCAAGTGCCCACCCCTTGTTAATGATGACCATCCAGTTGATATCCGCTTCTCCCGGAGGATTAGGGCAAGTGCAGGAGAGGCTGGTGGGGTTGATGTTGCTGCATCGTTTGAACAAGCCAAAGAATTAGAGTTTTTCTATGAAGGTTGTAGCACATCTTCTTGCCTTGTTGAGCTTGATGAGGAACCACCGCACCCGCTCAATGAAGATGTCCTCAAGACTGCCCTTGTCGTTTCCACAATCATACATGCAATCCCTGTACCACAAATCCAAATTATGCGCAAGATTGTTGTTGATGGTTCAAATGTTTCCGGGTTTCAGCGCACAATGCTTGTTGCAACAGACGGCTATATTGAAACATCAAAGGGTCGGATTAATATCCCTACGGTCTGCCTTGAAGAAGAGTCTGCAAAGAAAATAGCTGAGAGCAAAAATGGAATTACCTACCGGCTCGATAGGCTTGGTGTTCCTCTAATCGAAATCGCAACTGATGCCTCTATCAAAGACCCCGAACATGCAAAAGAGGCTGCTTCTCTTATTGGCATGATTTTGCGCTCAACAGGAAGGGTAAAGCGGGGAATCGGCTCAATTAGGCAAGATGTTAACCTGAGCATAAAAGGCCACCCGCGTGTTGAGATTAAGGGATTTCAGGACCTGCGTTCTATAGTTAAGACAATCTCATTTGAGATTTCAAGGCAGCAAAAAGCTGTTGGTACAAAAGAAGCTATTGCACATGTTAGAAAAGCAAACCCAGACGGAACTACAAGCTATCTTCGGCCAATGCCTGGTGCAGAGCGCATGTATGTTGAGACAGATATTCCGTCTTTTGGCCTTTCTTCTTTTCTTTTAACAAAAATTAAGCTACCTGAACTTATTTCTGAAAAGACCCTTCGCTTTGAAAAAGAATACTGTATTCCGGCCGACCTTGCACGTGAACTTGTTTCAACAAATACTCTTTTTGAGAAAGCTGCAGCATCTTTTTCGAAGATTCCCGCATCTTTTCTTGCACAGGTTTTTGTCTCCTATCCGAAAGAGATCCGAAAGAGGGTAGGCCTTGATTCTGATGAGCTTTCTGAAGATGACTATTTTAGTATTCTCCTAGCTTACGAGAGTGGCGAAATAACCAAGGAGGCTGTGTTTGAGGCCATCGTATGGAGGCTTAAACATGGCAAAGTTGACCTTTCTAACTTTTCAAATGCCTCTGATGCTGAACTTTCAAAAGCTATCCAAGAAATTGTCCAAAAAAATAAGAGAGCTTCCTTTGGGGCTCTTATGGGTGAAGTGATGAAGCGCTTTCGTGGCAGGGTTGATGGAAAGAAGGTCTCCTCCCTTTTGAAGAAAGCACTGTCTTAAGGCCTTTTTATTGCAGATAATTGGTTTTTCTTAGACATTAAAACCTTCAACGAAAAGTTTATAAATTTTACAAACTTTGTAACATTACATGGGGTGTCGGGGTTTAGCTTCTTTTTCCCCACCTTCTTTTGTGTTTTTTTTAAAATATTCTTTGATTTTTTTTGCCTGACTTTTTGTCATGATTTGAAGAAGTTCTTTTGTTGATGCTTTTTTTATCTTGTCAATATTTTTGAAATGCTCAAAGATCCTGTGTTTTGTTTGTTCACCAATCAATTGAATATTATCAAGTTCTGATGATTTAAAGGTTTTTCTCCTTTTTTTTCTATGAAAATTTATCACCAGGCTGTGCGTTGCATCACGTATTTTTTGTACCAACTTAAGTGGTTCTTCTACATGTGAAAGCCTTATTGGATTTTTTAATTGTGGAAGATATATCTCCTCTTCTTTTTTTGCGATTGCGATTATCGGAATATTGAGTGAGAGTTCTCTGAGCGCTTTTTGTGCAAACTCAAGCTGAACAGGCCCTCCATCAATTATTACCAAATCCGGGAGTGTTTGACCTTCTTCTTTTTGCCTTTTGTATCTTCGAAACACGATTTCATTTAGTGCACGAAAATCATCCTGTGTTTTCTTAGTTTTTATGTTAAATACCCTATATGCCTTCTTGTTTGGTTTTGCATCAATAAATTGTGTCATTGCACCAACTATTGTGTCTGAACCAAGGTTTGATATATCAAAACATTCAATTATCATGGGCAACCTTGGAATACTGAGCCGCTCCTGCAGTTCAAGAAGTATTCTGTTTTCAGGGGCAATATTCAATCTTGCATTCTTTTCTACAAGTTCGAGCAATCTCTTCTTTTCTCCTATTTTTGGGATAGTAATAAGCACACTGTGACCTGCAAGGTGCAGAAGGTATTTTTCTATTGCCTCCTTTTCTTCTGGCGATTCCCTAATAATTATTTCTTTTGGAATCGGTTTTTGTGCATAGTAGAGTTTAATAAAACTTTCAAGAAGATCGTCCTGGTTTTCAAGTTTGTATTGGTCTTTTGCAAGAATAACGCCTTTTTTAATGTTAAATACCTGAATAAGCACGATTGTGTTATAAGACACTATTGCTATGACATCCTGGTCAAACCTTTTTTGCAGATCTACTTTTTGCTTTTCTGATATGTGCTCTATTGCCCTTATTTGATCTCTTATTTCCTTTGCCCTTTCATATTGAGTTTTTTCTGAGTGTTCTTCCATTTCATTTTTTAGTTTTTTCAGAAGATCTTTTGTATCACCTTTAAGAAGCTGCACTGCTTTTTGCACCTCTTTTTGATAATCTTCTTTTGCAATATGATTTTCACACGGTCCACTACACCTTTTTATATGGTAGAGAAGGCACACTTTTTTTGGAAGTATCTTACAAGTTCTTATTTTGAAGAGTTTTCTTGCAAGGTTGAGTATTTCCTGCCTTGACTGACCTTGTGTATATGGACCAAAGAATTTTCCTTTTTTTGTTATTTGGCGGGCAGTTACGAGTCTTGGAAATTGTTCATCAGTAAGTTTAATGTAGGCGTATCTTTTTGACTCTTTTAGTTCAATATTGAACTTTGGCTTGTGTTTTTTTATAAGCCTGTTTTCAAGAAGAATGGCCTCTACTTCGTTGTCTGTAACATAATAATCAATATCCACAATGTTCTGTAAAAGTGCCTGTGTTTTTGGAGTTTGCAGTGTTCTCTGAAAGTATTGCGCTACCCTCTTTTTTAGGTTCTTTGCTTTTCCTATATATATTATAGAGCCCTTGCTGTCTTTGAAAAGGTAGCATCCTGGGTTTTTTGGAAGATTCTGATATGGCGGAGGCATTTTGGTATTTTTCCTATTAGGGATTGTATTTTTTAAATTTTGGGAATCTTTATAAGCTGTGTTTTTGGGTTTTTTGTTATATGAATTCTATTAAAGTTTGTAAATTTGGGGGTGGTTCTAATGCATCTCCAAATGGAGTATCTCAGATTAAAAGAATAATGAATGACGACCTATCAAGGAGGGTTGTTGTTATTTCTGCTCCTGGCAGGCCTAGCCCAAGTAATCCCAAGGTTACAGACATGCTTATAGCGTATGCTAAAACAAAAGAGGAAGGTACCCTCGAAAGCATTGTGGGTAGGTATGAATCTTCTTACCCCGGATCTAGAATACGCGTTGAAACAAGACTTAGGCAAAGAATCAGGAATAGCGAGGGATTATCAGGAAAAGCTTATTTTGATTCTATTGTGTCGATGGGTGAAGAATTAAGCGGTCTTGAACTTGCTAGGACCCTTGATTTTGTTTATGTTGATCCACAGGCTGTACTTCGTGTATCTTGCAACTCTGGCAGGACAGAGATACTTTCTGTGTCTGAAGAGATGACCAGAAACAGATTTAACCAAAGAGGGAGGTTTGTTCTTCCTGGTTTTTTTGGATATAATGAAGAGGGTATAATTGCTACTTTTAGCAGGGGCGGTTCTGACCTTACAGGGTCTTTTGTTGCGGCAGCACTTGATGCAGAAGTTTATGAAAATTTTACTGATGTTGATGGAGTTTTTGCAGCAAATAGAAATATTGTAACAGATGCAAGAAAAATTAACAAACTCACATTTAAAGAAATGCGAGATTTGAGTTATGGTGGCTTTGGTGTGTTCCATCCGGAAGCTATAGGGCCTGTTTCTGAAAAGATGGTTCGTGTGCACATACGTGGAACTTCCAGCTACCCGTCTGAAGGCACTTATGTTGTTCATGATAGGCTTAGTGATCCAACAAAACCCATTGTAGGTGTTGCTTATGGAGACGGCTTTTGTTCTTTTGATGTTGAAGGTTTTGGGTTAAATGAAAATGTTGGTGTGATGAGAAGAATCTTTCAGGTTTTTGAAGACAGAGAAATATCTATAGAGTTTTCTCCAAGTGCAATAGACGACATTTCTGTTATTTTAAAAGAAAGCCAATTGGGTGATGGAGATTGTATTGATGAGATTATTAGGGACATTCATAGAACTATAGGAAATAAGGTAACTGTTGATTTTCAGGAACATCTTGCCAGCCTTGTTGTTGCTGGGAAAGGGCTTAAAGGCAGTAGGGGCGTTTCTGCAGATATTCAGTCAACTTTAGCTGGAAGGGGGATAAATATTCAATTTATTCAGCAAGGTGCAAGAGAGCGTTCAATCATTTATGGCGTACATAGATCTGATGGCCCAGATGCTGTTAATGCTATTTATGATAAATATTTAAGATAAACAATTTTATGAATATTGAGAGAGACAGTGGCCTTCTATTTTTTATTAAGAATTACTTTTAAGTAAGGTGCAGTATGGCTTCCATTGATATTTGAGACTTCTTCTGGTGTTCCTTTTGCAACAATCTGTCCCCCTTCATCCCCGCCTTCAGGACCTAAATCAATAATGTAATCTGCGGTTTTAATAACATCTAAGTTGTGCTCGATTACAACTATTGTGTTCTTTTTATCTGTAAGCCTACCAAGAACTTTTAGGAGCTTTTTTACATCTTCAAAATGCAAACCTGTTGTTGGCTCATCAAGGATATAGACTGCATGACCAATAGAACGTTTTGCTAACTCTCTTGTAAGTTTTATTCTCTGTGCTTCTCCGCCAGAAAGGGTTGTTGAAGCCTGACCAAGCCCAATATATGAAAGGCCAACATCATTTAGCGTTGCAAGCTTTCTTTCTATGCTTGGAATATGCTTGAAAAATTCAAATGCTTCTTCAACAGTCATACTCAAAACATCAGCAATGCTTTTTTGCTTGTATAAGACCTGCAGAGTCTCCTTGTTGTAGCGTTTTACTTTGCATTCCTCACAGTCAACGTAAATATCAGGCAGAAAATTCATCTCTATTTTTATGACACCATCTCCTTGACATGTCTCGCACCTTCCACCCTTAACATTAAATGAGAACCTTCCTTCTTTGTAGCCTCTAAGTTTTGCTTCTTTTGTCTGTGCAAAAATCTTTCTTATATCATCAAAGACTTTTGTGTATGTTGCTGGGTTTGAGCGCGGGGTCCTGCCTATTGGAGACTGGTCCACAAGGATTACCCTGTTAACAGTGTTATCCAAGACGAGTCCGCCGTGTCTTCCCGGTCTTTCTTTTGAATTGTACAATCTTTTCATTAAAGCCTTATAGAGGATATCATGTATAAGCGTTGATTTTCCTGAACCAGATACCCCTGTAATACAGGTAAATACCCCTGTTGGAATTTCTACATCTATATTTTTAAGATTGTGTTCGCCTGCTTTTCTTATTTGAAGCCATCCTAGTGGTCTTCTTCTTTTTTCCGGGACACTTATCTTCTTCTTACCAGCAAGGTACTGACCGGTAAGGGAAGCAGAATTTTGCATAACCTCTTTCGGAGTTCCTGTTGCAACAACGCTCCCTCCATGAATTCCTGCACCGGGTCCCATATCAATAACATAATCTGCTGCTTTGATTGTATCCTCATCGTGTTCAACCACGATAACTGTATTTCCAATATCCCGCAAACGGGTTAGTGTTTCTATGAGCTTATGATTATTTTTTTGATGGAGTCCAATAGATGGTTCATCCAAAATATAAAGGACTCCCATTAAATTTGCCCCAATCTGCGTTGCAAGGCGTATTCTTTGGGCTTCTCCGCCTGATAGGGTGCTTGCTGTGCGTGAGAGTGTCAGATACTCTAAGCCAACATTTACAAGGAACTCAAGACGCGCATTGATTTCTTTTAGAATAAGTTTTGCTATTGTTGCTTCCTTTTTTGTTAGCTTAATGCTATTGAAGAACATTTGCGTTTCTTTTATAGGCATGTCGGTAAGATCAATAATGCTTTTTTTGTTAATTGTTACAGCCAATGCCTTTTCGCTTAGGCGCTTTCCCTGACAACGCTGACAGGGAAGATTTGTAATATAATGTTCAAGCTTATTTTTCCTGTGCTCTGATTCCGTATCCTTGTAAATTCTCTCCATTCTTGGAATGATGCCTTCATAAGACTTTTTTGTATCTACAAAAAACGGGCTTTCAATCTTTTTTTCTGAACCGTACAGAAGGGTGTTTCGCTCTTCTTTTTTCCATTCTTTTAGCGGCTTTGTTATAGAAAAACCAAACTTTCGTGCCGCACTCTTAACATATTCTATGTACCAGCGGTCCATCTTTGTGAGCGGCTCTATTGCTCCGTCCAGAATTGACTTTGTTTTGTCAGGAATAACCATGTCTTCATCAAATACCTGGCGAATGCCAAGACCATCGCACTCACTGCAGGCACCAAAAGGCGAGTTGAAAGAAAACATTCTTGGCTGGAGCTCTTCAAAAGAGATGTCGGGGTGATTTAAGCATGCACCATCTGCAGTGTAAATCTCTTCTCCTGCACCGCGCTGGATCTCTTTTTTTTTGATTTCTGTCTCTTTCTCTTTTTTTTGATCAAGAATGATTAATGTGTTTTTTCCGTATTTTAATGCCTGCTCTACAGCATCATTGAGGCGCGAATAGTCCTTTATTTCAAGGCGGTCAACAACAGCTTCTATCCAGTGCTTTTCATAGCGCTTGAGTTTTGGGCGCTGGTCTGTTGTGAAAATTTGTGTGTCAATGCGCATCCTTGCAAAGCCATCTTTTTGGAGCTTCTCCATCTCTTTTTCATATGTTCCTTTTTTCCCCTGAATTACTGGTGCAAGGATGATTACGTTTTTACCATTGTGCTTTTCAAATATCTGGTTTGAAATCTGCTGGGGCGATTGCGGCCTTATTTCACTCCTACAGACGGGGCAGTGAGGAACCCCTATTCTTGCAAACAACAGTCTTAGATAGTCATAGATCTCTGTTACTGTTCCAACTGTTGACCTTGGATTTTTTGATGTTGCTTTTTGCTCAATAGAGATTGCCGGCGAGAGACCGTCTATGGCATCAACATCTGGCTTGTTCATAAGCCCTAGGAACTGGCGGGCGTATGCTGAGAGCGATTCTACATACCTTCTTTGCCCTTCTGCATAAAGGGTATCGAATGCCAGAGTAGATTTTCCTGAGCCTGAAAGGCCTGTAATGACTATAAATTTCTCTCTTGGAAGAGTTATAGAGATATTTTTTAAATTGTGCTCTCTTGCACCAGTTATCACTATGTCTTTTTGCATTTTTTGATTGTCTTTCGATGGGTTTTTAAAAGTGATGTTCTCTAATTTTGGTATGAATAGATATTTGAACAGTCAGGCAGGGATTTAGAAACGGATGTTATTTTTACTTAACACCTGTAACAGATATGTCAAGGATTCAATGGCAATTATAAGCTATAAACCTCCTATAGGTTAGCTGATTTACGAGCCAAGGATTTTCATCTTAATTGCTGTTAAGTGAGCCGAGGGCGAAGCCCAAGAGTGCAAAGTACCCAAGCAGGATGAAATGAAGCGAAGGAGCACTTTTTATCCTTTATTTATTTGTTTTTTTAGTAGATTGTTTAACTTTACAAAATCGCTGGAAGATATTTTTTTATTTTTCCAGATTTCCATCCCTATTTCGTCATTATAACTCCTAGGAATAAGGTGAAAATGTGTATGAAGAATATACTGTCCAGCATCAATACCATTGTTAAGAAGGATATTATATCCTCCATGGTTAACCTTAATAGAAGTCCCTATTTTAACAATTGATTGTATTAATTCATTTAAAACTATTTTAGGAATTTCTGAAATGTCTTCATATCTTTTCTTTGGGATAACTAGGATATGTCCATCTTCTTTTTCTGGGATATCAATTGACATAAAAGCAACTGTATTTTTAGTCCCATATAACTCGATAAATGGAAACCCATTTCTATGTTTTTTTGAACCATTTACGAATTCACTAAATAAGAAATACCTTTCTGAGATATTCTTAAATAACGCAGGAGTTTTGTTGAAGATATACTTAATTGTTCTTTCTATTTTATTCTCAATGGCTTTTCTGTTTGTTAAATAATCTTTTACTTCATCCTCTATATCCCAAACAGATTCTTTTTTATTGATTGCCAGTTCATTAAAGAGAAAAACAGTTTTGTGATTAAACTTAGACTTAATAAAATGCTTATGATTTTCTGCCATTGCAATAATTACATCATACCCATTCAACATCTTTCCTGTTAATTTTTTTTGTTTATGGTTAATAGATTTAATCCCTAATTCTTTTAAAACATTCAGGATTTTTTGATCTATTGATTCTTTTATAGCGATTATTCCTGCAGAACTTATATGCCAACCAGAAATCGCATTATCAGTCAAATATTTCTTTAGTGCATATTCTGCACTCATACTTCTAAAGACATTTCCTGTACAAATAAATAATATCCTTTTCTTTTTCATGATAATAATAATTAAATTGGGTTTATTTAAAAAATTTTTGTTTCGTGCGGGCCGACCTCTGTTGAACACATGTTCATACCTTCTCTGACATGATTAAGCCACACTAATTTTTATTTTTGCACCTGCTTTCTTAGATTCTCTATTTCATCTCTTAGTTCCATTGCCTTTTCAAAATCAAGCTTTTCTGCTGCGTTTTTCATATCTGCATCAAGTGTTGCAATCATTGCCGGTATCTGGGACTTCGCAATGTGCTTTATTGTCTTTATTTTTACCTGTGAATCCTGTATTGGCTTTACGATTGTCTTTGGGACAATACCTTTTTTCTTATTGTAAGCTATTTGCCTTTCCCTTCTCTTTTTTGTTATTTCCAGTGCACTTTTTAGCGATTCGGTCATTACATCTGCATACATTATAACCCTTCCGTGTTCATTTCTTGCTGCTCTTCCTATTGTCTGGATAAGGCTTCTTTCATTTCTAAGAAACCCCTCCTTATCCGCATCAAGGATAGCTACCAGGGCAACTTCAGGGATATCAAGGCCCTCTCTTAGAAGGTTAATTCCAACAAGAACGTCAAATTCTTTTAGTCTAAGCTGCCTTATAATTTCTGTTCTTTCAATTGTGTCAATCTCAGAGTGCAGATAGCGAACCTTTATTCCTGCTTTTGAGAGGTAATCTGTCAGGTCTTCTGCCATTCTTTTTGTAAGCGTTGTGACAAGTGTGCGGTATCCTTTTTTAGTTGTCTTATCTATTTCAGCTATTAAGTCATCAACCTGATGCTTTGTCGGCCTTACCTCGCACTCTGGGTCAAGAAGGCCTGTAGGGCGAATAATAAGCTCAGCAATCTGCTTTGATACTTCTTTTTCATATTCTGCTGGTGTTGCAGAAACAAAAATCGTGTGTTTCATATATTCTTGGAATTCATTGAACTTTAGGGGTCTGTTATCAAATGCCGAGGGAAGCCTAAAGCCATAATCTACAAGGTTCTTTTTTCTTGTCCAGTCTCCTTTGTACATTGCGTGAAGCTGAGGTATTGTCTGGTGGGATTCGTCAATTATCACCAGGAAATCCTCTGGAAAATAATCTAAGAGACAGAAGGGTGGTTCTCCTTTTTTTCTTCTGTCAAAATAGCGCGAATAATTTTCTATTCCGGTACAATAGCCGACTTCCCTTATCATTTCAATATCATAGCGTGTTCTTTTCTCCAGCCTGTTTCTCTCCAAAGGGTTTAGTGTTGGTGCCCACTGTTTTAGCTCATCTTCTATTCCTGCAAGTGCATATTCCTGCTTTTCTTCAGGTATTACAAAGTGCTTTGATGGATAGATTGTAATTTCATCCAAATCTCTTATTTTCTTGTTATTTATTGCATCAAGTTCTGTAATTTTTTCTACTTTATCACCAAATAATTCTATCCTAATGACGGTATCTTCATAGCCCGGTATTATATCAATAACATCCCCCCTTACCCTGAACTTTCCTGGCTCTAAACCCTGGTCGTTTCTTTCATATTGCATCCCCACAAGGCCACGCAGAACCTCCATCCTGTCTTTTTTATCTCCCCTATTTAGAGTGTAGCTCATCTTTTGGAAATCTTTTGGGTCTCCAAGACCATAAATACATGAGACAGAAGCTACAATTATAACATCCTTTCTTGACATTAATGATGCTGTTGCTTTTAGGCGCATCTGCTCTATTTTTGCATTGATTTTTGCGTCCTTTTCTATGTAAGTGTCTGTCTGGGGGATGTATGATTCTGGCTGATAGTAGTCATAGTAGCTGACAAAGTACTCAACCCTATTTTCCTTAAAAAGCTGCTTTAGTTCTGTGTAAAGCTGGGCTGCAAGGGTCTTGTTGTGGGCGATTATAATGGCTGGTTTATTTATGGAATTTATGACATTGGCCATGACAAAGGTTTTTCCAGATCCAGTTATTCCAAGAAGGGTCTGCTTTGGGTACTTCTTGTATCCTTCTACTAGCTTTTTTATTGCCTCTGGCTGGCCGCCTTTTGGTTTTACTTTCTTGTCTATTTTAAATTTCATTTTATAGAAAAGATATTATATTTTATTTAAAGAAAGGTTTTTTAAATGCTTCTTTTGTGTTTTTATTTAATGACGCTTAAAGAATTGCTTGAAGATGGAGTTGTGAGCCTAGCAAGAATCCCTCTAAAAAATGACTACCTCCTTGGAAGTGAGGGTGCGCTTGATTTATCAAAACTTGACTACCTTAAGGCGTACACAGTTCCTCTTATAGGCCATGACTATGGAGCCAAGACGCCAACCATGTGGAATTCTATTTATGAGAAACTTAGACTTCCTATCCGTAATATTATGGTTGTTGGAAATCCAAATCAAACAGGAGATATTTTGAGAGCACTTCGGGCAGACCCAAGATACCTTGGTGGAGGGGCGGGAGTTGGTTTTAAGGAATCTGTCATTAAACATTTGGATGCTGTCTCTCCAGTAGACCTGAACTCTGTTAATATAATTGTAAAAGAAGGTAATAGGCTCGTTGGGTACAATACGGATTCAAGAGGTCTTTATTTGAGTGTTGAAGAAGCTCTAGGCAGAGTTGGGAAGAAAACAGAAGGCAGCAATTATGTTGTTTTGGGTGCTGGGGGTGTTGCTAAGGACTTTATAATGTTAATCGCAAGGCAGGGTGCAAGGAGAATAGGTATAATAAACAGAACTTACCGCAAAGCGGTCTTTCTAGCTAATTCTATAAACCAAGAGAGAGGCGATAGTGTGGCCTACGCAGCACCTGAAGATCTCATAAGAGGTTCTGTTTTGAATACAATGGTAAAGGTAGATGCAATAGTTAACTGCACAGACAAGGGAAGTGACGGGCCATTGAAGGATATAAGTGCTTTTGCCCCTGGTTCTGCTGGCGAATTTAACAACTCTCTTTCAATAGATGTGTTGCGGGACCTTAACAAGTGGAATCCGGAGGTTGTAATTGTCGACATTGTATTGCCCAAATCAGGCAGATCTATAACTTTGAGACATGCAGAGAGTGCAGGGCTTGAAAACCTTGTTGATGGAAGTGGAATGGTTACTAACCAAGCTGCCCCGGCTTATGTTTTGGTACAGAAGGCACATCCAGATATTCATACCAAAATAGTTACAGAACAAGAAGCCTTGAAGATATTCAAAGAAGCCGTTTAACATTTTAGGTAATTTTATAAGGCTTTTTTCTGTGTCTTTTCTATGAGATATTCCCGCCAAGAGGTTCTTATTGGAAAAGCTGACCAAGATATTCTTAGCAAGAAGACTGCCTGTATTGTTGGCCTTGGAGCGCTTGGTGGTGTTGCTAGTGAACTTTTATGCCGTAGCGGTGTGAACCTTTCCATTTTTGATTATGATCTTGTAAGTGAGAGCAATCTGCAACGCCAGACACTCTATACTGAAGAGGACATTTCAAAACTGAAGGTTATTCAAGCAAAAGAGAGACTTCAAAGGATTAATTCTGACATACTTATCTCATCTAAAGCTGTAAGGATTGATGAAGATAATGTCGACTTGCTCCATGGAGATATCATCCTTGACTGCACAGACAACATTGAGACAAGGCTTGTTTTGAATTCATATGCAAAACAAAAAGAAATTCCGCTAATTCATGGGGCTGCGCTTGGCCCTGTTGGTGTCTTTTTTGCCGCTGTTCCAAGTGGTCCCTGCCTTTCATGTCTTTATGAAGATAAAAAAGCTATTGAAAGCTGTGAGAGTGCTGGGGTCTATAATAGTGTAACTTCTGTCGTTGGGGCTTTGCAAGCGAATGAAGCATTAAAACACCTTCTTGGAAAAGAATTTGAGAGAAGAATTGTTAGATTTTCACTTGAAAATAATTCTTTTTCATTTTTTGATGTTTCCAAGAAAAAAAACTGCAAAGTATGCGGGGGCAATAGCTCTTCTGATGGAAAACTCTCTTTTAATGGAAGTGATTTTCATATTAGTATTTGCAAAGACAAGGGTGGAGTTCTTGTCAAGCCTTATGGACATGTAAAATTAAACCTTGACAAGATTCGCGCTAAATTTCCGGTTATTATGGACGCTTCTGTTGTCCTTGTTATTGAAAAAGATTACCAAGTAGTTGTGCATAGTTTTGGTGAACTTTTATTCAAGGGTTGCAGCGATGTAAGGGCTGCAAGTTCTGCCGCCCAAAAAATTTTTGAGGCTGGAATATGAAAAAAGGAATTTGCCTTATCAGCGGCGGGATTGATTCTGCTGTTGCAGGAAAGATTGTAAGAGATAAAGGGTATTCTTTTGATGCGATTCATTTTTCAATTGAGCCTTTTACAGACAGTGGGCCTGAAGATAAGTCTAGAATCTTAAGCAAAAAAATAGGTGCAGAAAAATTTTTTGTTATTCATTGTGGCAAAGCTTTCTCTGAATTTGTGAAGAACTGCAGACATAAATATTATTTTGTACTATCCAAGAGGCTTATGATGCGCATTGCATGCAGGATTGCAGCCAAAGAAGGACTTGATTTTATTATTACTGGCGAGAACCTTGGGCAAGTCTCTAGCCAGACACTTTCTAACCTCTATTCTATAAGTAAGGTCTCAACTCTCCCCATTATCCGTCCTCTTCTTTGTTATGATAAACAAGAGATCATTTACCTTGCAAAGAAGTTTGATACTTATAATATATCATGTGGTCCGGAGGTTTGCGACAGACTAGGTCCAAAGAATCCGGCAACATCGTGCCAAGAAAAGTTCATTCTAGATGAAGAGATGAAAATTGATATAGAACGTATCCTAATTGAGGAGATTGACAATGCCGCATGTGAGAGTCTTTGTTGAAAGAGAGAAGAAAGAGCATGATATCAATGCCATCAGTATTGATGATATTTTCTCTAAACTCAAAATCAACCCTGAGACCGTGCTTGTTGTCTTGAATGATGAACTTGTTACTTCAAAGGCGAGCCTTCAAGATGGAGATAGGGTTTTGCTTGTTTCTGTGATTTCGGGCGGTTAAGATTATGAGCCATAAATCAATCTTGTTATAATATCATTTTTTGCAACCCAGAACATAAAGGCAGTAATCCCTATGAGAAGGATGATAAAAAGTATGATAAGAATCCGTAAAGAGACTGTCACCTGACGAAGCTCCTTTTCTGTCTTGTCAAGCTGGGTCTGGGAGAAACCGTAAAGTACTTTTCCGTCTTTGTCCTTATATTCTACCATACCTATTTCACTGAGTATTTCCTTTATTTCTCTTTTTTAAGCTTTTTGCCAATAGTTTTTGGGTTGGGTTTAATTCATCTCTGACCAATAGTAAATTTTATAAAGCCTATTTTGGTATTTTTTGCATGATTAGAGGGCTAGAATATGTTGGTGATGGAGAAGTGTTAAAAGAATGTATGAAGCATCCATACTTCTGGGAAATAAATGAAGATGCAAGAGTTGTGCTTGTCACGGCTGTCCAAGAAGGCAAGGTTGTTCGGGATAGAACCCTTGTAGGGAGGCTTGTGAATTATACCGGTATTGGTGACAATTCATTTAGTTTATGGGATGTTTGGGATATAAGTGAAGAAGGCGAGCAAAGGCGTCCAATTAGCGAGACGTGTGGGTATGAATTAACAGCTATGCATGTTCCCTTAGAACAAATCACAAGAGCTTATTTTGTATCTAATAAAGGCTCTATCAGGCCTTGCCTTCCAAAAGAATCTATTTAAATCCTACTTTCTACTAATCTTTATGGTATGCAAACAATGCTCTACAAAACCAGTCATCCAGCTTTCAAACAGTTCTGTTTCTCTTTGCAAACAATGCTTTTTCAGATATGTTGATAAAAAGGTGTTTAAGACAATTTCAAAGTATAAGCTTATTGAAGCAGAGGAACGCATGGGGGTTGCTGCCAGCGGGGGGAAGGATTCTTTTAGCGCACTTGACCTTGTTCAGCGCTACCTTATTCGTAGAAAGAATTTTTCTATTGTTGTTATTGCTATTGATGAGGGTATCTCTTCTTACAGGGACCTTTCTTTTTTGAAGAGATATTGCACCGAACAGGGTCTTGAACTTCATATTATCTCCTTTGAATCTGTTTTTGGGTTTACATTGGACGAAGCTTTATCTAAACATAGCATCAAACCATGTACCCTTTGCGGTGTACTTAGACGATACCTTCTGAACAGAACAGCACAAAAACTCAAATTGGATAAACTCATTACAGGGCATAACTTAGACGATGAAGCACAGAGCGTACTTATGAACCAATTTAAGGGAAACCTTTACATGTCTGCACGCCTTGGCCCATTGACAGGGGTTATAAGGAATGATAAATTTATCAGGCGTGCAAAGCCACTTTATTTTCTAAGTGAAAAAGAGACTGCAACCTATGCTTTCTTGAGAGGATTTCCTATA
>Ga0209541_10004918_pt1 | contig 23533 bp, 17 predicted proteins | sample RifCSPlowO2_01_FD_184027 | JGI IMG/M metagenome (GOLD analysis project Ga0209541, IMG submission 184027) | Groundwater microbial communities from Rifle, Colorado - Rifle CSP2_plank lowO2_0.1 (SPAdes) (version 2) | ecosystem: Environmental > Aquatic > Deep subsurface > Groundwater | place... | reverse complement strand
GTGCTGCGTAAATAATGCCTTGCACATGCCCGCATCAAACTCGCCCGTGGTTTTAGCTTGAACCAAACAGCCTCGCAAGCCGACAAGGAAACTCTGCCACATCTGCAGCTGCTTGAAGATCTGGGACAGGCATATTGTTTGAAATGGCATTACCGTATCAGATGCGTGCGGTTTAATGGACGCTTCCCGTGGCTCTTCACGGAAATAGTCGATGAGATAGTTAGCACCGAATGCGCCGGAGAAATCACGGCCGTCATAATAGCGCTGCTCAGGATAATACGTTCCTTTTTGTTTAATTGACTCTTTAAAAATACGCTCCTCTCGATAAGACCACTCTTCTTCAGGTTCGGCGGTGCGTAACGAGTAATCTTGATTTTCATACTTCTGGACCTCTTCTTTTTCCCCTTCACAAACGCACTGTTCAAAAGTTGGCCTGCCGGAAGCATCGTATTGAAGCTGCTGGCTGGACTGCTGAACAGCTACCTGAGCAGCAGCTTTGGCAGCCTCCTGCGCTGCTGCCGCGATCTCCCCGCCAGGCGGGGCTACCTGTCCTGCGTCTTGTGGTTGCTGCTGGACTTGAGAAGATTGCAGAGAGCCGCGAGCAAAAGGTCTGCAATCTTTGGTGTACCCTGCTGCATACTGCCCTTCTTTGACTTTAATTTGAATCGTACCATCGGATTGTAACTCCTCAGCTACGCAGCCAACAGACTTATAATTCGGCTTGCGCGGATTCGAACATACATTCTGACAGGTTTGATCACGAGCCACAAAATAATCCTCTGCTCCTTCTGGCTTGAAAGCGATGAGATCTTCCCTGGAAGGAACAAGTTCTCCCAAGATCGTTCCAACAGGAACCAGGCGGAAGATGCCATGTTTTGTGTCTTCTTTTTCTTGTGGAGTTTCCAAAGATTCCGATTTACGAACATAGAGTGTTCCATCCACCGTCTTCCAGCAGGACGTGCTGACGTTGTTCACGCTATAATACAATGGTAACGCTGCAGGATTCTGACGCACTAAATCCCGGCAATTCTCTTGTTTCTGAAGTGGAACTCCACGTCCCGTAACAGCACATTGCTGCTGGCTCAAAATAACTTTCTGAATCTCTTCAACTTCTTTATCTTCCGTCCAACGCGCGGGAACTTCCCGACAATAGGCACGATCCCACGTCCAGCGATATACAGTATTCGTGATTTCTTCAAACTCCCACCATCCAGCCGTTGTGGGACAGCGTTCTTCCAGCGTAATTTTCTTTAACTTTTCCTCATCACCAGACGCTTCCGCCACTTTTTTTGGAATGTTCTTTACACCCTGCCAATCATCAATCGTATCCTTCATGTACAGTTCATTTTGGTTAAGAGGACAGCCTTCTCCTTCCTCTTTCCCCGCTTTGACAACAGTAAAATAATATTCCAATTTGGAGGAAAGAATCCTTCCCCATCTCGCAACTTGCTGCAAACCAAGAGCGACAACAGCGGAAATTGCCGTATATAAGTACACATTCTTGACAACTTCAGTAACTTTTTCCATGACCGTAATGGTCTCATTCAAGAAATCAATACTTCCATCAAGAATGTTATCAGGAATAAACTCCTCCACGTTGGCAGGAATGTCCACCAAATAGCCTACATCCGTGCACGTGGTCTGCACTTTCTGTCCGCTGTAAGTCTCATCCCCCTGCCGTTCCTGATAATTAATGGTAATTTTGAGAGGAAAGACCACCCGCCGTTTCTTTAAATCGTTCCAGAAATCATCTTCGCTTTTTGTGAATTCTTCTGATGAATGTAATTTCCATTCCAGATACGCAGAAGCGCCATCTGGACTAACAATCCTCGTCTGGGGAGCATTGGGAAGAATTTTACAGCCAATGCCAAACTCTTCATCTTCCTGCATGCTTTTCGTGCAGGCCTTGTCCACCCGAATGCTGGTTATCTTGTATCCTTTCTCAACTTCCTCTCCATTGGCCATTTTTGCAACACCACTTCCCCTGTAAGAAAATTCAAGGACGGTAGAAATTTTTTGCTGGCCATTATCAATTAATTCCGGGACGAGACGAAGCGGCCCTTGAAAACCGGGTGTGACACTAAAATCAAGACCCGAGCCGCAGGCCAGGACAGTTACTGTTTCCTGCCAGAAATCCGTTTTTCCCGTGGTATCTTCAGCGATGAGATACACATAATAACTAAACTGCTGCTGTTCAGCTACTTCTTTGATGGGAAAGATCGTCACTTCTGCTAATCCGGGAGGCACTTCCTTCGGCACGAGATCTTCTAGGGTAATGTCCGCAATAGTTCTGGCAAAATTGACATCTTCAAATGTGAATTCGCCTTTTTCATCAGCAGTGGCAACGGCACGGGCTTGTTTAAAGTCAGGCTTAAATTCGTACCCAAGAGGCTTATAGATGTACAAAAAGACCATAGAACCAGGCTCGGTGGTGCCATGAATTGAGGATTGGGCACGGCCTTCATAATACTCATGACCTCGTTCGATTTCCGCATCGATGAATGGCTTCTTCGTGTCTGAGACCAGAGTAAACATTTCCTCGGCTTCCCAGCCTGCTGCATCAGTAAGAAGAATGGTTATTTTGTTTTCGCCCTCTTCCAGGGAGATAGTTGCTTCAACCGTTGTTCCTTCTCCCAGAGCAGCAGATTTATTATTGGCAACAATTTCAAAGGAACTGTTCTCAGAAATTGTTCCTTTGAGAGTGAAGCTATCATCTTCAACAACCTCTGGTATTTTTTCAAAAGTGATTTTCGGTTTATGGATGTCGGAAAATACTCCTTGAGTAAGCACTGCTTCATTTCCTGCGGCATCACGCGCGGTAAGTCTGATCTCATTATTCTGATCTCCTTGAAGGATTACATCAGAAAAGGAAAAGTTTCCTGCACTGTCAGCGACGGCTGTTCCAGAGGTAACGCCATTTACAAGCAAAGCAATGCTTGCTCCCGGCTCGGATGACCCAGAAAAAGTCATTTTGGTTCCCTGCACTCGTGGAGGAAGACTTGCTTCTAATAAAGGAGCAGTTACATCTGGAGGCAAAGTTGTAAATGGATACAAATTACCATCATTATCCTCAGAAACATCGTCACTTTCAACTTTATAGAGATAGGCTGTTTCCGCATGTAAGTTGGATAACAAAAACTGATGATCGGTGAGCAGATTGGCATCGCCTGTGCGCTGCAATGTTTCTTTTTTGAGACCATATTCCACGAAACCGTCGGCAGGCGCATCAGTCTCCCAGCGAATGACAGCGCTGTTAGCCGTGATGTTTTCCGCACGGACATTGGATATCTGCAGAGCGCTCACCACGGGAAGGTTGAGAAATAGACAAAGCACGAAGATAACAAGTGCCTGTCGCGCAATTCTTCTTTGTCCCTTTGTTTCTGATCGTTTTGGATGCATTTTCCTTACCGTAACATTTTCCTTATCGTAATTCAGGCAGCGGCACGCGGATACTGTTTTCTTCCAGTCCTAGCATGAACTCAAAGACCTCTTCTTCAGATGCTTTTTCTGGCGTACTGAGAACATGGAATACCATTTCGTTGGCTGTTGATAATTCGTCCCAAGACACAGTCCAATTGCCTTTATATCCCCCGCGGAATTCAGCATTGTCAAGGAGAGTAACATCAACTGTATACGTAAAATCTGCTTCTGCTAAAAATTCCAGTTTTTGCTGAGCGGAAACAAGCTCATCAAGGCTGGCGGAACTAACCGCATTTATTTTTTGGAAAGGCTCGTTGTCTTTGTAAAAAGTCAGGGAAATCTGCGCTATTTCATTTTTGGTTAATTTCTCGCCAACCCCGACGTTTTGCGGGCCTGTTAATTCGTGTTTGAGAACAGAAATTTTCTGAGCTGGAAAGGAAAACAAAGGCGTTAATTCTAATTCCACCTGCGCATCCGGCTCGGTCACGACACGTTTCCAGTCGCCTTTATACCCTTCTTTTTCCGCTCGGACAATTCCTCCCACACAGTAGGGAACATTTGTTCGATACGCCGCAATGTCGCCCATCCCGGCAAAGTCATATTCCGTTTTTCCAATCTCGCATTTATAACGTAAACAGGTAAACGTCAAATCAACATCATCCACAACATCGGTAAATGAAACCCCCTCATTGTTATCAACACGGGTATAGGTAGAAAAAGCCATGGGGACACGCGCCTCGGCGCAAAATTCCTGATCGCCAACTTGATCAATCACAAAGGTCGTGGCCGGACTGAGAGTTCCACTTCGGTCAGGGATATTTCGAGAGAGATGCACGGTGAACGCCATTCGGAAACTGTAATCCGTGGTTTCATCACGAACCTCAACAACCACCGGGTAGCTTACATCATACACAAATTTCCAGTTTTGAATGCAGATAAACGGCAGCAGTTCGCTTTCCGCGGCAAGGCGGCTGCTTTTCAGAGACGAGCCGCTGCGCGGACGGACGTCAAAGGAAAAAGGATACGTATCCTCAAAGTTGAAATACACGGCAATGTTGGGCTGAAGAAAATCATCCCCAAGATCCCAGAGGTAGTGGCTCTGGTAGTACGGAAGGGATTCGGGAAATTCCACATAATCCGTTCCTTTCGCTTTTAATTCGCGGATATTCACCCGCAGCATATTTTTAAGCGTTTCTTTGACATCAGCGATCGCCCATTCCTTTTCTTGGCAACCCACTTCCATCCCCGTAACAGGAATTTTGGGATGTTCCACGGCAATGAGATCCTGCGTAAGATCTTCTAATTTTAAATCACGTAATTCATATTCGATAATCCGGCGCGCCGTATCATGCACTTTTTTCAGTTTAATGGACGATTCCGCAACGTGATCAAGAACTTCGCTGATTATTTTCCCTGTTTCATCGAGAATTTCCACATCCCAGCGGACGTTGAAAAGGACTTTATTTTCGGTTATTTCGGTATCCGCAATGATCTCTCCTTTCTCCACAAACGTATATGTTTTTTGCGCTTCCACCACGGAATAAACGCAAGAACGAAGATGTTCTTCAATGTAAGAATCCAGCTCCTGCTTCATCTCCAGTAAGGAAGGAATGTTCGTATTTTGCCCATACAGCCAGTACGGAATTACCGTAAACGGAGAAGTCCTAAGATGCAGGCTGGCATCTGCAGAGATTTCATTTGGAACCGTAATATATCCCCCCTGCAATCCCATTTTGATAAGCCCTTCATCACCTATGCTTTCAATACAGCGGGAGACCAGTGTTTCTACGGGTCCTTTTTCAAGAGGGAGAACTTCCTCCGGCTTAAAGATAGCGATCTCTTTTCGCAGCGTGATCACCAAGACGAGGACCAGAACGATCAATATCCCCAGAATGATAAAAATCGTCACTTGGCCACGTTTTTGATGGGGAATACCACTAGAAATACTACTAGCTACATCTGTCTTGTACCTCTTTTTATACATCGGGAGAAGTATAGTCTGATGATTTATAAAGGTTGTGTTCAGGTATCGAAGAAAAAGGGGGGTAAAAATAGAGCATAAATCAGCCGATATAACTTATTTCTTTTTTCTGCCCTTTGGCACCAGCTCTGGATTCAGAAATCCACTCTTTTGTTTTCTTCATCAGTTCTTTTTCCACTTCAATAATTTCCTTGCTCATTCTGTTGATATCGATTCCATAATTAAACTTCTTCTCCAGGACGCGCAACAGTTCCTTCGCCCCTTTAATGCCCAAGTACATGGGATGACCGAAAGTTTCCGCTAACAGGGCAACACCCTTCACTCTACGTCTCTTTGCTAATCCCAGGAAAATGCCGGAAACCCCTACGATTGGCCCGACAACGCCAAAAATATTTTTCTCAACGGGCAAGTCTTTCTTGGTGTACTCTTTCAAAAAACGAGCATCATTACTCGTACAGTACACCCGCGGTTTTTCGGGAATGCTTTGCAGGCCGATGCCGCCCGTGGTAATTATTTCAGTGCAGTTATATTGTTTAGCAATATCGAGAATCCGTTCGCAGAACGTGTAACAACTCTCCTCATCAATGGGCTGAATATCCCCAGCCAAGAGAAGCAAGTCTCTCTTCTTGCCGTTAAATTTTTTGTAATATAATTCTAATTTAGGCATTTCAATAAGGTTCTGTTCATTGATAAATACCGAATGGGGAAAGCGGTACGAGAAAAATGAGTACAATTTTACGGCTTTGAACTCCTCAATCATAAAATCAACGGCTATTTTGCCGACATTGCCAATTCCCGGCAGCCCTTCGATAAAAAGAGGATTGTGTAATGTAGGAAGGGTTTTTGCTTCCTGGATTACTTCCCATTGTTCTTTCATGGCGAGTGCAGAAGTGGTTTTAATTTATATAGTTTTGGATAAAATGCGGGGGACGTGACTTTCGTACCAGACCAAATCGTCGCGGTGGGTTACTTGTAACCCGCCCATCTCGCCTAGGATACTGGCATTCGAACACGCGTACCCACTAAGGGACTAGCCCCTCAAGCTAGCGGATTTGGCCGCTCTCCCACCCCCGCATGAGAAAAGATTTTCTTTGTTTCTTTATTAATTTTTACAGTTATTTTTGAAAAATATTACTTTTACTTTACTTTCTGCTCACAAATTCATTCCTTTCAATAAAGAATCTCCATTCTAAATGAACATCTTCTTTGATGCCAATGCGCTTGCTCTTTCCCATGTTCTTGACAACAAAGCCGTCATCAAAAACTTTTATTTTTCCCCCTAATTTTGCGCCACTAAAACTTTTATCGATCGCAAACGCTTGGCATACTTTTCCTGGACCGGAACAGAGATTTGTTAGGGTAGTTGTTTTTCTCCTCTGTTGCAATACTTCAAAATTATTCAACGGCTCAACTGCTCTGATCAACACTGCTCCCGGTTCTCTGCTGGACGTAAAATTTAAACAATGATACATCCCATAGATTAAATAGACATAAACATGGCCATAGGTATCATGCATAACGGCGCTTCGTTCCGTCCGTGTTCGAGCATGGGACGCTTTATCATCACCATATGCTTCGGTTTCGACAATTCTTCCCCGAAAACCATTAGCCTCAATTACTTTTCCAAGCAATTCTTTCGCTACTGTTACCGTATCTCGAGAAAAAAAAGCGAGAGCAAGTTGTTTCATGAAATGAGAAAAAATATGTTCTTTAAAAATTTACCCAAACATCCTTATAACGAAGCCAACCAGATATCCCAGCACGCCGGCTCCTAAACCAACTAAGACTATTTCAATGCCGGATTTAAACCAGTTGCGTTTGGTGTACAAAGTTTTTGCCGAGCCGACGAGAAAGAGAACAAGAATAGTTAAGATAATTGCCGTAAGAACCGCTGTTGTGTTCGATAAGATCATAAAAGGGACAACAGGGAATAACGAACCGACCAAAAAAGAAAAAAACATCGCCAAGGCATTTTTGAGAGGCACTTCTAATCTTTCCTGGGAAATGCCCACTTTTTTTTGGATAAGATAATTACAGACAAATTGAGGGTGTTTGTATCGGGGAGATTTTTTTACGATGGCATCAATTTCTTTCTTCCCCAGCCCTTCGCGCTTCAGTATTTCTCTCACATCACGGATACATTGTTCTGGATTCTTTTCCAGCTCTGCTTTGGTTGCCGCAATTTCCTGTTCATATACTTCCCGTTGTGCCTTTGCTGAGAGATAACTTCCTGCAGACATGGAAAAGGCACCGGCGATCATACTTGCCAGTCCTGCTAATACCACAGCAAACGTGCCGCCACCGCCAACATACACGCCAAGGACTAACCCTAAATTGGAGACGAGACCGTCTTCCATGCCAAACACGAAATCACGGATAACATCTTTTATCTCTTTTTTTTCAACTGCCATTATTTTCAACTGCATTTCAACTTTTGTGCTTCTCCTATCCGTACATTGCTGCTTTGCATTCATTAGCAACGCATTTTATTTCTCCCTGCTGGCAATCAAGAGTTCCAGGAACGCATTCCGCCGTGCATAAGATCTTGGTACAATCAGGAGAAAATTGAGTATTCACGGCATCATTCGCATGACAGCACGTCGCCCGCTCGCAGTCTGCATCGACAGTGCATTGCTTCTCCGCCGGAATGGGAGCTGTGCACGAAACCGCAAAGACTGTTAAGACTAATAACAAACCAAAAATAATTAATTTTTTCATCTTTAACTCTCCTTCTTTTTTTATTCTTTTATGAACTCGTCAACAAACATCAATCGTTCATTAATTTCTCCGCGCAGATTTTCCCCCACCATTTTTTTTGCTTCTTCTTTCGAGTAGTTCCCTAACAACCACGATAATTTAACTAAAGCAGTATTGGCGAGCATATCCTTCCCTGGAATAACACCAAGATGCAACAAGTCACGGCCTTTATCATACACATTCATATTAACACCGCCAAACAAACATTGCGTGGCCATAACCACAATGCACCCCGAATCAATCAGTTTTTTGATTGCAGGATAGATCTTTTTATGGAGTGCTGCTTCCGGATTGGGAGTCTGACCGGGCGTATGTCCGAGGCCAGTTCCTTCAATGACTAACCCTTTATACTTCTTGTCTGCAAAAAATTCAAACTGTTCCGGAAACATGTTCACATGGATTTTCAACAAGCCCACTTTTTCTTCCATGTTTGGCCTGAGAATAAGTTTTGCTGATTTTCTGGGATATTCTTTTTGAATAAATTCAATTTTTTTGGTTTTAAAATTAATTCTGGCAAGTGGATCGGTATTGATCGGCTTAAATGCGTCCCTCCGTGAAGAATGAAGTTTATACGTTTTTGCCGCCGGTAAAATACTACAGGTCTCATCGGAAGCGGTCTCATGCATGCAGATGGCAACACCGCCAAAATCTGTTTTCGTGATGAACTCGGCAGCACAGACCAGATTCATCGCGGCATCAGAACTTCCCCGGTCTGAAGAACGCTGTGCGCCGACAAAAATAATCGGAACGGGAGAAGCTTCAACAATAAAAGATAATGCCGCTGCGGCGACTGCGAGATTATCCGTCCCCATGCCGATGATAATTCCTTTCGTTCCTTTCTTCACGTGTTCTTCAATTTTTTTGGCAATAAGGGAAAAATGGGCGAAACGTAGATCATCGCTCCACATCTGCGAGATTAATTCTGAGTCTATATTGGCTATCGTTTGCAGTTCAGGAAACATTTCTACCAATTCTGCGGGAGAAAAACTGGCGACAACACCACCGGTCCGATAATCAACCTTGGAGGCAATTGTTCCCCCGGTATGCAAGATGGAAATGATTGGCAGGTTTTCGTCTTGTATTACTTTTCGTTCCTGTACTTTTTTCTCATTTTTCTTCAAAAGAACTTCCATCTTGGTTATTTCCTTTTTCTCAAAACCAACATTATACCCGTTATCTAATTTAAGCAGGACGACATTCGCATCAGAACTGGGCATGAGAATTCCTTCTACAGTTTCCTGCTTGGCTACGAGTTTAACTTTATCACCTGGATCGGGCATACTAGATACTAAATTCTAAAGATTTATATAGATTTTGTTTGGAAAAATGATTATGGAACAATACTCTACGATCCTTCATGCTTTACAACAACCGGCAGCGTATTCTCATCCAGTGAAAAACACAAAGACAATTATCACCGCAGTGTCAGCTGTTTTTCTTACCGGAGAATATGCCTATAAAATAAATAAACCCCTCAATCTTGGCTTTCTTGACTTTTCTACATTAGAAAAAAGAAAAGATCAATGCGAGAAAGAAGTAAAGTACAACTCGCTTATTTCTCCAGAATTATATTTAGGGACTGTGCGCATCACAAAGAATACCAATGGTGCTATCACCGTTAACGGGGATGGAAAGATCATTGAGTATGGCATCAAAATGAAACAAGTTGATCCAGATGCAACAATGAATAATTTACTTGCAAAAAATCTAATAACAATGAAACATATTCAAGAACTTGCCAAAAAGATTTTCCAATTCCATCACATCGCGCCAACCAGTCAAGAGATCTCTGGGTTCGGAAGGATTGATATGATTCAATTCAATTGGAATGAAAATTTTGAGCAGACAGAGAAATATAAACCCGCCATTGTTTCACAAGTTGATTTTGAGTTTATACAGCAAAAAATAAACAAGTTTATCCAACAAAACAAAGAGTTATTTGAAAAAAGAATCGCGAAAAACAAAATCAAACACTGCCACGGAGATTTTCATTCTGCAAATATATTTATAACAGAAAATGGCCTTTTAATATTTGACGGGATTGTATTTAATCAACGATTTCCGTGTTCTGACATTATTGCAGAAATCGCGTTCATGGCCATGGACCTTGATTTTCATAACAAGCAAGAGTTATCTGAACTTTTTATCAAAGAATATCAAAGATTAAGTGACGATGAAGATATTCCAACACTTCTCAATTTCTATAAATGTTATCGGGCGTATATCAGAGCAAAAATTAATTGTTTTACGTATGACGATCAAAACTTGAACGATGATGAAAAAAGGAATGCAAATGAAAAAGCGCAACAATATTTTACGTTAGCACGAGATTACGCTGATTTATTATAATTATGCGGATTTATTATAATGCTCCATTTTGGAAAGAATCATCTTTTTCACTTCTTCGTAATTCTTCGAGGTTATATCGTAATCTAAAGTAAAGCCTCCGCCAGATCCGCGGCCGCCGCCGCCCATATGCTGAAGAAATGGTATGAGGGGAAATGAAATGCCATCATTTATCAGCACAAGATGATTTCGTACCGGTGGTTTAAATAAGCACACAAAAATATCTGCAGCATTGGAAAACTCCCGTCGAAGATAGAACGGCCCTGGCTTTTGTGAAAGAAGTGACGAGGATTGACCAAAGAGAACCCTATAATTGTTAAGCGTTACAACCTCCACACTGTTTTGTAACTCAGCAAAGGCTTCTTCTTTTCTCACATCAAACTCATTGGCTCGTTCTTGCCATTGAGGAAGAAGATTATATTTCCTGTCAAATACTGTCCCATCACGCAATGAGCCGGACAGTTCATGCAGTGTTTCATAATCAAGTGATGCATTCGCCACAGCAATTATTTTTTCCAACTGATCCCCAAGGAGACCATTCTTTGATGCTTTACAATCATTTTTATAATCATGCGCCTGCGCTATTTTCGAAAGTTTTACATCGTATGGATCTTTCAATTCATAGTATCGAGCAATTAATAACGCTGCACATTTATTTGGATCATGATCAACTGTAATTCCTAACTTATTCAATTGGTCTTTGTGTTCACGGGTTCCTTCATGGTGATCGAACCAGGTAACGTCGGCTTTTCCAGCAAGTTGTTCTAACAGTGCATATTCGTGTCCACCCGCACTCCGTAAGCAAGGATTGAGATCAACATCAGCAATATAGACACGATCCGTTCCGTTTGAAGTAGGTACAGCTCGTAAAAATGCATCTTCAATTCGATCGTAACGGACAAAAAGATTATTTCTGGAATCATCTACCGAGAAAACACGCATCAGAAGAGCATGGGCAATAATGCCATCGGGATCTTCACCATGTGTAATAATGAGAGGAGGGGCCATTTTGGGAGCAACTATTTTTAAAATTTTTATTATTTGTGGAAATATAATTTTTTTAGTGCAAAGGATGTTGGAAAACTACTTTATTCGTGAAATAAGCCACAGCGGCAACTATCGGTTCGTAATCATCTTCACTAAAAGAAAATACTGACGATTGATACAAGAGATGTGCTATTTGAGTTGAAAGATCATATTCATTGTCAACACCTACATTTATTCTTGGAACACAAACGTTCGATGCTTTCGACCAGGATAGAGTGATATGAGGAGCTTCAATTTTCAAAAGAGCATTCGGACTGATATCCAATTGGTGTAAGAATTCAGCAAAAGAATCATAGTTATGAAGAAAATTACCAAGAGGTTCTTTGACAAAAACATCTTTTGAAAAAAGAGTCACTGTTGAATTTAAATCATGAGGACCAAAATTCATCGGCAGATCATATTTTGATTGATGATAAAAAATACAAAAAGGAAGATACGCTTTTGTAGAAGAAAGTGAGGAGTACCAAAAAGTATTATATCCTTCTTTAGATGCTAAAATATGGATGAGAGGTTGACTTTCACAAGTGATAAAAGATACAGGGTAATCACCGCTTGTTTGAGCCGTTACGCTGTCTTCCCGCATGTGAAGTGCTTCTTCTAATGAAACTTCCCGGATGTATGAATCTATTCTGACCATGGTCAAAGATAACACCCACTAAACCACACTAAGAAATTATTTCTTTTTCGTTTTTTCTATCTGCTTGGTAAATTTGAGTTTCTTAATAAGTTCTTTGTACCTATTTCGAATCGTTACCTCAGTAACTCCAGCTACATCGGCGACTTCCCGTTGTGTTCTCTTCTCGCCATGAATTAAACTTGCAACGTAGAGAGCTGCTGCTGCAATGCCTGTTGGCCCTCTCCCGGATGTCAATTCAATATCACGGGCCATTTCCAGAATTTCGACGGCTTTGGACTGCGTTTCCGGGCTTAATTTCAAGGCAGAGGCAAACCGCGGGATGTAATCAGCAGGATTGCTCGGCCGGATGCTTATTCCAAGTTCTCTGGTGACAAAACGATACGTCCGTCCAATTTCTTTTTTCTCAATACCAGACGCTTCTCCCATTTCGTCCAAAGTCCTGGGAATTTCATGGCGCCGGCAGGCGGCATATAATGCACCTGCGATGACTGATTCCATAGATCGTCCGCGGACTAAACCTCGTTGCACGGCCAAACGATATACTCGAGCCGCTTCTTCTTCCACAGATCGAGGAAGCTTAAGAAAAGAACTGACCCGCTTTAATTCTGCCAACGCTACTTTCAAGTTCCGTTCAATCGCCGTGCTGATCCGGATGTTCCACTTTCGCAGCCGGAAAAATTTTCCTCGTTCTTTCTCAGAACCTAATTTGTAGAAATCAGCGGTTGTTCCCACTTCTGTCCCCAACCCCTGGTCAAACTGAGTTTGTGTTGTCGGTGCGCCTGTCCGCCGCTTAGAACCATCACGATCGTCTTCAAAATCCCGCCATTCCTGGCTGAAATCAACCATGCGGTCTTCGATTACCAAGCCGCAATCGCGGCAGATAGTTTCCCCTTTCTCTACATCGCGGAAGATATTTCGGCTTGCACATTCTGGGCATTCTTTAAGCGTTTTGCGAATCATAGTAAATTCTCCTTTTTCGAGCCGTCTCTTATAGAACTATCACCGTTATATTTAAATATAGATTTACCTATTGATTTATAAATGTTTCTAAAAATAGGACTGAAATGGAAAAGTTTATATAGGTTTACTACTTCTCTTTTATCATGTCAAAAAGAGGTCAATTAGGAATAATTGAATTTAAATATTTTATTATTGGACTTCTTATCGGACTGCTTGGCGGTTTTATTTTGGTATATTTGGGGACAGCTCAAATATTGCCTTTTAGTGTTCCGCTTGTGTGTGGATAAAGAAAGTTATTTTTTTCTGGTTCATTTTTAGTATTTTTTCAATTTAACCAGTGTAACACTTTAGCATGCTTGAGGCAGTGCGGATTCGCGTGAGATGGCATTTCTTCGTTGGAACTCTAATTATGTATAGAAAACTATATCCACAAGAATAGAAAACAATATAACTGGGAAGCTTCTTTCTCTCGATAGCATTTACATTTGCAAAAGGAGTTTACTATGGATGTTGAACAAATTCAAAAAATAAATACTCTTGCCCTGAATCTAATGAAGCAGGGGTTGGCAGCAGACCGGCGTGAAGCTGTCGAGCAGGCGGAAAAAATTTTCCGCGAACGGGTCACGGAAGATTATAATTCTATTAAAGAAACAATGCAGAAAGTAGAAGAGCAGAGGCATGATATACCTTCCAGGCGCTCTGAAGAATTGCCAGCGGAGAAGGTTTCTGAAATTTTAGAAAAGAATACTCTTTTTCTTGTAAAAAAAATAAAAGAATTTGAGGAAAAGATGGAATCCCTCCAGCGGGAAGTCGCTGATGTAAGAACAAAACTTGCCTATAAGAATTTACCTACTGTCAATGATGTTGTTTCTAAAAGAGAAGAATCACGGCGAGATAGCCCATCTGCTGAAAATAAAGAATCAGCCTCACCGGCGCATCCCCGTTCAGGCAATTATAAAGAAGCAGATGTTTCCATAGAAAAATTCTTTTATATGGGAAGCAAATAGATTTTTTATTTGCGCTTCTACTTAATTTTAACTTAACTCTATGGAAGTTGTTTAATATCTCAAATATATAAGTTTACTGGATCTAATATTTTTTACTGATGGATCTAATATTTAAGTCCATATATTATTAGTTTATAATTAATTCTATTCAATTACAAAATATATATAGACAGGAGATTAAACAAATAAATAAAATACCTGTTTAACAAAAAGTTATTTAATTGGCAACTCGTTATTTGAGTTACCACAAAGTTTAAATAAGAGTACTACTCAAGAATAAAAACATGATGGTAGGAAAGACAAAATTACATGTAATTTTCGCGGTGGTACTGCTCGTTGGAATTCTTATTCAGTCAGCCGCAGCAGCTGTGGACGTCGCCGCAAGTGATTTGACGATACCTATTGACTACGAGAAGCTTAAAGACAACGACAAGACTGTTTCATTTGATAAAACCGTAAAACTCACCAACAATGGGAATGCTGCGGAAAATATTACGCTGAGTTTTGAGAACGTGCCTTCTGATTATACTTTTAGTGTAAGTCCCGCATCTCTTACTCTTGCGGCAAATGCCAGCCAGGATGTCACTATTTCCGGAAAAGCTCCCGTCAATGTTGACCAAGGCACACACGATGCAGCAACCTTAAAGGTAAGCACGGCTTCCGGACAAGCATCAACACATCCTCTTAAAACTGATGTTGCGCCCATGGTAGAGATTAAAACGCTTGATGTCTACATTAACGGGTACAAAGAAAAATCAATCGATGAAGAAGATGAAACTATAAAAGACGTAATGCCCGGAGATGAAATAGAATTAAAATTCACATTGGAAAATCTTTTTGATGAAGATTATGATGAAGGGGACATTGATGGAGAAATTACCCTCCAGCTTGATGACAGCGGGTTTGGCGAGGATATCGATGAAGAAGAGAGTTATGACGTCAAAGCCAATGAAGAGCAGGAGATTACCTTTGCGTTTATTGTTCCATTGGATGTTGATGATGATGATTTCACGCTGGACATTAAATTAGAAGGGAAGGACGACAATAAAGCTGCCTATGAAGAAAACTGGAAATTAACCATGGAAGTTGAACGCCGCAAGAATGATGTCAGGATTGACAGCCTTACGGTCTCTCCGGCAGAAGTCAGCTGTGTACGGAAAGTACAACTTTCCGCGAAAGTGACAAACTATGGCAGCAACAACCAGAAACATACCAGCCTCACCATTGAAAATAGCAACTTAGGTATCAATTCCCAATACTCTTTCAACTTAGCAAGAGGGTCCTCCAATGATAATTCAGATATGATCCAGTTCTTTGTTGACGTTGCTAACGATGTAACGACAGGGACTTATCCGATACTGGCAACAGCATTTTATGAATTTGACGTGCCGAATGACAAAAAAACAGTAGATCTTGTAGTGAAAGACTGCGCTGCAGAGGAAACAAGCACTTCTGAAACTTCCTCTGAAAATGGAACTGAAAAGACAAAAAACACATCAGCAGCAGCAATCGCTGGTGCTGGCACGACGACAACCACAACAGCAGAAAAAAGTGTTTCAAGCGAAGGAAATGAGATTTCCGCAGCCGTTGTCAAAACCGTTGAAGATCCTTATACAACCTCTGACGTGGTCGTTGCTTTGCTCATCATTGCATTTATATTAGTATCTGCCGTGATCGTCTTATTTTTCATCATTCTCCTCAAGAGAAAATAAAAAAGAGAATCCGTGAAAAGAGAATAGATGAATGATGTTATAAAAGTAAAAAAGTTTAGGATAATTATAATCAGACTGATTATAATCAGATTGAAAAGATATGTTGCGGGGTGTGTTTAAATGAAACAAACAAAAGTAGTAACAATTATACTCATTTTAGTACTTATTCTGGTAACAGCGAAAGCTGCCTTAGGAGAAGTATCGATTAACGAGTTTTCAGCTGTTGACGAATGGATTGAATTATACAGCGACACTGGACAAGATCTCACCGGATGGACGATTGAAGACGGAACTGCTTCCCAAGTTTCGCTCAATGGATTGAATATTGCTGCGGAAGGATATCTCTTCTTGGATAGTTTATCATTTGCGCTGAACGATGCTGGAGATATCATCACCCTCACCAATGGATCAGAAACAGATACGGTAACGTATGGCAGCTTTAATGATGGGAATGTTTCCGATAATCAACCGGCGCCGGGAGCAAACCAATCTTTAGGAAGAATCAGCGATGGGAATGCGCAATGGACGATTTTTACAACTCCCACGCCAAATGCCACAAACAATAAAAAACCAACCGCAGAGAACAACACCGTAACCACGCAGGAAGAAGTGAATTATGTATTTGCTGCTGCTGATTTTAAGTATGCTGATACAGAAAATAATACGTTTACATCAGTTAAAATATCCTCCCTCCCCTCTGTCGGTTCTCTCCAACTAAACAATGTTACAGTGGTACTAAATCAAGTTATTGCCACAGTTGATATTACCGCAGGAAAACTTATCTTTGTTCCAATTAAAGATGGATCAGGGGACAATTATGACTCTTTCCAATTTACCGTGAATGATGGATTTCAGAATTCTGCTTTGAGTTACAGCATGACCCTCAAAGTAACTCCTGTCAATGATGCGCCGGCCGTTACGGCTCTTCCTGATCAAAACGCAACAGAAGCTATTGCCTTTAGTGTGCTGGTAAATGCGACGGACATTGATACAAATCAATCCGCCCTTTCCATTGATACCAGCGCCTCCACGCTTCCTTCCTGGCTGAAAGTGGATGGGACAAATAAATTGCTTCTCACCGGAACACCAGACAATAAAGCCGTTGGGACTACGGAAGTAAAAGTTATCGTGACCGACGGAACAAACAAATCAGCAGAAGAAAAGTTTAATCTTACCGTGCAGCCGGCACTGGAACTGAAAAATGTAACCATGGATGGAAAAGCTGCTGAGAACATCACGAACGCCAGTTTGGGACAGAAGATTACCATCGCTTTTGACTTCGTTAATAATTTCAACAAGAAACTTGGCCACGTGGAAACTTCTGCGAATGTCGCCAGCGGAACGGACTTTGTGAATCATCAGGGAAAATGTTCCGGCGCTGCTACCTGTGACGGACAGGATTGGGTTTTGGAACCAGCGGAACAAGGAAAAGATGCGTTCACGTTTCAAGTGCCGTTTGATTTCACAGGAACAGCCTTTGATCTGAAAATCAACGTGGGGTATGATGATTTCTGGAGCAAATATTTCAGCTGGCTAGGCGCTGGCGAGGAGTATGCAACAACACAAACCATCAAATTTAACGTTGTCAAGAAAGATGTGGAAATTTACTTGGAAAATGCTTCATTAGATGATGATAATCTCACCTGTACGCGAACGGCTGCCGTAACGTTAGATCTGATTAATACCGGAACGGAAACAATCACTCCCGAATTATTAGTGTACGATGTAAAAGCCGTGGAAAGTTCATTCAATAAAGCGACAGGGACATTTGATTCATTTGAAAATGGCGCTGTTCCCAAAGTGAAAGAATTTTTCACACTGAGTTCAGTAAGTAGCGGATCGAAAACTGAAACAAAAACGCTTAATCTCAGCAGCTTGCCGGCAGGAGTTCATACCCTTTACGTTTATGTTACAAATCCCTATTTTGAAAGTGGATTCATTGGCGCTTCGACAACACTAAGTGTTACGGTTGCCGATGGTTGTTTGAATGCAGCAGAAATTGAAAAAGCAATGATCATTTCATCTCTGACTACAAAAACACTTGATCTTTTTGCCAAAGACAAAAACAATTTGTATCTCTACATCAATGAAGACAATACCACTCACGAATCTGCATTGAAGTTTAACGTGACGGATCAAACCGATACCAGCCTTACTTCCTGTTCTGTTGCTTCCGACGGGCATACGTTAAGCTGCACGGCGCCTCTTACCGACAAGAAAGGAACATCAACTGTGAAGATCAAAGTTACGGATAATGCCGTGAGCGGAAAAGCAATTCTTGTGGAAGAAAAATCAGTGGCGGTGACCGTGACCCCTTCCCTGGCGATCTCCAGCGTGAAAGTAAATAATATTGCCGTTTCTGCAGGAGGAAATACCACCGCAGTTAAACCTAATGACAAGATTACTGTTGAATTTACAGTAACAAATGGCTTGAATTATCCTGTAACGGATATGGCTGCGGCATTCAGTTCTTCTGCTCTCACATTGACCAGCGACACAAAACTGAATGTCAATGCCGGCGGCAGTACGCAGATGACGCTGACCGGAACAGTGCCATTAACGACAGCGGAAGGCAACTATGCGGCAGATCTCAGCGTTACGGGTAAAAACTTTAATGATCTGAGCACGGTAACCAGCGATGCCTTCAGTTTTAATGTAAACATGCAGCAAGATCCAGCCGATATTGTAATCTCGAAACTTACTTTAGAGAATGACACGCTTACCTGTAAACCTACGACGATGTTGACCGTAGATCTGGAAAACAAGGGGCAGAATAAAGAAGATGACGTTATCATCACCGTTACAGGAAGCAATGTTGATCTTACCACTGAGGCAGACGGATTTATTACCCTCAACAAAAATGCAGCGTATACCGAAGACTTTGCCATCGATGCCGCTAATTTGTCTTCGGGAAGCAATACGCTTACTGTCGAAGTAGTGTACCGGAACAAGTTTGAAAAGGAAACAAGTACCGTGACTGTCACCAAGAAAAATTGCCTGAGCGCGTTTTCACCAGCATCAACTACGGTTACGCTTGCCGATGGAGCTGCACAGGAATTCAATGTAACTCTTGCGGAACAAGGATTTGAGAACACCGTTACTTGGTACAAAAATGACGTTGAAGTGGCGAAAGGAAAAACAAGCTACACATTCTCTGAAGCAACAGCAGGAACGTATACGGTTAAAGCAGCGGTGAATGCCAATACGGCAGAAACACAAACGTGGACGGTAACAGTTGCGGATAAACCTGTTTCCAAAAGCGTTACTTCAAATATTGCCAGCGATGTCACTCAAGCAACTCTTGCTTCATTTACCAATCTTACGTTAGAGAATAATTTTGGCAAAGTAGCATTTACGCAGCCCGTGGATCTCAGCAATCTGGTAGATCTTGATGCCGTTGTCTTAGTGCAAGACGGTCTTGTGGCCATTGATTCCGCAAAAGCTCCAGAACTTAATAAACCAGCGACAATCACCATCAAAAAAACATTCAGCAACCACCAAATACAACGCTCAACCGGGTTTAATGACAACAAGTTTGAAACGTGTCCGGCAACCGTATGTAGTGTTGTAAGCAATACGAACGGACAATTTGTGTTCACCGTAACCGGATTCTCAACCTATACCGTCCAGGAGAAACAATCTGCGGCAATTGACATCTCAGATATTTTCTTTGACAATGTGAACAGGGGAGATAACGTAACCATGAATGTCACCATCAAAAATACCGGTTCGCAAGGAGAAGACCTCGCAGGCCTCACCGTAGCATTATCAGGAGTCAATAGCCAATATAATGCACAGCTCGTAGGAACAGTTCCCACTACTTTAGCTGCTGGTGCGTCAATTACCTTGGAGTTAAAACTTACTGTTCCAAAAGACGAAGATGGCGGCAAGCATAGCATTGGCAGCGTGAGTGTGACCAGCGATAAAGCTTCAGCGAGCGAAACGATCTATGTAAATCCAAAAAGTTTCCTGACCATTGAAAGTATAAATATTAATGACAAAACTTCCGGTGATTTAACTCCCGAGGAAGATAACGACATTGAAGTGGAAATAAAAAATAGTTATACAGAGAACATGGAAGATGTTGAGGTAACGGTAACCATCCTTGACGTTGACGGAGAAGATCTTGAAGAAGAAGAGACGATCGACGAACTCGATGAAGGAGATACAGAAGAAATGACGTTCCAATTTGACTTGCGCGGGGAAGAACTCGACGAAGAAGAATACACCATTGAAGTTGTGGTGGAAGGAGAAGCGGAAGATGGAAGCAAGCACAAGATAACTGAAACTAAAACTGTGGATGTGGAACGAGAGAACCATAAAGTCGTCATCGACCATGCATCCATAAGCTCGACAACCTTGCAATGCTTACGGCAAGCAACACTTCAAGTGACTGTGGAAAATGTGGGGAAAAGCAATGAAGATGACGTAGAAGTACGAGTGCAGAATACGCTCCTCAATCTCGATTTGCGCAAGTCAAATATCGATCTTGACAAGTTTTCAGACTCGGACAATGATTACAAAGCAACCTTCGCGCTGGACTTGGAAAAAGCGGCACCTGGTTCATATCCATTGCTTATCGAAGTATACCGTGATGGAGATTTGGAAGAAAGCACGGATCTTAACGTAGAAATCACTGAATGTGCCACGACCAGTACAACGCAAACGCAGTCGGTGGTGACGGACAATCTTGCTGCGCAGTTACAGCAGCAGCTGCAACAAGACGTGCAGGCCAAGAAAGCACAGCAAGCAGCATCTTCCGTAGTACAGACCTCTTTGCGGGGAAGTGACACCTATGTTTATTTATTAGGAGCACTTATCGTACTGGTGTTTATTGCCTTGGTGTTAGCGCTGGCGGTAGTACTGAGAAAGAAGCATTAAATGAAAGAAACGACAATTCTTTTTTTTAATTTATTTTTTTTTCAATTTAATTCCTTTTTTATTTTTGCAGCCAATTTCTCAATAGATTGAAAGATAGATTCCATCTTTTTATTGACAAGTATAGTAAGCAAGTCGATATCTGATATGAGAAGAGTTCCATCGTTATATAACGGCATTTCCATGAATTCGCTCCCCCTCAGTTCGACAATAATTTTGTTGCTTGCACTTAAAATGCAGCTTTTTTTGTAAACACGTTGCGCCTGTTCAAGAAGCGTATTCGCAGACGGAATATCCCTACAGGCCACATGAAGGATCGACGGTTCAACTCGCAGCCACACCGTAGCTCGTTCCGTTCCTCGTTCTGTTTTTAGTCCTGTTTCTGGTTCTATTCTAATATTGAAAAACGAATTGGTAATGAAGTCATGGCTGACGTTGATCCATTCTGTTTCGTTTTTTTTGCCTGTTCCTTTCCAGAGATAGACACGGCCGGAACAGGAGGAAGTCGTATAATAATGTTTATGTTCGTTGAACAATGTTAATAACGGAATAATTTTAGTATCAATACTCCCTTTCTTGCTTTTGTCCAGTTTGGCCAGAAACGTCTTTTTTTCGTTTTCAAATCCCATAGTTAATTTTACAATGATAATATTTAAAATATTTCTCCTTTTTTTAAGATAAATGAAACGCGGAAAAATTGAAAAAGTCCTCATTGAAGAAAAAACGGGCAAAAAATATTATGTAAAAGATCTCAAAGATGATTTTCATGCCTCGCAGGGGATTATCTCTCAAAAAGACCTCTCCTCTGGGAAAGAAACAGTTATTTCCAGCAAAAAGGTGTCATTTCTCTGTCTCGATCCTACCTTCCCGGATCTCTGGGAGAATCTTCAACGAGGTCCGCAAATCATGCTGCAGAAAGATATAGGTTTTATTCTGGCAAAGACAGGCGTAAACAGAGATTCAAGAGTCGTTGATGCCGGGGGTGGTTCCGGTTCGTTATGTTTATCCTTAGCCAATGTCTGTAAAGAAGTTACCGTGTATGAAATTAATCCGGAGCATTATGATATTGTTATGAAAAATATTGGGTTGTTTGGGATGAAAAATATTTCTGTAAAACAACAGAATGTGGATGATGGAATTGATGAAAATGATCTCGATCTGATTACGTTAGATCTGCCAGAGCCATGGAAAGTGATTACCCATGCAGAAAAAGCATTGAAAAGAGGAGGGCATCTCGTGGTCTATCTTCCTAATCTACATCAGGTAAAAACATTTATTGATTCTACAAAAAAAACAGGAATAAAAGTCATAGAAACCGTCGAATTATTAGAACGAAAATGGAAGATTGAAGATAAAATCATGCGTCCGGAATTTCAGATGTTAGGGCATACGGGATTTTTGACATTCTGCCGGAGGTTCTGAAGAGATGACCATCAAAGTAAAAAAATTGGCTGCAGATGCAATCGCGCCAACATTCATGAGAAAGGGGGATGCGGCAATGGATTTGTATGCAAATGAAGAAGCAACAATTCCTCCCAATGAAAGGAAAATTGTCGGGACAGGAATTGCCATGGCTCTTCCTTTTGGATATGCTGGGTTGATTTGGGATCGAAGCGGTTGCGCAGCAAAATATGGACTTAAAACGATGGGCGGTGTTTTAGATTCTAATTATCGGGGAGAGATTAAGATTATAATCCATAATCTTGCGAAAGACCCATTTAAAGTAGAAAAAGGGATGAGGATTGCCCAAATGGTAATTCAAGCCGTAGAACAACGAGAGATTGAAATTGTAGATGAATTAGACGAAACGAACAGGGGAGAAAACCGCTTTAACAGTACTGGATTGATGTGATGAACGTTGTGAAAAAAGCAGAGATCTTAGAAAGATGTTAAGAGCATCAATTATTTATCATTTCTTAGCAATGTTCCAAAGAAAATCAAAATAAGTCTTAAATCCATCAGCAAGGTTTTTATTTTTTATTCTTATGGCATAAGGATGTTCATCCCACAGCAGAATATAGACGAAGTCTTGAAAGATATCAATTGCCGCAGGACTTTTAAATCCTCCTCGCATGAACTTTATCTCCGATAAACCTTCTCCTGCTCTTTGTTTAAAAAATTTATTTTTGGGATTGTCCAAGATCATCTTAAATCGGTGTTTTTTCTGTTTGGAAATTTTGTTTACATCTCGCAGAATATCAGCTAATTGTTTATTTTTGTACGCTTGATTAGAAAAACCAATAATATAAATTGTTTCATTTTTTGGACATTCCTCAGCAAGATTCACCATTGCATTTTTGAATCCACTTAAGCCCTCAAATATTGCTGTTTCTGTCGAAGAGATATTTTTGTTTTGTAAATTTTTCAAATAAGGAATACTCTCTTCAATCGCTTTATTTCTTTTTTCAATTATTTTTTTGATTACGGAAGGATCTAATGCAGTATATTTTTTCCCTGAAGCCCTTTTTTCATAAGTTATTAATCCATTCGTTATGAGAGTATCCAGAGCAGAATAAACTTGAGAATTAGATACTCTGGTATGTTTTCGTATTTGTGTTCCTGAACAGGTTCCTAATTGCAGAATGGAAAGGTATACTTTTACTTCATTCTCCGTCAGTCCCAGACTTTTGAGTATATTGTTTTCCATGTTCTACTAAAAAGGAGGACTTATATTTAAATATTACTGTCATTGTATAGTAGTTATGAAAGAAAAAGTAATGGGGATCATGGAAAGACATGGGTATACTTCACAAAGAGCAATAGCAAGAGCTCTGCACGAAAAAGTAGA